>SDGW01000278.1_pt1 | contig 21679 bp, 12 predicted proteins | sample 2873831 | NCBI WGS metagenome assembly SDGW01 (sample SAMN08132700, study PRJNA421101) | hypersaline lake metagenome | isolation source: celular fraction 0.22 microns magnesium sulfate-rich crust from ephemeral... | place: Spain: Penahueca Lagoon, Toledo | collected 2011-07
GGTGCACATTGATGAGTGTGAGTGCCGAAAAAGATACATCGTAATGGCGTTTAATTGTGCTACTGGGTTCGAGAGCACGCAGGTACGTCGTCGACTACCCGTTGGCTGTCCGGGGAATGGCAGCCCACACAACCACCATGGATACAACGTACGCGGACATAGCGGACGGGAACCGTTGCAATATTGAAGTCGAATTCAACACCCGGAGAGTCATCAACTGTGGAGGAACCCTTGTCCACCGATTGCTCGTTACTGATCGATCAGGAACGCAGTTTGCAGTGCTTACAACGTCCGACAGCGAGTCGCTCGTGGATGTCAAAACCGGAGCCACACACCGTATCTCCGGTCTGTTGGGGTCCGATCCTGTTAGTTCCGCATCTGACACAGACACAGAGGTTGAGTGTCCCCACTGTGATGGGTCACTTCGGCTTGGACGGACCGTCGACGCTGCTGGCTCTGCTATTTCAGAGGCCGCCTCACAGCTTGGTCTCAACGAGGTCTTTGGTATCATTGATACCGAGTCGACCGTTCACCGCGTGCGCGAAGACCAGACACTCGTCGACGACTGGAACCCAATGGGAGAAGGCAGCAGGACCGCCACCCCAACTCCGCCCGACTACGTCTGTGAGTCCTGTGGGCGTCACGTAGAGCGATACGAACTCCAACGGAACCGAGACCGCCATCACGAGTTCGAAGATCAAGAGATGATCCTCGATAACTGCGAAATGTCCCATTCGGAGATGGCGAGTCCAGAGACGGTCGGACTGGCCGCAGGTGGGGCCAAAGACGTGGCCAACTTCCGTGAGAACATCGAAGAGGGATTCACGCCCCAACCCGAGGCCATCAGTGACGAAGGCCTGTTCTATGATTATTACTTCGAGACAGGGGACCGTACCGAATCGGATGCCCTGTTCGCACCGCGGTATGCAACGGCCGTAAGCAACCATCCACTCACCGGTGAGACCGAGCAGTATCTCTCAGTGGGGTTGGATTCGACACTCTCGGTCGACGATTTCGAACGCCCCCGGCTGGATCTCGTGGCTGTGCTTGACGTCTCGGGATCGATGGAGAGTCCGTTTGATGCCTACTACTATGACGAACACGGACGCAAGCGCGAGGCCGAAAACGATGCGTCGACGAAACTAGAGGCCGCAACACAGTCGCTGTGTACACTTACCGAACAGCTCCACGCCGAAGACCGCCTGGGTGTTGTGCTGTACAACCATCGCGCGCACGTGGCAAAGCCGCTGCGTGATATCGGGGCGACCGATATGCCCGCGATTCGGCGGCATATCCGTGAGATTGCAGCTGGCGGTAGCACAAACCTCGAAGACGGCTTCGAGGCGGCTGTCGACATGCTCGTCGACGGTACTCCCGGGTCGGACGTTGAGCGACGCGTCGTCTTCATGACCGACATGATGCCGAACACGGGAACGACGGGTGAATCCGAACTCACGCGATTGTTTGCCGATGCAGCCGCCGAGGGGATCCACACGACGTTCATTGGGATGGGTCTCGATGCGAATGCGGAGTTAGCTGATGCACTGTCTGGCATTCGTGGAGCCAATCACTACTTCATCCACTCGGCCGATGAATTCGAACAGCGGCTGGGCGAGGAGTTCGATTACATGGTCACTCCGCTGGTCTATGATCTGGCTCTTGATCTCGATGCCGATGGGTATGAGATTGAGGCGGTCCATGGGTCGCCCTCTGCGGATGCCGCGACTGCCCGACTCATGCACGTCGGAACGCTGTTTCCCTCTGCGAAGCAGAATGGAGAGGCTCGCGGCGGCGTCATCCTCATCCGCCTCAATCAGACGCGAGCGGACGCAGAGCTGAGTCTCCTCGCTTCCTGGACCGAACGCGACGGCGGTGAGTACACCGAACGTGTGACCGTCGACGTGCCAGACGAGTCCGGCACGTACGCTCACAACGGCGTCCGAAAGGCCGTCGCACTGGCTCGGTATGCTCGTGAGCTTCGGGCGTGGGCGAAAGACCTCCACGATCGGGCCGACGTTGTGACCGGTGTCGACGACTGGTTGATCCCGAATCAACGAGGCGAGCACGAACGCGAGTCAGTGCCGCTGGTTGTTCCCAACCGGTACTCTGACCGATTCGACGAACTCCGTCACTATCTTGAGGCTGAGATGGAGGTCGTAGCCGACGAAACGCTCCAACAAGAACTCGACCTGCTTGAGACGATTGCCAAGCAGGCACCCTCGACGCCCCAAGAGGTGAGAGACTGATGCTTGTCTTTGCATCTGACTGTGTTCATCTCAATTTTCTGAGTGGGTGTGAATACTAATGAAGTTTCCAACACCTCCACGAGAGAAGTCGACGAAGTCTGATTTCCCAACACCCCCACGAGAGAAGTCGACGAACTCAGGCTTTCCAACACCCTCACAACAAGACGGTGTTGTCTCGGTTATAATTGATCGAAAGAGTAATGCTGGGAATCTAATTGCTCGTCACGATTCTAATACGCATATTCGTAGCAATCAGGTTGGAGATAGGACTCCGAGTCCTGGTGAAAAATGGAAAGCGAGTGTTGTACCAACAAAAAATGGTCCCGTGACCTATCTTGAACCCATACACCTAGTTGAAGTTATAGAAGACTACGAACCGCTACAAGGAACCTCACCTCATGGGTTAAAACGTGATAAGAAGTCATTAGAGTGGTTGAAAAATAAGGATATGAAATTTACGATTTCACAGGCAGAACCTGGCTCCCGTCGTATGAGAGGACTCCCTAGAAAACAGTTGGGTGGAAGCATGAATGGGTTATTAAAAGGCAAACATTAATTCAAAATTTAACAGACGTAGTACTATCTAGATAACTACCTCAACTGGTGTTCGTTCATCAAGAGCTTGATGCAGTCGGTGAAACTTGTAATATTGTTGCCTTGTTTTGCCGCTGACTGACGGCAGTTTCAGAATATCTTTTGGTTCCATATTTCGTGTAGAATTTCCGACCTTATAAAGTATGGTTTCAGAATCTGCGCTCGCAGTCTTGCACATCGGGTTTGATCGAGAAAACCGTATAACTCGATTACGGCCCGACATCAATTCGTCCATCACTTGGTACCGAAATCAAACACGAGGGGTTTGATTCTCTGTTAGGGGTGTTCCTAAGGACACAAAATCAAAACACTCACACCGCGAGCGCGGTTCCAGTTGATGCAATCGTAACGCAGGTCAAGGAATCAGGACGTCAGATCGACTTCCATACCTCGGGAATCTCCTCTGTTGAAGTGACTTTGATCACACGGTAACCCATCTGCCTCAGCCGATTGCGCTTCTTGTCGTCATCTTCCTTGACGTAGTCCTTCTGATGATCCGGGCCGTCGACGAAGACGGCTATTGACGATCCCGAACGCTCGTAGAAGAAGTCCGGCTTCGCTACTGGTTCATCACCGTCGTAGACGACGTACTGTGCTTTATCTGGCAATTCGAATCCTTGATCCCGAATTTCTTGCAGCACCTCTCTCTCGAAGCCAGAGTCACAGGCAGCGAGGAGCGCGTCGAAGTCTTTCTCTTCGGTCGGAGCCGTAGCCACCGCTTCAAGATCAGCAACAGACATAGAATCCAACCATGAGTCCACCAGAGTGCGATCCAGAAGTTCGTGTTCCATCTGGTTGTAGAACGAAAGCAGACATTCGTAGCAGGCCCGCTCGCATCCTTCATCATCTGGGTCTCCGTGGAGGACCGTTTGAGCCTCGCGGAAGGCCTGTCGCATCCGATCCTCGTCCATCAAGGAGTGCAACGCACCAGCTCCACCTTCGCTCGTCTCGTAGATGACGATGGTGAGCAGCCCGTGATCAGTGGCGGGCTTCACGAAAGTCTCAAGTTCTTCTTCATCGAGGTCGAAAGCTCGGAGTATACCCTGATAGACGGACTCCTTGAGAGTCGTATAGAACTCTTCGATGCGGTCGTGGTCGACACCCCCCGGCAACGGAGACGTCAGCGTTATTGTATCGTGTCCACCCTCGGTGTAAAGCTCGATGTCACGTCGAATGACTTCACTCGTCGCGTTCGCGTAGCAGTTCCCCTCGTCACCCACATGTTTCTCGATCTGATCCTCACTCGTCAACCATCGATTACACTCCATACAGAGAGCGAATCCATCGAGTCCGTCTTCGTCAGAGTCACGAAGACCGCTGTTGACGATGACGATGTTCGCGTTCGCCTCGTACGTCATTCGCGCTTCGAGACCATCCGGGTCAGTAAGGCTGTATTCTTCAACCCGATCGGTCTGTTCGTAGTAGCTATCGACGTTGTATCCCTGACGACGACGCTCCTCTTCGTCGCTCGTGATGTACTCTTCCGGCCGCGCATGCTGGTCCGGGAATTCCATCGCATCTGGGTTCGAGTGGGTTCCGTCGAACGATGACCCACACGCGACGCACGCAGCTGCTTCTCGCGCCTCATCACCCATTAGGATGCCCTCGCACTCCGAACAGATCCGCATGTGCTTGGTGACGGGCTCGGCGTTTTCCGTTCGCGGTCGAGCGTAGCGAACCGCAAACCGCTCACCATCGTAGTACACGTGGTTACCAGGCGCGAATTCTTTGATTGCACGCGTCTGGTCTCTTTGGATGTCGTCTTCTCGCGAAGTGAAAGTCAGTGTGGTGCTATGGCGAGGGAAGCCGTAGTTCGGTAGGAATCCCTGTGATCGGAGATATTGGTAGGTGTAGAAGCTCTTGTCACCGGCCCGCATGTCATTCAACCGTTCCTCGATGGCGTCTCGCTCGCGCTTGTCCTGGTACGAACCACTCTCAGTACCGAGAAGATTGTTCAACCGCCGGCGTTCCCGCCACAGGCGAGTGTACTCCCGACGCCACGGGTCGAACGCGCTGTCGAATTTCTCGACAAACTCGTCAACGCAGCCTTCAATAAAGTCGTCAGTGAGCCAATCGCCAACCTCCGTATTCTCTCTTTCACGCGCGAACGCCTCCTTCACCGCCTGGATAATCTCACTGCGGTGGTTGTCGACCTCTCGCTGGAGATCGCTCCGATAGTCCGGTTTAATCTCGTAGTTGTTGTCTTCTGGTTCTATGGAAAGAATCTGCTCGGGAGCCCCGAAGAGCTTCAGATTCACCGTTTCCAATATGAGCGCATTGACGTGAGACACGATGAGGTCCTGATTATTCAGCAGGAAGGTGGGCGGGTTGATCTCTCCGGAAATGATGCGCTCAGGGTGGCGGTAGAAGTACTGGTCGTGCGACCCGCGGCCAAACCCACGACCGCAGAACGTCGTGACGAGTGATGGCTGATTCTGACGACCGGCTCGCCCCGATCGCTGCGCGTAGTTGCTCGGGTTCGGGGGGACGTTCCGCATATACACATTGGAGAGATCACCGATATCAATCCCCAGCTCCATCGTTGGCGTGCAAACGATCGTGTTGAGGTCTTCGCCTTCCCGGAATTTCGACTCAAGCTCCTTCCGCCGCTCTCCCTCGACCTGCCCGCTGTGCTCCCCGGCAAGGATGTCCACTGCCTCATCAAATGACTCAGTGTAGAGGTCGTAGAAGTACGAGTGCTCAAGCTCAGTCTCCTCCGGCGTCATCGACCCACAACTGTAGTTTAGGCAGACATTGAGTTCAGACCGTGTCGTCGGGGTTCCACACTTCGGACACACGCGAACGTCACTGGGGTCAGTCTCGGTGACCCTGACCGCACTGTGATTGAGCATGTACACCTTCCCAGTGTACTGGAGCGAGTGCTGGTTCAGCAGCTTGAGGATCTCCTTGTCGCTAATGACGTCGACGACGTCGGTGATTATCTCGGCAGCAGCGTCGGTGTCGACGTTGAGGGCTCGCGTCGTCCACTTTACGTGCCGTGAGCGGGGATGGGTGAGACGACGAACTCGATTTGGGCCGTCTGTGTTTGCGGTATCACTGTACCCCACTGGGAAGTTGAAGTACTCCTGGCCGTGGAAGTGAACTTCGTCATCGAGCTTACTGATGACTTCCCTTCGAAAGTTCGGATACTTCAGCGTACTCTCGTGGTCGACGGCGTTGCTCCGTCGGAAGACATCTAGAATTCCATGGACGTACTCCTCGCGGACGGCCGGGTCAGCCGACTCTAGCTTCGAGATACCCTCCCAAACCTCGTCGTGCTGTGCGAGACGGTCGAGATTCTCGTATTCGATGTCGAGGAGACCAACGTCCTCGAGACTCTGCTGTGTCCGCTGCTGCCCACGTCCAAGTTCGAGGATCGAATTGAACAGCAGGTAATCACTATATCGCTCGCGCTGGTCAGCAGACGGGCCGAACATACCGGTGTCGATCTCCGGCGGTAACGACTCGTAGTCCTCCAGCACGTCGAAGATACGATCGCCCAGACTGGTCAGTCCGATAGATCCTCGATGCTCACGGAGCGCGGTGTAGAGGGCGCGTCGGAAGCGAACGCGTTGGTAGAGATTGTTGAGATGTGCTGCCTGGAGAGCAGTATCCTGTCGATTGTCCGAGAACGCGATGGTCTTCTGTTGATCGTCGGGGAGGTTCCGCATCGTGTTCCCGACGAGTACATCAGTCGCTGTCGAACGGCCGACCGTACCGAACGTGAACAGTTTGTTGAACTCGCTCTTCACACGGCGAGTGTAGTGGACGCCACAGTTGGGACAGAACAGGAACGGTGACTCGACGACGGTGACATCCACGCCCTGTCCCGCGAACATCCCATCCTCGAACTGGCCCTCTTCGGGGCGACCCTGGGTCAGTCGGTTGTTGTCCGGGAAGTACGTCGCTTTTTTAGGTTCTGCCTCCTGGTATGTGTCTTTGAGTAGCCCCTCTTCAGTCAGCCACTCGTCCGGGAGTGAGGTTCCGTCTGAGTCCCAGTCGCCGTGCATCAGATAGGCTGCTCGTTCATCGTCCTCAGTGTCGACGAAGTTACTCAGGGTCCCCTGCGAGACGTGGCCGTCTTGGTCGACCGTTACCGTGTAGTACTCCTGTCCACAGCCACGACAGAAGGACAGTGGAAACGCTTCACGTCGTCGGTCCTCTTCTTCGGCACACACTCGACACTCCACGTCCCCAGCGTCACTGAGGTGTGGTGTTGCAGAGTCGAACGCCTCGTCAGAGATACAGGCGACGAGCCCACTCCCCTGGCTGAAGAACGAGTGCAGCTTGGGCACAAAGATCGGCTGCTGCTCTCCCTGCACTGCGGTGGTTCCGACCGTCCCGACGAGCAACGCCGCCTGAAGCTCACGTTCAATCGCTTCCCGAGACTCGTCCGGACGGTACTCGCTTTGGTAGCGAGCGACGAGGTCCTCCACCTCTCCGGCCTCGTCGCCAGCAAATATCTGTTGGCTCTGGCTGCTGAGCTCGGTGTCGAGGAATTCGATGGCGGGGTGGTTTGACAGTACGTTCCCGAGTGATTGCTCGTCTTCCGTCTCAGCGGGCATCAACGAGCGGTCAAGTAACTTCACCGTGAGCTCAAGCGCGGAGTCGAAGGTACCGTCGAACTCCTCGATATCCGATGGCTCTACCTTCACTGTCGGTGGAAGGTCTTCACCAGCAGTGAGGCCGAGCGGATAGTGTGACTCGCGAACGACGTTCTCCGGATCGACGGGTGCCCCGAACATCCGCCCGGTAAAGTCGGCGATCTCCTCGTTCGCGTCGATACCTTCCTCACTCTGAACGGTCGCGGACGTACCGATGCAGGTGAGATCGCCGATACTCCCCGTGTTCTGCTTCAGCCGGCGGATGAGTGCGGCGACGTCTGCCCCCTGCTGTCCGGTGTAGGTGTGAATCTCGTCGAGGACCAGATACTGCAACGCTCCTTCGTGCATCTCTGGGAAGAGCTTCTTGTCGTCATGCCTGGTAAGGATGAGGTCAAGCATGACGTAGTTCGTCATCAGTATGTCCGGAGGGTCGTTCTGCATCTGCTCCCGAGAGACGACCTCGGAGTCGTACGCCTCCTCACGGCCGAACTGCCGGAGGAACTCGGCCTCGCTGTCAGGGTTGTGCGGCGTATCGCCGGTGTAGAGCCCCAGTCGAAGGCCGCTGCCGTCGAGACGCTCCGAGAAGTCCTCATACTGGGAGTTGGCGAGCGCATTCATCGGGTAGACTATGACTGCCTTGACGCCGTCCTCGCCGCGCTCCTGGGCTTCGAGACAGTGGCTGACGATCGGGATACCGAATGCGAAGCTCTTCCCTGATCCCGTGCCCGTTGAGACGATGGTGTTGTTTCCAGCCTGAATGGAGTGGATCGCCTCAGTCTGGTGTTTGTAGGGTTCGATTGGTTTGCCTTCTCGCCCAGTGAAGACGTCGAGTACTCCCTCGTGAAGCTCTCCGTCGTCGACGAACTGTTCGAGTTTGTCGCCGTGTTTGAACCGTTGGTTGAGCTGGACGAACGGTTCCTTCCACAGCACCTTGCCCGTCTGGATGCAGTCCTCTATCCACGCGTCGATTGTGTTGTCTTCGACGTTCTGGAACGTCTCCACATAAGATCGATATGAAGATTGGACATTATCGAGAGCATCGAATGGATTCAGACGAGAGGCCATATGGCCTATATATTTTCGTCGGGGGTTAAAACCGTTAGTTAGGCTGGAGGTTTTCTGGGATTTTCCAGACCGACGAAGCGTGTTTAACAGCGGGAGTCGATGTGTAGGATATGTCGGCTCTACATCCTGAGGAATGGGATGGCCTATTCGCAACTGTTCACTCTTGGTTATTTGATGGCGATGTGCGAACCGTCATCGACACGACCGGAAACACGGGGAATCTCTTGACGACGCTACAGAGCCGATATATCCAGACAGAATCTACTTGCATCAAGCTGGCTGTCGATTCAACGGCAGACACGCCACCGATTCGTTTCTTTCCGGATGATTGCTATTCAGAAGGCGGTTTTGAGACAGTGACGGTGAGTGAATCCCTACAAAACGCGAATAAAGGCTCGAATGAAACGGGATCTCTCAACCTCGCGGATGTGGTATGCGGTTTTGAGCTAACCAACAGGAAAGAATACACGGAAAAGTCGGTTCCTGACGAACTCAAGAGATTGCTGGGGCGGGAAGGACGACCCGAACACGAGCGTATACTGTCCTCGATTGCTACTCTGCGAGACGGAGGACGAGGTATGCTCGTTGTTCCTCGGAGTATGATCATGTCTTATAACACGATCTTGGATTACTTCGACCACACCCGCATTCACGCGATTATCGACCTGAACTCCAACCGGTTTGAATTTGAAGAAATCGACCGACGGTTTGAATTGAGTGTATTACTCTTCGAAAAGCAGGATTTACCGGATAGCGAGCAATTGGTTCGGCATATTCGGGTGGATGAGTTTGATGAGCGACTTGGATTCTTCATTCAAGCCCCGGTATCCCATCTGTCAGGGGTAGACTTGAATGAGAAGCCCCTCAAATTTCGGGGGCTTCCCCAACAGGACCTGTTAGACTACCCTCCGCAAGTCCCATTCAACATCCCCGAGTTACTTCCGATATTCCGATCGGATGAGTTCGTCAAACTCGGTGAGTTGGACGATGTCTCGATTCAGCACGGTCTGCGGCAGCCACTCCCAGATGCATATTATTTCACAAAAAGTGAAATTGAGAAGTCATCTATCAGCTCCGACCTGTTCTCTCCCATAATCACCTACGAAACGCTCGCTAATTCAGGTCGCGTAGTTACGGAGGCGGAGATGGAACAGTATGTTCTCGATCTCACGGAACAAGTCAAGGAAGTGGAGAGGTCAATTGACGACTCCTCCCTGGAAGAGATTCTTGATCGATTGTCGAAGCAGGGGTACAGTGAGGCGGTTAATTACCTCTCTGCGAATATCGAGCAGAGATCCTCCCGAACAGGATACTGGTTCTGTCCATTTTTATCCCAGACCGAGAGGGAACTCGCGTTGGCTTTCCCTCGCCTCGCACCAGATGCGAACTGGAAACGTGTTGACTGTGACTCAGCAATTCTGAGCTACAAGTGTCTCGGAATATCGTGCAACGACGCAATAACCGCTGGAGGAATCAGCCGCGCGGTACAAACAAAAGGGTACAGGCGATTAATTGAGGATCTCTTCGACAGCTCGTTCGGGGGTGTAATTCACTATAAGCATTATTTGATTGAGCAGATACCAATCCCTCGCCGCGGACTCACACAAGACTTCAATGACAGATCGCACTCTCTTTTTCCACCAGATACTCATCGTGGTGAAGTGCGATTGACAGAATTACTCGCCGGGTGTGTTCAAGATGAACTTGCTCGTGAGACATTCGAGAATCTTCTCGCACCTGATGACGAATACGCGTGGGCGTGGTTCCTATCTCCCGAGGAGTACGATGAGTTCACCCAGAGGTGGGAAACAGACCCAGAAGCAGCGAAACAATATGTCGTCGACCATCTCGGCGATGAGGATATCGAGCAAATAAGGAGCGACCTGAGTGATGAGTCGATTCCTCCGGAGCGGTCACAGATTCTCGAAGAGTTGCTCGAAGAATATCTGAATCAAAAGAATTGGATGTTCCTGTATGGTGTCGCCCCTCAATTTGAGGGTGTCCTGACGGACTGGGCGGAGTACCAAGGACACGAATTGGGGACTGATGATAATGGGAATTTTGTTGTACACGTCGATGCAGATGACCAGCAGAGAGTCGTAAGCAAGACGCTCTCCAGTTTGTTGAGGTACTACCTACAGGACGGGTTTGGAGAATTCCTCCATGAATACATCAGAGAGAGACGGAACGAGTTGGCGCACGGTAGCATCGTCGAGAACGATCGGAACCAAGCAACGATTTTTCTCCTATGTCTCTACGCCCTCTACAGGCGAACGGTACTGGATATCTAATTACCCAGCAACCATGAGATGATGAGCAGCTATTCCGCCGTGGAGTCCACTTCCGAAATCCTCGGGGCGAGTTTCTCGAACCAGTCTCGGATTTCTTCCCGCGTACGGTAGTACCCATGCTCTGTCTTATCCCGCCGCTTGATTTGCTCGAAGGTGTCAAAGACCCGTTCTAAGTCATCATCCGAGACACCGTAGACGTGACACATGAGTGCTTCCAGCTCGAACCGAATTTCTTCACGGGAGCGATCGTCTCCCGTGAACGTGAACGGTTCCGTCTCAACACCTAACTTCTCCGCGAAGGAATCAAGGTCGGTTGCAGTATAGGACAACCTGAGAGCTAATTCTATGACCCTATTTCGAACCGATTCGTCATCAAGCATGACTTGTTCGAACCGTGACGGAGAGGGAATGGGAAGCTGTCTCACGACAAAATGGCTCAAGTGTGTTCCTCCGATTTTTTGACGAGCAACAAAGTCTTGGGCGAATGAATTGAATGAACTCATCAACAGCAACGCTGTACTAGGAGACGCATTATACACATGATTCAATGTGTGCCCTGTCGCTACACGAGGTAAGAGAGACGAAACGACTGTTCTCTCATTCGTCGCATTCGTGATATCCCGAAGAGCTAGGTGCCAATCATCGTCACGTATTGACATATACTCGTCTTCCTCAATCCAATATCTGGGTATTGCAAACTTCTCTGGGTTATCGAGTTCTGACTTATCAAGCCGTCTTGGATCACCGTTTTCCCGTTCCTCCTCAGAGCCGTCCTCAAATGTGGCAAACCGGTGTGTGTATTGGTGGATTAGCTTCGACTCGTAGAGCGGTACATAACGAGTATCGCTATCGGTATCGACGAATTCGTTCCCCTCTTGGAGATATGGTTCACCGAACTCGTCGATAGTCCAGAAGAGGTCCGAATCATCCGACATATTGAACATGCGGCTGATGTCGACGCCCCACGGGTTTCCTTCCTCAATGTCTTCTTCGACCAGCACTCCCGTCGTCTCGTACATTTGGAGTGTGAGCTCGGCGTCCTCCGGGTTCTCGAAGGTGGGGACTGTGCCGGTGTTCGGATTTACGCGTTCAATGTCGTCGCGGCTCAGAAGGTAACGTCTACCTTCATTGTGAAGTTGCTCAACTTCGTCCATTCCAAATGCGACTTCAAACTCGTCTACTGGATTCTCGTCACCAGTTAGGGTGAAAAGACAGAATCGCATCCGGTTGTCGATCCCTGGGAAGATGTTCTTGTTATTGTTGTAGTCGTAAAGCGACACCAGCCGCTGATTTTCGACAATGTGCCTGAAGAAGTCTGCGGTCGTATGATCTGTGGCGATGCCAGTAGGCACAACCACACCGACGCGTCCGGTCGGGTCTACGTTGTTGGTATACCACTCGGCGAAGAGTGCGTACGTGTTGACGTGTCCTCGGCCTGAGCGTTCATACTTCCCGCTGTTCCGCATGAAGTTCATCAAGTCCTCAGCGGCCTCCGATGCCTCCTGATACTCTTCGTAGAGTTCCGGGTCGGAGTCTTCCAGCGCCTCAATCATCTTCTTCCGCTTATTTGAGGTCGACGCGTTCGCGATTTCGGGAGCACGAACAGCGAAGAACTGCTCTTCTTCGAAATTGAGTTTCTCCCACGGTGGATTACCGAGCAGACAATCGAAGCCGCTGTCGTCCGCGTAAACTGCGGGGAACTCCAGAGGCCAGTGGAAGAAGTCCTGTGCCTCGGCAACTTCCGTCGCGTAGGCGCGGACTGCTTGGATCCCGCTCAGCTCTTGTGGCGGCTCATCGGAAGGTTCGGGGAATTCGCGACGGATTTGTTCAATGGTTTCTGGCGTGGGGTACTCGTCGATAGACCCGTCGAGAGGCCAGTAGAATGCAGCTGTCCAGATATCGTGGACCACTTTCTCCCGCTGGAGGGCTTGACTGTGTTCCAACTCTTCGAAGAGGCGTTCCTTCTCGTGAATGTCGTCGATCTCCTCTTCTTCGACCGCGTCCAGCTCCTCGGCGAGGCTCACGTACTCTCCGTCATCCTCCCAGTTCCAACCCAGACCAGCCTGAACACCATCATTCTCATCGCGTACACGTTTTCGGACCTCGTTCCCTTCGTGCCAATCGCGACCTCCAGAGGTCTCGAACGCGTCTACTGGAACACCCTGACGAACCAACTCAGGGGTCGTTCCGAGTAGCGAGTTACCGTGCTTGATCCGATGGTCGAGGAAGCTCAGAGGTTTGTTTTCGACTGCTGAGTTAATCCAGAGGCTAACCTTCGCCAACTCTACTGCCATCTTGTTCAGGTCGACTCCATATAGACAGTGTTGTACCACCGACCGCCGAGCACGACGGACGGTTTCTTCACTCGGATACTGTGTATCAGAACGGATCTGGGCGAGACGCTGGCCTAGGTAATCGTTCGCAGCGATAAGAAAGGCACCACTCCCAACAGCTGGGTCGCAGACGGTGATTTCCAAGAGTTGCTGTTCCTGTGTCTCGACATCCGCGTTCTCGTCGACACGTTCGTCTACGACCGGCTCGAGAGCACTCTCGATGAGTTCGTTAACGAGCCCTGGATCGGTGTAGTAGCTGCCGGTCTCTTTGCGTTCCATTCCCCGGTCGTCGAGATAGAACGAACCTGTCGAGATCTTACGCTCTTCCAGTTCGATGGCGACATCTGCCACCTGCGGAGTGAACTCTAGGAGACTTTCGTACACTGCACCGATCTCCTCCACGCCGAGATCAGCGTAGGAGATGCGCTGCTGATACCCGTCGTGCTCGATGTGAGTGAGATCGTGGACTGCGCTGAGCAGCTTTGCATTCGGACACTCGCAGTCGAGGATGAATTCGAGATTACCATCATCGAACAGACCTCCATTGTAGCCGGGAGTATGGAGATTCGCATCTGGGTCGTCAACACCGCGACCGACCATCTGGAACGTCGCCTGCAATCCCTCCCAGAGGTCCGTATTCCGTCCTTCTCCCTCTCTCATCTCTGAGCGTTCGCGCAGTTTCGTAACGCTATACTCCTCAGTGTACAGGCTCGACCGCTCGTCCATCATCCCCCTCTGCTCGGCGAACATCAAGAACAGGAGTCGGTAGACAACATACAGGATATCCTGGTAATAGCGTTCCGCGATCTCCTGTCCGCCGTTATCGATGGCCTCACGGATTTCTTGATTCAGAAATCCGTTCCCGAGTTCCTCGATGGCGCTGACCACGTTCGACTGGAGGTCCTGTCCGACTTTCACTCCCGTAGAGAGTGCGACTTGATACAGCCGCTCTAGTGGGGTCTCGATGTCGTTATCGTCTTGTTCTTCGGCAACGACTGGTTCTATGAATCGGGAGGCGTGGCATAGGCGGTACAGCGCCCGGAAGTCCCTGTAGTTGCGGTTGGTGAACATGTTCTCCAAGTCGAACTCGACGTACCCCCGGGTGTACGTGTGATAGTAGTCCCGGAGTACACGCAGTGTCAACCCGTTCGTGACGACAGCCCAGTCTTGATCGCTGCTCGCGTTCAGGAATTGCTGTAGCGTATCGTGCGGACTCTTTGCGCCTCGAGGAGAGTTCTCTGGTTTCTCGTCGAGTTCCTGTCCGGGCTCGACCGTGTGCAGAATTGGGGCAAGGTGGCCCCCCATCTCGCCGTAGTTCGAGATCCCCTGATCAGGCCATCCTTTATGAGAGAGGTTGGCCTCAAGGCCACCGGCTTCCAGATTTTCCCGCTGGAATACGGGCTCGAAGCCAAGTTCGCGAAAGAGTCTGAGAATCCACTTGTTGCGGGCGTCCGATATATCCATCCCGAACAACTCGTTGTTCATCGTGAGTTCGTCCCAGCGTTCGCGGAGAGTGTTCCACGCTTCGCCGATCTCGTTTTCCAGCTCAGACTCTGAAAGCGGCGTTTCGTTCGGGAGAGCGAAGGTTTCAGGCCGAACTGCGGACTCTTCTGTCTGCCGCTGACGGAGTTTCTTTACCAGCTGGTCCGTGAGGAGGCCCCCACTGGTGGTGATGAACGTTGCCGATCTCGTTTTGGGGATATGTTCGGCGTCCGTTTCAGTGTCGGAAGATGATGCTTGGCTACTCATAATTATGCACTCGGATAGTAGACGGTGACAGTCAGTAGGTCGGTACTCGCGGTTTCCACGTTATCGATGCCGGTGATCCATCCACCAGCGCCCGACTCCTTGAGACGCTCGCGCATCTCGGTTCGTTGCTCGACGATCTGTTCGCGACGTTGCTCCGCCAGGTCGTCGATTGCGTCATCGAGATCGTCGTGTTCGATGGCGGTTCGAAGTTCAGTCTGCTTCTCTTGTTGGGAGCGCTGGACTGGTTTGGCCTCACTGGTCTCTAGTGTCTCCACCGCATTTTGGTCCAGTGACCCGGATCCGTACACCGGAAGTCCTAACTGAATCAGTTCTTCCATTATCGTCGGCGTCGGGTCGGTGTCAGCCACGTAACGGACGAGTGCGGTGTACACCGCCGTCGGTTGGTCGACCTCGGTGGTACCGCGGGTGGCCGTCCGTCCGTAGCGGTCCTCGTCGGTCAGCGCAGTTTCTTTGACTGCTTCGATGAGACGCTGGACGAGCGGGTGGGCGATATCCAGCATCTCCGTGTCGGAAGACTGCGACGCTTTACCTGGGTCGAAAGTGACGTTTTCGTATTCTGCCTTGATCTCGGGGCCACGGAGATGGGGGGATTTCACCTCGATGTCGAGGTGGCCCTGGACGTTCATCTCGTAGTCACACTTGAACAGATTGAGTGCACTCTTGACAAACTCCTCAAGTGTTCCCGGCCCACCGATACGCTGGTGGGTCTCTTCCTGACGTTTCTGGACTTCGTCAAGCCCCACTTCTGTATGCCCGTAGAACGACTCAGACCTAATCCGGTCCAGTGTGTCGTCGTTGAAGGCATTCACCGAGTCGCTACGGTCTGTGGTTGTCTGGCTACCGAATTCTTCGAGTGTGGTCTGTGGGACACCGGCGTCGATTCCCTTGTCTTCTAACAGACTCAGAATCCCTTCGTCGTCGCCGAAGTACGGTGGTGAGAACCCATAATCTTCCCTAATCTGATTCGCCTTCCTGACAAGCGTCTCGAGGACGGCGACGTCCATCTTGTCCTCTACAACCATGGTCCGGATGACGACCTCGTCTTCCTTCTGCCCGTAGCGGTCTATGCGACCGTTTCGTTGCTCCAGACGGTTTGGGTTCCAGGGCAACTCATAGTGTATAATCTGATTCGACGCGTGCTGGAGGTTCATCCCCTCGCTGATGACGTCAGTCGCGATGAGGACCGCCCGACTCGACTCCTCGAACTCGGCGAATCGTTCTTTCCGCTGAGCCTCGTTCAGTGAGCCGTGGAGAGTAAATACATCGGTCTCATCGCTCGTAGACTCCTGAATTTGTGATTCGAGGTATTCCAGCGTGTCTACGTACTTCGTGAAGAGGATGACCCGTGGATACTGGAAGCGGTTTGGGAGCGTCTCGTCGAGGAGCTTCTGGAGTTTCGAATCGCGAGTCTTGGTTATTCGCTCTGCTTTCACCAGTACGTCGTCGAGTGCATCCAGTTCGCGCTTTATTGCGCCACGATCACCCGTAACAACCCTCTCGACCCGTTCTCCGACTTCCTCTTCGCTGTATTCCTCACCAGGGTCGTTGTCGAGTGCGTTGGCCTGCGCCATCGACTCGGAGATACCGGCCGTCTCCTGAATGGTATCTTTCTCTCCAAGTTCGTCGAGCCGCTCTTCGAGCTTGTCTTGACGGTTTTTCAGCGACTGGCGGAGCGCTTCTGGACTGCTGAGTGCACGCTTGAGGAAGTGAATGACAGACCAGCGGGCAAGCGTCTCGCTCTTGCTTCCCGACGACTTCGCCGTCGACATCAACAAGTCCCCGTACTCGCGCACAGCGTCGTACGTCTTAGTCTCAAAGTCTGTGGGCGTGACCCGCACCTCGTCCTGATCACGCTCCGGGAAGGGACTATCACCCTCCGCGTCTGCGAACCATCTCTTGACGTCGTCACGACGTCGCTGGACGACATGTTGTTGTGCGACCTGTCGCTTGATGTTCGGGTCGTGTCGAGGTCCAGATACAGCTCCGACATCGAGCATTCGGAGCAGGCTCGCGAAGGAGTCAGAGTAGCCGTTATGCGGTGTTGCCGTCAGTAGAAGACAATGTTCGGCGTGGTTGGTGACGTCCGTCGCGAAGCCCCACCGCTGCATATCGATTGTTTCGTTGGGAGAGGATTCGTGGGGCTTTGCGGCTTGGTGTGCCTCGTCGATGATGACGAGATCCCAATCCTGGCTGAGAATTTCATTGCGGATACTGTTCTGCTTCGCGTAATCGATGCTGACGATGAGTTTCGAGTGGTGTTCCCATGGACTAGTTCCCGGTGGGATCTCTTTCTCCATCGCCTTCCGGTGACGACGACTGATGATGTCCGCGTCAATGTGGAAGAAGTAGTTCATGGCCTCTCGCCACTGTTCACGCAGATTGGCGGGAGTTACGATCAGAATCCGCTCGGCCTGATTCCTAGCGATTAACTCGCTCGTGATTAGGCCTGCTTCGATGGTTTTCCCGAGACCAACGTCATCCGCAAGGAGCATCCGAACGCGCGGCATATCGAGCGCCATTACCACCGGCGTGAGCTGGTATTCGGTTGGGATGACCCGGGATCGTTGAAGACTGACCAGAGGGGCAGTCCCATGTAACATCGAGAGTCGGTACGAGCGGTTGAGGAGTCGCTGAAATTCGGGGCTACCAATCTGCTCGGGATTGGGCGGCTCGAGGCTACCCTCGACGATATTCTCTATTGGGGCGTAGAATCGATGCCTATCGGCGAGATTACCATCCAGCGGCGTTGCCGTCATGACGCTCCCCTCTTTCGAGTCTACCCGCCAGAGGCGGTTTCTGTTCTCGATGACCGAGCCCGGTTGGATATTTTGTGGAAGATTAGAACTCATATTCGGGAGTTGAATCGATAACCAGACGTGGTCCTGACACCCACTTATCTCTGATGGTGAGTTTTTCCCAGGAACAGTTTCGCAGTTTGTTTTATTTGCCCATCGCCTTCCCGACCCGAGCCTCCGTTGACTCTGCGAGATATGGCTCAATCGCGGAATAGTCGGACCAGCCGCAAATGCTCATCATTGTTCGAACGTCCACCTAGCGCTCGACGAGGTGGTACGTCGCCCAAGAGCGTCTGTGGTCGTGCGAGGACATACACCGTCATCTTGGTTCGTCCAGATCCTCAGCGATCGTCCTCGCCGCTTCTTTGATCTATTGACGAACCGATGGTGTACTCACGTCAATCCACAATTCCGATAGGTCCTGTTGCCGCTCACGGCTGTACTTGTGGACGTTATCAGCAACGTCGTCGGACATCTAGGCGTCCTTCGTTTTGCGGTCGCCACCGTTTGTGTTCTTCCCACGGACTTCGAACAGCCATACGCTGCCGTCTTCGGAGTAACGAAGGTGATCGTTGCCGGGGTTGCTCACTTCAGACGCTCGAAGGCCACAGCTTCCCATCAACTGGACTGCGATCTCTTGATCCTAATCACCTTTCTCAGCCATAACCGAACACCTGTCGAGGAGGTTCTCAACTATACAGTGCCTGTTATTGGGTTATGCGTTGTAGTGTTCAATCACATCGAGCACACTTCCTTCCATATGATCTGACAGTAGGTCGACACTGTCGTCGATAACTTGATTTCGAGTGTTATGATTGATTCCCACGCTGGACTGAAATGTGGCGTCCTGCATTTGGCACCAGTGCTGTTATAAGATTTGAAAAGAAATCAAATCCCAATGAGCAAAAAAGTGAATATAGAAGTGTATTGCGAGAACGAAGATGGTGAAAAATCTGTTTTTGGTGTCACTAGTGAACACCGCCCTGACTTCCCAAAGCCATTTGATAATTCATTACAAAATTGGGTAAGAACGAACTTTGATGATTTGGATGTTGGTGCCGAATTACTTGAAGCAGGTGAAATGATATATCAACCAAACGGATACATTATCGAATTTCAAAAGAAAGATACCTAAATCAGAGCTTTTGAATGATCAAGTTATGTCTCAACTCGATTAGAATCTCGTGAGCATAGCATCTACATCGGGTCGATGGACACCAAGTAGCGTATCTTTTAATCGGCTTCTCTCAACAATGCGTCTATGACCACCGATGGAGTCGACTCTCTTGATGATCTTGCTGCCAAGGTCGACGACGAGTTTGCATCCCACAGAGGATCTGATGAGTTCAAGACTATTTCACTCGTTATCGAGACCAGCAGCTCTGAGTGGTGCGTCAACCGTGGACTTGTGGGTTTCAGATCAGCATAACAAATATCAAATAGTGAACATTTCTTAATGACCGTGCAACATACAGAGGATGAATTCAGCAGAGAGATTTCGATTCTTTCAGATACTTCCTGCTGAATCACCTGCTCAGTGTGGGTGCATGGCTACCAGTTATTGAGATTAATTGGTATGCAATTATATGTCATCTGGGACAGATTTAAATACTTGAGTGACGAAGTTTTTCCCACAGAGTAAGCCCCCACCTTCGCGGTGGCTCAACTGTTGGACGAGAGTCTTTCTTTCGTCCAACAGTGGTGATTCAGATGGCTTACACAATTTCCTACCGCAACTCGGCTGATTCGGCGTTCAAGAGTCTCGACAACAGTCTCCGCACCCGTGCGGAGAAGAAGCTCGAGCGTATCGCCAACGATGAATTCCGTACGCCCCATGATTGGGGCTACGAGCGGTTTGAGGGTCAGCTCGCTGCTGGGAAGTTTGATCTGTTCAACCAGCTTCGCGTTTTCGCCGACATTGATGACGAGAACAAGCGTATCATTGTTCACGACGCGTATTCCCGCGAAAACCTCTATCAGTAGGGAACTGTCGCACTGTACTGACCGATTCGGCCACCGAACGATTGCCAGTGAGTCACTGCTGAATATGCGCTGTGCATCTTGCACGGGACTTCTGTCAGGAATTGTTATTATCGGCTTCTTAATTGAGGCGATGAACTCACAAGTCAAGGCTTGAAGCACCACTGAGCGTCCCACACTGATCTTCCACGTCGGCGGGAAAGAAGCTGAGTCACTAGCTGATGAGATCGAGGCATTTCTAACAGAGCATGATGCCTTTACCCAACGAGAGTACCACTCTGAGACGGATATACGCGTACTCGCAACAATGGCTCTGTTGAAATCCTATCTATCAGACATATCTGTAAATTAGATTGCTGTTCATTAATCAGAGCGAACTACACAAATAGGGCTACAAGAGCAATTACAGCGATCACGACTCCCCCAACTGCTTGTTGATGATTTCGCTGGGATACACTATATATCGATAGTGCGAGAGAACCAAAGACAGCCACAATAAGTGCGACCTGTGCAAGGGAGGACATGTAACACACACTACAGCCAGATCGTTTATATCTTCTTTGCTAATTCAATTTGAATTCGGCCACGTCTCATCGCCGGTTCTGTTGACGAGTAATCTTCTGAATAACCGATCAGAGTGTTCGATCAAGGTTATGGATGAGACAAGCGATGGTGATCTCACGGAACTGCTTCCACCATTGCCGTGAGCGAACGAACGCACCGTACTTTCGCTTGAGCGTTGAGTTGACAGTCTCGGATTGACTCCGCTGGCCGTAGAGATCAGCGTCTAAGCGTGCGTTCCATGCTTTGTGGAGCGATGTGAACTCACGATGTTTGATCAGTGGACGAACCTCGTATTGGCGGGCAAGTCGTCTGATCTTTTGATCGTCGTAGCCTTTGTCACCGAGAAGGATGTCGATATTCTCGGGATTACGCTTGATCAACGACGGGGCGATTTGGCTATCGTGTTTTCGTGTCGTCGTCACGTGGAGATCGAGGATTGCGTTCACTTTCGTATCGACCAGTAGCGTCACTTTAAGCTGCTGAATCGTGAGTTCGGCTCGTTTCGTGTAGTGTTTCGAAGCGTGACTGCGGTCGAACCCTGACGCATCAACTCCAACGACGCCGCTTGTCGGAAGTAGTGTCGCTGAGAGAGTCAATATGGTACGCCACACGACCATATCAAGTCGATTGAACGCCTTACAGAGCGTTGATGGGGTAGGAAGCTCAGCTAATCCAAGAGCGCGACGGATGCGTGGCATCTCGATTAATTCGTCAAGCAGGCCACGATAGGTCGTGTTCTTCCGCACTTTGAGACACAGCAGAACAACGTGCTGAGGAAGTGTGTAGCGGTGTTTGGAAAATTTTGAGGAGTATCGAGAGACTGCTCGACGCGCCAGATGGATCGCTTTCTCAGTAAAACGGAGTATCTGTGACTTCGGGAGGACGTTCATTTCGTCGAATTACACGGCGAATATGTAACTCTCTGAGGATTTCAACAGAGCCGCAACAATATACTGAGGGACTAAAATCCAAAGTCACACATCGATAACGGCGTGTGATTCCCCATTGAACTCGATTCTCCAATCATCTGTTCGCTCGAGTTGAGGTCATTGATAGTATATCGGCTACTGGTCTGTGACGCTCATCCCTACTCTTTCATCTCCTAGCAGACACGTGTCTGACGAAGATTCAAGTCTATAGGTAACTCTATAGGAAATACTATAGGTGATATTTGATGGGAGAAACACACCGTGCAGCCGCCTTCTTAGATAAAGGTGGTACTGGTAAGACGACTACAGTAGCACATCTCGGGGTCGCTCTCGACCAGCTGGGGAAGAACGTATTGTTGATCGACCTCGCAGGGAAGCAAGGCGATCTGGCGAAACACTTCGGCGTCTGGGAGGAGTACCGAGACCAGATTGAGAACGACGAAGCCTGGCCGAACATCAGCACCGTATTTGATGACTCTTGGGGGACGATCGCGAAGAAGCTCGGCGA
>SDGW01000578.1_pt1 | contig 21675 bp, 9 predicted proteins | sample 2873831 | NCBI WGS metagenome assembly SDGW01 (sample SAMN08132700, study PRJNA421101) | hypersaline lake metagenome | isolation source: celular fraction 0.22 microns magnesium sulfate-rich crust from ephemeral... | place: Spain: Penahueca Lagoon, Toledo | collected 2011-07
TTCGTGCTGGTAAACGGATTCACCTTCTTTCCTCCATAACCAGTGAATCCTTGTGCCGCTCGAAACCGTGCGTTCCGAGTAGTGTAACGGCGACATTACCATTTTCTTCGGTTGGATAGGTTAAATAACTAATTCTCATACCCATTCTTCCATAAGGCCAAATCGATCGCGAAGACAGAACCGAATTATACTGTATTGGAGCCACTGGGCTAAAAAATACAGCTCGAAAAGGCCTCAACAGAGCGGCGTCGTACGAAATCCCGGGGGCAACTCTAGAACAGCTTACGAAACCTCATCAACGAGGTCTCGAAGGTATTCCGGCCCCACGAACGTCCCCTGGAGTCGCGTGACGCTATCGGTTTCCTTGAACAGCATGTCACCATCGCCACCGAGGTCCTCCGCCCCAGATTCATCGAGGATGACCTGCGAGTCGGACGCCGACGGAAGCCGGAAGGCAACTCGCATGTCCAGATTTGCCCGCAGGTCTGTGTCGATGATCTTCGCACTCGGACGCTGCGTCGAGATCACGAGGTGAATGCCGACGCTTCGCGCTTTCTGGGCGATCCGACGAACGTTCGTTTCGAACTCGTCACTATCGTCGCCGAGACTGTCGATGAGGTCTGCGTACTCATCGATAAGGACGACAAGCGGTCGAAGCGGTTCATCAGCCCGCTCGTTGTGGTCCTTGATGTCGATACTGCCGCTTTCTCCGAGGAGTTTGGTCCGTCGCGGGATCTCCTCTTCCGTGATCCAGCTGAACAAGTCGGCGGCATCTTCGCTCTCCGTGATCACCTGATCATGTTCCAGGTTCGGGAGTTGGTTGCAGAACATGAAGTTGGTGAGCTTCGGGTCGACGATGGCCAACCGTAGCTCGTCGGTGTCGAACCGCTGGAGGAAGCAGGACAGGATCGAGTACAGGAACACTGTCTTCCCACTCCCAGTTGTCCCACCGACCAGCATGTGCGGCGCTTCGTCAAGGTACGCAAGATGGCTAGTCCCTGCTGGCTCGATACCTGCCAGGAACGGAAGCTCACTCACCGTCAGTTCGTCTCGGGCCGGCAGGTCGGGGAGGTAGTCTTCGATCGGGACGATAGCTGTCTCCTCACGGGGAACATCGACAGCGACGTACTGCGTCCCCGGCAGGCGGTGAACGTGCGGTTCACGTTCAAGCGCCATCTCCCGTGCGATGTCTTCTGAACTGTTTTCGAGTGCTCCCTGCCCCTGGCCACTCGCCAACTCGACCTTGTACCGGACAAGGTTGGGACCGACCTCCACTTCGTCGGCGTCGATGCCGTCGATATCGATGCCGAAGTCATGGAGGGCTCGTTTCAGTGACTCTACCTGATCAGCGTATTCCTCGGGATCGCCGAACTCGACGGCGGCGTCAGTCGTCGTTTCTGTGGCGTCATCCGTTGTCTCGGTCGTCGTCGATTCGGCAGTTTGCTGTTTGGAGTCTGTAGGTTCAGTGTCCTCGTCCGACTCTTCATCCTCTGGCTGTGCATCCGTCGACTCCTCGTCAGCTTCCACCTCTGTAGTAGCGGATCCGTTCTCCTCGAAGTCATCGGTACCGTTCATCAGGAGGCGGACGATCGTGTCCTTGGGGAGGCGAGTGACCTTGACCGACTGCATGTTGTCAGTGACGCAGTCGACGGTGGATTCACTCGCACTCTGATTGTTGATCTCCACGGACGTAATCCGCGAGGTTACGGTGAGTTGCTCGTCCCCTCGGAAGACGTTGTTAATACGCTCAACCCACTCGTTCTTGTTTCCAGGCACATCGCGACCGATCAACTCGTAGTAGAGTTGTTCGCGAAGTGCCTCCCGTCGGGGTGGCGTCGTGATGTTGTCGTCGCCCTCGAACAGGCCGCGAATGGTGTTTGTCGTCTTTGTCAGCTGGTCGACGGCGTCACCCGAGACTTCGCCATCGTCGACCTCGAAGGCCTGATCGGGCTCATCCATGGATTTGACCTCGACGATCTCCATCTCGAGGCCGTTCTCGGTATCGGGTTGTAGGACGATGAAGTCCGCTCGTCGGTTCGTTTCGCCGAAGTTCAGCCATTTCCGTGTTCGTGGGTCGTCGATGGAGAAGATCAGCTTCGGTTCCTCGTACGTCTCCTCCAGCCAGTGAACAGCGATGATTGCCCCGAGCAACCCTTTCGAGTTCCGGGACTGCTGACTGCCGATCGTCTCTTCAGTGATCAACCGGAGCAGGCCACTCCGCTCGGTGTTTGCAATCCGTTCGGCAACCCGTTCGACATCTGCTTTGTCAGGTGCAATCGGATACTCATTCAGGATCCGCTGGAGTGTCCGTGTGAACAGGTCGAGGTCGTTCGAATAGATCGCATAGTCCCTGTCACCCCGACGCTCCTTCGAGATCAAATCCTCTTCCCAGAAGGGGTCGGAGTTCATCGACGGCGTCGAGAGACAAGCCCAGATCGAATTGTCCTCGATTTCCCGGACGAGATCCTGCTCGATCGTCAGTTCGTGGACGCCGGCTTTGTGGAGCGACTGCCGGGTGCTGTTTCGCTGATTGACGAGGTTCTGGTACTCGGAGAACAACTCCCCCTCCGTCGATGGGCTGATGTTGATCTCGTCCTCAAACGCGTCGTACTCGTATTCCTTCGGGACATACAGCGGGTTGATCGAGGTGTTCATGTCACGCTCGAACTCCTCGACGAAGAACGACGACTGATCGTTGATGACAGCGATATGGCGCTGATGATCAGTGAGGTACTCGACGAAGGCCTCGTAGTCGGCACATTCCTTCGTGAGTATGTTGAAGGAGTCTGCATCTCCTTCGGGCCCGAACGTGTTGATTATCGCCTCTTCCTCGTTCGATGTCGTCCCAGAGAGGATACTCTTCTGCTCCCCATCGATGTAGACGAACTCGACGGTGGCGCCACTGAGAGCTCCACTGTCAGCTGCGTCGGCAACAGTGGTCAGTAACTGGTGTGGCTTGATGGGATCGACAACCGTGAGCTTCAGGTGGCGTTCTGCTGGCGGATAGGCGGCCGTGAACTTCTCGATGAGGTAGTTCCAGAGGTATTCGTTGTCGCCGGGCTCTGCTCGATCGGCTTCGGTATAGACTGGCAGTGTGCCTTCCTCAGCGGACTGGATGAAGTATGTCTCCTCTTGCAGGAGCCGGCCACCGCCGACTGTGATATTGGACAGAACATGGGGCTGCTCTTCGACCGTCTCCTGCAGGAACTCCTTGTCCTCTTCAGAGAGTTCGGACTCCCGCTCTTTCGCTTCTTTTGCGAGTTCCACATACTTCCAGAGATGGAGCGGATGCAGTGGGGAAAGAACGAGTTCCCGACCAGCCTCCATGTCGAGTACAACTGTATCGAGGAGGAGGAAATCGGACAACAGACGCGGAGCTCCCTGTGCACTCGCTTCCTGAAGTGCTCGATATTTTTTATCGAGCTTGTTTTGCGTCGTTTGATAGTGGTCGAGGTACTCCTCAGCCGCGTTGAGCAGGTCTTCATCACCAAGCAGTCGAAGGAGTGGGCTATGAATCAGCGAGGGGAGTGAGTCAAGAAGCTGCTCCCGCGATTCAATGTACTCATCGAAGGAGTCGACAATCGACTGGAAGTCCTCGTTACGCTCCGCGAACGAGCGGAGCTTTTGGAAACTGCCATCTTCCTCGTCCACCCGGAAGTGATCCACATCGAGCGTGGTGTAGTCCGTAATAACCTGTTCGCGTGACTCACCACCGCGAATGATGCCACCGAACCGGTCCTCAGTGACGAATGCATTCAGGAAGTGATACAGGTCTGAGTCCGTGTCGACTTGGAGTCTGTTGTCGTCGTTGAAGTCGACCTCGACGGTTTTCTCATTTTTCTCGACGGCATCCTCAATCTGCTCGTCAAGATCTTGCGAGAGCGAGTTCAGTTCTTCATCGCGATCGTCGAAGGCCAATTCAACACCGACACTGGAGTCATCAGTACGTCGAGTATACTTACTCCGGCCCCGCCCTGAACTCCCCCCGTCTTCACTACTGCCCGCTGAGTCGTCCCCACCGTCGTCAGTAGAGTCATCATCGTCGCCATCGTCGTCCTTCCCCGTTGTAGCAGGGATCCGCTTAGAGGTAGTACTGAACGCATCTCGGACACTGTCAAACTCCAACTCGTCCAGTAGGTCATCGTCGCTGGTCCGTTGGAATCGACGGAGCCGTTCGATAAACTCAGCCTGTTCGGTCTGCTCGTTCTCCTCCGCCGTCCTGATACTGTTGATCAGCCGTTTCCGGTCACGGTTGGTGACGTGGACTGCCCGGTTGAGCAGTTCAGCATTCTTTCGTAGTCGTCCTGCAACTGCAGACGAATCTTCGAGGAGCTGGGAATCCACGAACAGCCCTAATGCGTTCAACTCCGCTCCGAGTGCGTCAATCGACGCCTGGTCCGTCGGCTTGAGACAACTAACCGCGTATTGGGAGAGCGCGCGAAGATCGAGGTTTGCCCCAATATCGTCTTCGAGGGCACTCCAAACCGCTTGCGACGGCTTGTTGTCAGCGTATTCGTCTCGTTCTGCCATGAGCCGACAGAGTGTTTTCCGAACATCTCCTGGCGGTAGGCTTACGAGCCGGTGCAGTGACCCAAGCTTCGGTGGATCCCCACGAACCATTACGACGATTCTCTCCGGCGTAATGTCGCCATCCCAGTCGAATTCTGTCTCAGTTCCGTTTCGCCATTTGATTGCCGTGGATAACTCGTCAGTCGCTCGGATGGAGGTACCCTCACAGACATCGGCCACGGATTCAATATCCACCTCGGAGAGGCCGACCATCGCGAGCCCGATAGTCCGATTCGACTCTCCTTCTAACGACTCGATCATCGTCTCCGGGTCGAACTCTGGCGGAGACTCGATCATTACCCCGAGTTGTTCGTCGTCGATGGCGGTAGCGACGGAAACCCCATATGCCTCGCCGAGGAGTATGTGGCTCTGTTCCGTCTGTTCCAATTCATCCGTGGGAAGTTCTCGAAGTCTCATTCTGCTGTAGTGGAGACGATGGTGACGCCATCAGCGTATTCTTGAGCGAAGCCAAGGTCGATGACTGCTTGCTTGAACCCCTCGTAATTCCGGTTCGACAGTGGGTCACTTTCGACGGTACTCGTCCCGATCGAAATGTCCCACTCAGTCAGGTGATCACGGTCGGCCTCGGTCCCGCCGACGATGATGCCGTATTGTGATCGGAGCCGTCGACAGAGTTCTTGCAGCGATATTTGCTCGTCCGGTTCGAGGACCGAGAGAACGATTGACTCGAGAACCTCGGGGTCGGGCGACATCCGTCGTTCATTCGCTCGATTCCCGCGTGGTTTCAACAGCCCAGACCGCCAGCCGAACGTTTGGATGGTGTCGACAGGGGTGTACGTCTTGAACCGTGACTGGTGGATCGCGTCGTCGACGGAGTTTACCAAGCGATCGAACACGTCATCAGCTGGATCTCCATCGAATAGATAGCGGAAGGTCTCATAGTCCTCGTCCAGCTTAGCGTCGCTCTTTCGGTTCAGATCCAGTAACTCTCGGTCCTCGATTTTGTCCAGGATCCCCGACTCGTCGTATTCCTCTTTGTCTCGGTATCCTCGGGTGTCCAATTCCGCCTCAATACCGAGGCGGGAGGCAGACTGAACAGCTGATCCAACGGCGTCGTAGCACTCCAGACTGGCCTCTGCCACAGGGCCATCCGTTTCCCCGGTATAGTTGAACACCAGCGGAAGTCGAGTCTCCCGGGCGTTCTCTTCGTCCCGAATCTCATTGTGCCGATTCGCCATGTAGACGTACAGGGCGAATCCGCCAAACTTCACGACGCGTCGCAGATCTCGTGGATAGTTCGTTGTGCCCCCCTTTGAGGACTTGAGGTGTTCACTTAGCGTGCCGAAGCCCTCTGCAAGTGCGCTTCCAGCTTTCCCTTCTTCGAGGGGGTCGTCGGCGTCCGGGCCTTTCCACGATTTGACGGTCGCTGAATCCTTTTCGGCGTCCTTGACCAGCGGCCGGAAGAGGACCGAAATACTGTCGTGGTGATCGGTCAGTTGGTCATTCAGCTTCTCCTCGAGATTCCCATCGGATTCGATCGTTAAGTGGTGGAGGAAGCGGCCAACAGACACGCCAGCGGTCGGATTGATCACGAACCAATCACTGGTGCATGTCGGTGCAGAACCGCGCTGTGACGCATATAGTGCGTTGTCGTTAGCCAGTACCTTTCGGAGAGTCTGGCGCAGTTGGTCGAGGCGTTCGTCACGCTTTCGCGGATCAATCTCGAACTTCTCTTTGATCTCGTCCGGCAACTCCTCAGATGGCGTCTTCCCCGGTTTCTCGACGAATTTGAATAGTTCCTCTGGGGAGTGAACGTGGCCGAGGGAGTGGCTGAATAGGACTTGGGCGACGTGGACGGGTTTCAGCGACCGGCTTGTTGCTTTGAATCCGAACGCCCAGTTCGATGCATCCCCGTTGATCGTATTGAGTTCCATGCCCATTATCGGTACACCCCGTCGTTGACATCGACATCCTCGACTCGACCTGTTTCGGTGTCTTTCACCGAAACGAGACCGGCTTCTTCGCTGTACGTTTCGTGGTATTCGACTTCTTCCATGAACTCCAAGATCTGTTGTTCAACATCGCGACTACGGAGCGTATATGGGATATTCGCGTCTAGTGCACCGAGCGATTGATACAGCGATCGCGTGATCTTCAGTCGAATAGGTGTCTCATTCGCAACGTACTCGAGCGCCGTGTGATTGTTCGTATATGAGATCGCGTCGGCAATCTCGGGATGGAGTTCTGGCTCTTGGATTTCGAAGTCGGATTTCGGAACAGTGGTCCGGGAAACCAGCGAGAGTGAACTCTTCGAACGATAGCTGTGTGAGAGCCAGAGTTGGAGTTCGGATCGCGTCGAACTGTTCGGACGGAAGTATCCATTGAGCATTTTGATCAACTGTTCTTTCGTCCCCTCTGTGGACATCCCGTTTCGGTGGTGGAGGAAGTCGTACTCGATATTCTGGAAGAGATCCCGACTCTCGTAGCCGATATCGACCTGCTCGTCTTCAAAGAGGAATTGCCGCTTTTTCTGCCTGAATAGCGGTTCGACGACTTCACTGGCGTCGTCCCGGTCGGAGAAGTCTGCCTCCTGTTCGGCAGCTGCCCAGAGGCGGCTATCCACGAACGGATGCACCAATTCTGGAGAGTCGAACTGCCGACGCGCAAGGTCGAAAACCGCGCCAGACCCTTCGAATGCGAGATTGTAGTATTTGAGTTCCTCGCCGAATTTGGTCTGGCACTCTTTGAGACCAGCAGTGATGATGTAACAGAGGAAATTCAGTAGATCTCGTACAGTGACGTGGCCCTCGTAGTTCCCAAGTTCCGTGAGGAAGTCCACTAAGTTCTCCTGAATCCGGTCGTCCTGGAGTTTCTCAGCGTTGTACTGAATGTGGCACTGGCCGGAATGATCGTGCCCATCGAGAGCGAACCGATTGATGAAATTCCGGACTGCTCGGGTCACGATCCCTGGCGATAACACGTCGCGGTTATTCAGGTCGACTACAACAATATCCGAGAAGTCGACATCAGGGACATCGGAGTGTGTATAGACAATCTGATTCTCTAGTTGGCGCTTCACAGTCTGTAAGAACTCATACTGGGTGCTGTGCGTCGTCGCCATCTCATACAATGGGCCATCGTTGATGGCGAGAATCCCCGGAGTCCCTGCTTGGTACGCTTCACTCCACTCCTCGAGCAGTTCAGTATAGTCAGCGTATTCTGAGGCGTCAAGGAGGTAGTAGTAATCCTCCGGCGGGTACTGGTCTTGACGCATCAGGATGTGCTGTGTCTTCCCGTCGCCAGGATTCCCAGTCAGAACAACCTGTTTGCCCTTGTCAAGAGAATCGATGAGGAATTCATCGAGGTCCGTCGAGATATGGATCTGGCGTCGCTGGTGTGGGGTTAGACTCTCAGCGAAGCCTCCTCGAGCGAGCTCCGCAAGAAAATCCTTCCCTGATTGAGTCCGTTCAGTAGCCATAATCTCCGTGATGTATGGTCACCGCTCTCGCGCAGGCATATTACTGACGGTTACGCTGTCCAACAAAGACATCAAAAGTCGAAGAGGGAGTGGTTCGGGAAGTCCACTTCATGGCCTAATCGAAGGTCCTCATCCTTGTCGAAGCTCTGGATGTCGTCCAACACCCAGCCTTTCTGCACTCGCTTGCTGACCCAGCGGTGTTTCCAGTGGTCGTAGATGCTCTGTTGCTCAGTTTCGGGGTCGTCGAAATCCCACAGATAGTCAGGCTCGTCTTTCAGCCCGAAGAGGAACTCCTTGAAGTCGGATGCCAGGGGTACTGCGTAGATTACTCGCGGCGATTCGTGTTTCAGCAATTCCCCATCAAGATTGAGGTTCTCCAGCCCACGCCGGATTTTCCGCATCTTTGGAGCAATCCCCTCCCCGAATCGACCCTTGACTGCCTTGCGGTTCTCCAGCATCTCGGTCACTTGCCCTAACCGTCGCCGTGCATCAGGTCCGAACTGAACTGACCCATACCCGCTTGTCTTGCCAATCTCTTTGTACTCGATCTTCCCGTTGGATGCTGGCACTCGAACGCGGTCATATTGGGCACTCCCCACTTTGAACAGCCCTGTCGTGTCGAGGAACACCAACTCGTTGTTCTTGACTACGGCCTCGCCGTTCATCGCGCTGGCAATTTTCGATTTATAGCCCTCGTACTTCTCTCGGTAGTGGTTGATCACCTCTGGGCCAGTCAATGCCATCGCGACCAACTTGCCTCCAAGAATGTGGTTGTACGGCGGGATTGCACCACAGACCTGGATGTTCATCATTCCAGCTCCAACCCGACGCTTCTTCGTCTCTTTCAATGCTGTGCGGAGCGCCTGTTTCCCCCGATCTGACTCGATTGCTGCCTCGATGAACTCCTTATCGTCCTCAATGTCGTTGTTGAGGAAGTACTCCCGGTCACGGAGCAGCGTTTGGAGTGTATGGGCACGTTTCTTGACGAAGAGTGCAGTTTCACTCTTTTTCCCCCAATCATCCAGTGAGTCCGGATCGGTGTCGTTGATGTCAATATCCTCGAGATCCTCCGCTGTGAGATCGAAATCAGATGGATCGAAGACGTTCCCGTGGTCGTCCGGATTGTCTACTTCAGAGACTAGTGGAGGCTCCTCTTTGAAGACGTAAGTCCCCAAGCCCTCCATCTGATTGAGGCGTTTGAATGCTGTCTCGCTAGCCGTCTGAAAATCCTCCTCGGAAAGGTCATCGAACCGAGCGATGAAGTCATCGTATCGGACCTTTTCGATACTCTCGTCGATTGCTGTTTCGACAGCTGATCGGAGTGTGGAACAGTATTCCTGCGTCCGTTCTTGCCACTCCTCTTCTGTTTCGAGATGCTCTGTAATCTCTCGGGTGCGAGTTTGTTTCTCAGGAGTCCGTTCCTCCTTCGGCAATTGCTCTTCCACTTCTAGTGTTCGACTCTTTCGTTCAAGCTCCTCTTCGACAGCATCTACTCGCCACCCAATGAACTTGTCCCGTTCGCGGAGGTTCATCATCGAACTTGCGAGTGATGCAATCCCCATCACCGGGTGGTGTTCCCGAGATGCGTCTCGGACGAGGAAGTTGATGTTTCGACCAGGAACTTGATTATACGGAGTAAGCCATGTATAGCGGAAGTATCGCCAGATATCGTGGAGGTCTAACCCAGTATGCACGTCTTCGACACCACGTTCAGCATGCTGGATGTACGGTTGAATCTCGGTGTCGAGTTCGGCGACGATCTGTTCGCGATCAAGATCCTGAAGCCGTCGTAAATCCGCAGCTAGTTCTTCTCCATCGGCGATTAAATCAGTGACATCGACGCGCGTCCCGTTCTGGCGGTCTGGAGCCTCCATCTCCCGGATGAATTGCCGAACAGATTCATCTTCGAACTGCGTACGGCGCTCCTTCTGGAGGATGTCCCGCTCGTGATCTTTGTAGGCTTGCGCGTCATCGGAATACCGTTCTGAGTCAGGAGGGTAGACACGGACTGGTGGGAATCCATCGATTTTGTCCGGATTCTTTTCGACGTGATAGCCGATCTCCACCAAATCATGGAGTGCCTCAAGAACCGCGAGATATTTGATTTGTTCTTGATATTTGTCCATCTGGTCTTGATCGTGTTTGGGAGGATCAGATGGAACCTCATCCTCGATATCACTGATCTTAGCTTCGATGACCGTCTCTCGGTCATTGGGGGACTTACAGATACGGTCACAAAGCCGGTCAAGATCCTTCAGGAACTCCTCTTCCAGATCTGGTTGAAGGAGATATGTCGTAGAGTCGTCGTAGACCTGAGTCATACTAAGGGGGCGTCGCTTGAACGTTCAAACCTGAGTCAGCTCAGGAGCATAAGGGTACCGTTCCACGAACCATTACTGACTCAATTAATCAGGGGAAGGTAAGTCGAGAGACAGAGATACTCCGTTTTATCGGATGGTGAGATCTTTCGAGGTGAATCAGAGAGATCGTGTGATCTCGTATGCAGTTTTGGGTAGTTGGGCGGTCAGTTGATAGCCCGAGAAGTCATGATCAATGACGCCGTGGTCGACTCGTGATCCGCGCAAGTCGGACCGAAGATCAAACCGAATTTTCCCAGACGCATCTGATATCGTCCAGATACCATCGGGATTCTCCTCGATCGTAATGTCGCTATTCAGGTGTTGTAGCGTCCCACGAAGTTGATTGACGAGGCGTTCGCGGCGGCTGTCGGCCATCTCTGGTGCCGTTCCTGTCTTCAGGTACGTGAGTAAGTCCCCACCGATATGGCGATCGAGTGAGTCGTGGATATGACGGTTCTGGTAGGTGTTCAGGCAGTTGTGGCAAGAGGAGTTGCAGTCACAATCGTGCAACACACGGCTGGCGGCGTCCAAAACGGAGTCAAACTGCTCCCACGCCCGTGCGGAGAACCCAGCCCCGCCAGGAGTCGTGTCGAAGAGGAAGCACTCAATGTAGCCCTTGATGTCCGGGTCAGCATCGGGTTCGGGTGCTCGGGTTCGGAACCCACCCTCCAATTCATCAGATTCGATCCCGAGAGCTCGTGAGGAGCCAATCACCAATGCCTCAGAGAACGATCGTGCGGCAGCGCTAAACCACGGTTCGTTCGGGCGCCAGACCATCGGATCCTTTACCGGGATGCGGAGGACTGTCAAGTCGCTCTGGAACGAATGCGAGAGCGAAGTCGAAATCGTCCGCCCATTGCATTTCGAACTCCAGTCATCCTCTGCCTGATACACTCGTTCGTCCTTTGGGTATGGCCGATTATGGCTATCTGAGAGACTTCCATCGGCACCAATCGCTCCACACAGTTGGCACACCTCAAACCCATCCTCATCAGGGCCGAAATTCGAGACGAGCAGCTCTTCGTCCGCCAATTTGTGGACAGATCCGATCCCCGTACTCTTGCTCGAGTCGATAGATTCGGTGCCAGTGGTCTCCTCTGATGCGAGCGTCAGTGGGTATTTTGGAGCGGTAGCCTGGACCCGAGTGTCTGAGTATGAGCCACCTTCCTCCGGTCCACTGTACGGCTTATACTCTGGTGCAAACCCTTCCGGAGTATACCGGCGAATCGACTGCACTTCGGCGCCACAGATCGGGCAGGCCTCGCCGGCAAGATCGTCGTTGTCCTCAAACATCGAGTCACATTCAGAGCAGAAATTCAACCGCTCCAGGGAATCCCAATCGACCTGCTCAGCGCGGTTAACGGGGTTCTCAGCAAACCGGAACGACAGGCCATACGATGTGAACGTTTTCTTGTCCACGACCAGGTCCCGGCCTGGTGCAAGCGTTGAGAGGGCCTGTGTGAGATCCTGCGTGATGTCGTATTTGGTCTCGACGTTGTTGTCTCGGTTGAACCCCTTCACGAGGAAGTGAGCGAGATTGATCGGGAACGAGAATGTCGGCAGGAGAGCTTCATCCAGAAGCGTCTCCAAGAGTTCGTCCTCTTCATCCGCTTCCTCCGACCAGTCGGTCTTGACCCGTAACGTTTCGAGATCGTCCAAGAATGTCTCAGCTTGGTCCCGAACGAAGGGGATTCTCCACGAATCTCCGCGATCCTCGCCCAGGGCTTCGGGAAGGAGAGAGCCGATTTCGGCGACAATCTCTGAATCGTCGACGAGCACCTCTGATTCGATAAACTCGCGGAAGCTCACTAGCGTGTACTCGTCATCCTCCTCGAAGAACGCGATCGTAGAGCCGAGTGATTCGAATACGTCGGCGCTCTCGTCGATCTCAGTGGGGTCGAAGAACTTTGCGAGTAGGGACGCATTGATGTGGCGCTGGGCGATCTTCTCGTTCCCCGAATAGATGATCGGCTTGTCTGCGTCTGCACCGATCATTTCTCCCGGATTTTCGAAGTAGTGGGACTCGTGAGGCGAGTTGTCTGCGAACGTGATGATCGTCGAGAGCCCAACACCACGACGCCCAGCACGACCGGCCCGTTGTTCGTAATTATCGGGGCGGGGTGGAACTGTTCGAAGAGCAACGCCTGTGAGGCTCCCGATGTCGATCCCGACTTCCATCGTCGTCGTACAACTGAGAACGTCGATGGGTTGCTCAGCTTCGGACTCGCCGACCATGATGTCCTGGAACAACAACTCGTACTTCTCCGTCTTTGAGAACGTGTCCGAGTCGTCCTTTGCGTTCAACTGTGCAGAGTGCTCCTCTGAACGAAGCGTGAACGGGTCTCGATCCCCATTAACAACGGCTTTTGGCGGGTCACGAAGGAAGCTCTTCTTTGCTTCAAGATGAACGTCGTCCTGTGAGAGGGGGTTGAGTTCACCGCTACAGCCTTCCCGGGGGCACGTCCCGTGGAAGGATACATTGGTGAATCGCCGACATCCCTCACAGCGGTGCCAGTCCCCGTTCAACGCGAGATCTATTGAGACTGCCTCTGGATTGACGAAGTACTTACTCTCAGCATTTCGCTCGAAAAGCGGCTTTTCAGCCAGCGTTCTATGGAGAGATTCAGAGATACTGTCCCATTGCTCGTCGGAAATCTCGCCCCCCAACGTGGACTGAACATACTCTGGGACTAGACTATCTCCGGTGATTCCCTCTTCAGAGTCTGATTTGAACCGGTATTGTTGGGTCTTATTCCGGCAATGTGTCGAGATCTCCTTATCGTATGCCATTTCTTCGCACGCCGCCCGAATCGATTCCACCACGATCGCCCAGAGAAGTTCTTCGTCGACATCCTCGTTCTTACTTTGGATGTCCGCAAAGACCGGGTCTCGCGGCTTCAGATAGGCGACTAAGGACGCAGGGAGAGAATAGTACGAGTCTCCGAGCGACCGGAGCAGCATCGTATCAAATTGCTTGGGGCGATCTCCCAGGTCCTCCCGAACAGGCTCAGAATGCAGAAGTTCGTACGGGTCATCCGGATCGTGGTAATCGAGGTTCTCTGAGACCCGCTCTTGGATCTCCTGCATTATTGAACGGGAGCCCTGATATTCATACGACGAACTGTATGACGACTCGTCTTCGTCGTCGAAGAATGTCACATTATTCTGTTCGCAGTAGATCGCGAATGCGGGGAAGAAATGCTCCACAGGAGCATCATCTTCTAAGATTTCATCGACGAGATATGCCGCAACTTCTCGGAAGGAGTCGAGTTCAACTCCTCTTTGAAGATCACGAGCCAGACGAGCTGCCTTCTGCCGGCCATCAGAGAAACAGAGGACCTTCTTCCCTTCATTCGGAAGGTGGTCTTTCCCCTCTTGCTCGGGTTGGAACTCGAACATCGAGCGAACGATATTCGCGAACGGTTCCTCACCCTTCGTTTCAAGATCAGAGATTTTGGTCGTGCCATCGTTTCGACGGCGCTCCTCGATCCCGCATGCTGGGCATCGAGTGAAACTACGGACGTGGTCTTCGTTGTCGGGACGTTCAGGAATCCGTACCGTGATTGAGCCAGAATCATCGCTTGCGGTCCGTAGAAGATGCCCAGTCTCGAGATCTAGTTCCCGACTCTGAGTAATCACTGAGAGCGGCCCTCCCGCATCACCTGGGCTATCTTCCCGGGGTTCTTCGACGAGAAGGTGTACCTCCTCTAGATCATCACTCTCTCCGGGGTCTGTCCACAGGTACGTCGGCCCCGACCCATTGTTCGGGTCAAGATATGCGCGAATGTACGCTGCCCCGCAGGTCCGGTGACTGAGAAGCTCGAAGACGCGACTACTGCAGTGATCACACTCGTCCCGTGGGTTGGCATAGAACCGGCCGAGAATCTTGTTGTCGGGGTCTTTTGCCCGCCGGCCCTCACAGTCCGGGTTGACACACGCATACTGTGTTGGCAACCCTTTGAGGAACATGTGAAGTCGGGTCGGGAGGAGAGCAGTCTCGTCATCTGGATCTTCAGCTTCTGTCGAGAGGTGGAGAAGATTGCCTGTTGCGTCTCGGGCAATCTCATCATCTGCCTCCGGGAACAGGTCGGTGGCGATCTCCGAAAGTTCGAGGGTGTCCTCACGGAGTTGTTCATGCGCTTTACGAAAGACAGGATCCTCTGGAAGCTCCGAGTAGAGGTACTGCTGGATGGTTTTCTCATCTTCCGGCGGAATATCGCTCCACCCCCGGGCGTCGGCAAGCCTGCTTACCGACTCTCGATTAACTTCGTAGCCAACATCATAGAATGCTTGAGCTGCATCAGGAGATCCCTCGTCACCGGAGCCAAACTCCTCTTTGTCACCGGTAATGACAGCGAAATTGTCTGCATCGGTTGTAGTGAGGTCAGCAGCAAAATCCGGGCCCACGTCTTCCACATCGCCGCCCATCGTCGCACTCGTCAGGATAAACCGAACACGAGAGCTATCGACGCCCAGTTTCTGCATGAGCCTGCTCAAGAGGAGTGATACTTCTGCACCCTGAGCGCCACGGTAGAGGTGTGATTCGTCGAGGACGATGTTCAGTTCGTTATCCTCGTCGGCGTCGAGCCATTCTCGAGTATCCTCAAACAGTGGCTGCTCAATCGGCCGAAGGAGCATGTACTCGAGCATCGAGTAGTTGGTGATGAGCAGGTCTGGTGTGCCGCCATGCTCCATCTCAACCCCTGCTTCGTGCATTTCTTGTCGGGTGAAGAGCTCGGTATCCCCCGGTTGTGTCCGGAATTGTTCTGTCCGGGAGGCGCCCTTATTTCGGAAATCCTTGAGGTTCTTCGCAGGAATTCGCCCTTTCTCTTTGAGATCCGCGTACAGTCCGTCCTCGGGGGTTTGGGCCTCCTGTTCTTGGAGTTCGATATAGTCGTCAAACACCCCTGACAACCGGTCATAATTCTTGTCGGTGTCGTACTTTCCGTGGTATGGAGTTCGCCCGGTATACATACCGAACTGGACCCGGCGATCCATGAGATCTTCCAGAATATTTGCCCCTTGGTCGTCGCCAAACATCAACCGCATCCGGGACAATTGGTCGGCTACAAGCGCGTTCATCGGATAGAGAACTAATGTCCGAACACCACGCTTTGTGTTCCACGGCTCAGTCGCAACCTCGTCGCTCTCCATTAATTGACGCCGCTCCTCGATCAGCCGAGGATTGTGGAGGTGGTAGGTTGCTTCGATGTACTTCCGGTGGTCATCGACGAGCCCCTCAGATACGTCTTTGATTGATTTCATAGATTACGGACAGCGGTGATGATCCTGCTAGCGATCTCACAGAGATCGGAGACATCCAAGGACCAATTCCGTCTGATACCCCCCACTGGAACGTCTGATCAGTTAAAATATTCGACCAGGAAAGGACATTTGAATGAATTATATTGGTGACGGCAAAACCCTTCCATGAGGGAATCAGGACTCTCTGACTCAATTGCTGATTGGAGAGACAGAGCGGAAAGCGAGGCCGCTAGTTAGTAGCGTCCTCTACTTTCACTGGTAACTGAGAGAAGAGGTCAATCACCGAGTCGTGTTGACTGTCCTTGATCCGATAATGGAGCTTCCCATGACCGGGGTTTTCGTACTCGGCCCCAAGGGCATGCAGCCACTCTTTCGCGGGTGCTGGAAGACGGAAGTTACACGAAATTCGTTCTTCCCCCTCATCCAAGGGTGATGCCTCAACCGTTCGGGGGTTATCCGACAGCTGATCGATTAGGAGACACACGATCCGACTGTATTTCCACGGGATCCGCACCATCTCAGTGGATCCCCCCGTAACCGGATCGACACGGAGCCAATAATCGCCCCCAGGGGAGTCAGCTTGGGAATTCCAAATGCTGTACTGGCGATCGTTGATTTCGATTTCAGCAGTGTGGCCACCGAATTCGAAGTCAAACCCGGCGTTCCCAATATAGCTCCCCCAGGATTCTTCAGGTTCCCATTCTTTGGAGATGCGAGTATCTGCAAGGTCCTCAAGGAATGCCGCATCGAACGTGTCGTACTCCTCAAGTCCGAGATACGCATCTCGAGATTGGATCGGAATTCCCAGATGCTCTAAGGTCGACCGTGACATCATCGCGAGTCGAGATACACCCCGGATTTCCAGCGTCAAATCGATACGTCGCAATGCCGAGGTAGGCACGCCTGACACAAGGACCGCTTCGGAATCAGTATACGGAATCGCACGGGTCGGACTTCTCGCGTAGTATCCGCCCTCCAGTTGTATCAGATCGCCATGGGAGACGAGCGTCGACCCTTGGCCCTCTTTCAAAATATTCTGGAACCAGTTCTCAGTATCACCAGACCCTGCAGTTCCGAGTAGGGGGCTGAGTTTGTGAACCGCCCAATGCCGGACACTCGTTACATATGCATTGTCAATTTCGGTCTCGGTGATTTCAGACTTCTCGGTGACTGCAAGCCTGATCGCTTCCGCTATCAGGGCCTTTCGTACTTTGTCATCCGATTTAGGGAGGATGTCCTGGTCGACGCCAATGAATTCGGATGCGAACGTACGTAACGGCTCATCACCACCATAGCCGGCCTTTTTCAGCCACTGGATATTTGTCCAGAAGTTGCCGCCAGCCAATCGTCTGATCTCATCGGTCTTCTCAGTGATATCAGCATTAACGTAGCCATCATCATACCCGACGACTTCTGCAATCACGACTTGGCCAACAGCAACATCAGTATCGCCGAACTGGACAGGATAATCTTCGAGATGGCCAACCGCCTTATTGCCCTTTACCCCCGTGATCGTGATCTCATGAGACTCCCCAATATCGAAGGGCTGGTCGTCTGGGTTGGATAGCAACTCCCACCGCGGTTGGTAGTCCTCTCCACGAGCACCATCATTCAGTACACGAGCACTGTTGTTGTCGACACCCTCCACCTCAACAAGGTCGCCTTCGGAGACAGAGACCGGTCCAAGAACAATCGACGCATCGTCTACATGGGAAAAGCCAGTGGTGTCCTCGAAATACGAATACCCTACCCCTGAATCCGACACTTCGTTGACTCTCACGAACGCTTGGGCCCCAGATTCCGGAGGGGAATCAGCCACGACAGTATCTTCGACGTTCTCGATGAAATCGAGATAGTTACTAGCACGTTTGTTTTCGTCGAGAAGGACTCCCCAAGACCCACCATAAAACCGGAACGTAACTTCGGAACCCTTCCCCAGGATATCCTGATCTATCGGGCCGATCGTAACAAAATCGCTGCCGACCTTTACAGCGGCATTCCCAGCTTTGGTGATCGTCGCGATTTCCCCAGTATGGAGGTCTCCGGGAGTCAGATCACTCATGCACCATCACCTCCATCGAAGCCAACTGAGACTGTCCCAAAGCAGTCAAAGCTGATATTGATTGACGTACAGCCGGATCGGATCCAGTCTACTTGTTCCGGGATGCCATCACCAACACTCGTTGTTCTCGTGATTGTTGGACCTACATCAGAGGTCTGAGGGAATGTTGCTCGAACCTGGATTTCCATACCGTCTGGACCGACAGGGGAAATCGGGGCTGTGGTCAATTGATCTCGGTTGAGTGTCTGTTTCGATGGACCTTCGATTGGCGTCAACAGTTCATCTTCGTCCCCGTGTGATAATTTGACGCCACACGTGAGCTCCTGTTGCGTTTCGCCGATCATCTGCTCTTGGTCCGGTTCATCACCCGAGAATAGGTGGACGAATCGGTGTCGTTCAGATCGCTGTTGGTGGATGGAGATTTTTCGAGATCCATCGTGGGGGAACTCGGTGATATAGAAGCGAGGATTCCCAGGGCCTGTTTGCTCAAGCTGCCGCACTGGTTCCTTTGACTTTGGGACTGAAACGATCTCAAATACTGGATCAATTTCGTCAGCCGGTTGGACGCCGATCAGCGCTTTCTGATCAGGGCGTCCAATAACCGGTTCGTCTGATGTTGGATTCGCCCAACGTGGAAGCATGATGTTCGCCTCAAAACCGTACTTGTCCTGCCGAGAACTATCGACGAGGCTTTCGAACAATTCAGATGTCTCATCGAGGACCGGGAATCCCACGACACCAAGGTCACCGAGGTCGAACGTCTCAGCAGCATCGGGTAACGGGTCAGGAGTGGTCTCGGTGACAGCATACACCCATTCGCCGTCATTTATTCGGCGGTCACTGGTGTGCTTCTTCGCTCGCTTTTGATCACCGACAAAGAGATCATCGACTTCAACGGGATCAGCACGCCAGACCCCTGTGATCGATTCAAATCCCTCAGGACCTTTCACACTGAGTTCGTATTCATCGGCTGACGGATCCAATTCAACCTCCACTTCAGGTTCGCTCGGGTGAAACTCCTGAGGCGACGGTTCTGACAATAGACCCGTACTCGAGATTTCCAAGTTGGATAGACGCTCATCCAGAGAGTCATAATCGGAAACATCGTCCCAGTCGAGAGCTGGCAGTACCCCGAATAGCTCCAGCCAATTCCCGTGCACCTGCCGGAGATATAATCGGAGTCGAGTATCTCGCTCGCTCTTTTCAACCTCTGAGGTTCGATATTCATCGACGAGGTCGTCGTAGTTCTGTTTTGCCCCGAGCGGGCATGGTGAGTCATCCTGAACACCAGGAGCGTGAGCGAAATAATGGGATCTATCCGAGCCCATCCGGGGGTTTACGAACTCATGACACCGTGGGCAGCGGTAATAGTTAATTCGACGATCTGCTTCCTCAATTGGGACCGGATTGCCATCCGGATCGAGAGCGATCGAAATGCTAACAGCCATAGTATTATTTCACGCAGATCTGTTGCGTGGTTAGATGGATACCCTCGTAGACATTAATATGGTAGGTTGTCTCACGAATCTTGCCTCCTTGTGGAAAGAGGGGACCCCTTTGATGAGTCTCGGTCACCTAGCCTCAGAGGAGAAACCATTTTGATGGCTCCCCAACCAGACCAACTCAAGAACCGATGAAGATCTATCAATTTCTCTGCTCAGATCAGACATCTCAAGAGAGTTTCTCTGAGAAGGTTTTTGGCAACAAACATTCATATGGCGACGACCCGCCACAGGAAGGCGACTGGCTGATACTCCGAAATTACGATGAAAATGTTCAGTACGGCCCGTTCAAAGCTACGTCTGATCTCCAACGCGATCTGGCAGATGTTTCTTGGTCGGTCCACTTCCCGTGGCAAATCAGAGTTGAATGGGACGACCTCTATCGTCTCTCTGATTCTGAATCACCGTTCCCGACAAATCGTAGTATTAAATCACGTGAAGGGGAGGAAGCAGAAGAGATAATCGAAGAATTTCGCAACAATGGCATCCCAATAGAGGTTACGGATAACGGAATTATCGAGACGGCTGAAGAAGATGGTGAAGAACAAGAAGATGACCCTGAGCAGCCAGAGAAAAATGATCAGGATAAAAAGCGGACGATCATTGACACAGCCGGTTCCGAGTCTGACAGAACGCCGCAAGAAATTCTCGAAGACGCGGACGAACCCGGCGAAGTTCTGATCGAGCAGGCAGTCAGCGGCGAGTTGCGTCCTGCGCTATATCGACAGGCGCTTGCCCATCTTGTTGCTGGAAAGAATTTGATCTTCTATGGCCCACCGGGCAGCGGAAAAACCAGAGCTGCAGAGCGGCTCGGGGATGGTCTCACCACCGACCTCCATATTGAAACAGCAAATGCAGAATGGACTCACCATGATCTAGTCGGGGGGTATCGCCCGGATGGGGAAGGATTCCGAGCCAAAGAGGGCTTCTTGACGCGACAAGCGAGAAAATGCGAACATAGTCTCGCCGATCATGAGTTCCCTGCTTGGATAATCATTGACGAGATTAACCGAGCAAATCTCGATCAGGCCTTTGGTGAAGTGTTTACTCTCCTCGATATGGATCACCGTACCAAGTCTCGACTCTCGTATGCTGGTGGTACGGTTGAGCAGTCTATGCCTCTATCGTTCCGCATTCTCGCCACGATGAATACAGAGGATCAGGCACAACTGTTCTCTCTCGGGTATGCATTCCGACGCCGGTTTGCCTTCATCAGCGTTCCATCGTTGTTCCATAGAGAGGATTCACTGACGACAGATGGGCCAACAATTGGGGAGGTTTCCCTCGAAAACCACGTAGAGCAAGTTCGGTTGATCGTTGAACGGGCAGCCGTATCTCGCTTCGAACAGAAAGCAAATCTCGAAAACGATTCACCGCTGGGGGTGCCAATATTGGAGGAAATATTCGACCCGGCTGAGGTACTCGACGAGGCGGTAGAATCAATCCGGACAGGTGATGTCGATTTTATCAATGTACTGTTCCTTATCGCGCAAACGCTGGATGAGATGGATATTGCCGAAATCGGTCAGGGAATCATTATTGACGCTGTCGCCTATGTCATGGTAGCCTGGTTCCTGTTCCCCAAGTCTGGAGGATGGAACTTGGTGGACGAGGCAGTTCAGGCCTACATCGTCCCGCAGTTGGATTCATTCACCGCGGAGCTCCGCAAGGGCCAGACGATTGCATCAGGAAACGATGCAGAGGAACGCTTCGAGGAGTTCATCCGGGTTGTAGACAGCCTCGGGTTGCCGCAGACTAAGCAACAATTGGAAGGCGCAATGGAAGATTACCGGCTAATCTAACCCCAATGAGAACGTACGAATGGCGATCGAGGGGCTCGCTCAATATCTCCAAGAATGATTGGGAGGATCTCAGAGAGTTTCTCACTGAAAATCAGGAGGTGTTCGAAGCCGCTCGTGATGAGTACGGTATCGAAGAGGACCCACCCAAGATAACGAAGAACCAAGCAGGCTTAGATACATTTGCTCCGGGTGGATGGGTAGGGCAATACCCGGGAGATATCCAAGTCTCCCCCGACAAATTATCGTTCGAGGAGTATGAGGACCTTCTCGAAAGCATTGCAGGATGGTTCGAGATTCTATCAGTTCCGACTGTCTCGGCTCTTGTTCCACACGTTACTGATGTTGTCTCTGAGCCGCGTAGCATGCTACTTGCATACAGTAGCGCACTGATCGACTACACAGAGTCAGTGCTCGCGTATCGGCCACACGTCGAGGTCGAGTGGGAACAAGAGCACGGGTTCGATGTCAATGGGCAGTTAGACGTTCAACGAACGATCCACGCACGGACAAATGGGAGTCGAGAACTGGTTTCTCACAAACCTCGGTTTACGACTGATACGCTTCCGAACAAACTCCTAGTACGGTTCCATGCGCGGTTAGCTCAGGATCTCGATGAGATGAAGGCGGAGACGCAGATGTTGACTGAAATACTCGAGCGCCACTTGGCGTATCACCG
>SDGW01000288.1_pt1 | contig 21639 bp, 17 predicted proteins | sample 2873831 | NCBI WGS metagenome assembly SDGW01 (sample SAMN08132700, study PRJNA421101) | hypersaline lake metagenome | isolation source: celular fraction 0.22 microns magnesium sulfate-rich crust from ephemeral... | place: Spain: Penahueca Lagoon, Toledo | collected 2011-07
CGTCGTCGCCACTGACACCGCCGAGACAACCGGCGAGCGCCGTCGTAACCGCCCCGGCACCCGCGGCACCGAGGAATGTTCGCCGTCCGACTCGCTCTTTACCAGTTCTATCCGAATCGCAGATATTGTTACCTTCGTTAGCTATTGTGTGTCACTGAGTTACCGATTCTCAGTTCCCAGTTTTGAGTCACCATTAATAAAGGTGTGGGAAGTTAGCAAGTATATTGTGAACTCTCCACTAGTGTTACGTTGTGAGCGACAACTATCGATGAAACGTTGTAAACGGCCGCCGAACGGGGAAACCGGAGAACGGGTCGCCGTCAGACTACGGCAGGTTCTCGAGCGAGTGACCATTGTCGACTAGCCGATACTCGCCGTCGACGGCCGCGACGACCCCCTCGTGGCGGAGGTGATCGAGGTGGGCGTAGGCCTCCCCGGGGCCGTGGACGATGTGGATCCCCTCGAGATCGCCGAACAACTGTGCGCTGACCGTCCAGGCGTCGGCCGGGCCGTGCTCGCGCAGGATCTCGAGGATCGTCTCGGTCCGCTCGCGGTGGTGGTCGAGAATCGTTTCGGCGCGGGCGGTCGGCTCCTCGGTGGGGTCGCGGTGGCCGGGCCAGACCCGCTCGTAGTCGCGGTCGGCGATCCGTTCCAGCGTGGCGACGTACCTCTCGAGCGGGCGCTCGACGCGGACGTCTGCACCGCCGACGTTCGGCGTATACACCGGGAGGACGGCGTCACCGACGAACGCCTCGTCCCCGCCGGCGGTCTCGAAACAGCACAGGCCCGCGGCGTGGCCCGGCGCGTGAACGGTCTCGAGCGTGTGACCGCCCACCTCGAGGACGTCCCCATCCTCGATCGGCGTCGGATCGGCCGGCGGCCCCTGGATGTCGGCCGACTCGAAGAAGGCGAGGAGTTCCTCGCGAGCGTCCGCGGGGACGCCCCACGTCTCGAGCAGGTCGCGACGGCGGTCCTCGACAGCGGCGACGGCGTCCGGTTCCTGCGCGACCAGCGGGGCGTCGGCCTCGTGGACGTAGACCGTTGCGCCACTTTCGGCCTGGATCTCGCCGGCCAGGCCGGCGTGGTCGACGTGGAAGTGCGTCAGGACGATGTCGTCGACGTCGGCGAACTCGTAGCCGCGTTCGGCGAGCCCGTCGCGGAGGTCCTGGCGGATGCGATCGGTGGCGACGCCCGTATCGACGAGCGCGAGGTCGTCGCCGTTCGTGAGAACGTACGCGTTGTTTCGACCCTCGAACTCCTCGTTGCCGAGTAGAATGCGTTCCATGCCGGCAACCCACATGCTAGCCGCTAATAGTTCGCGCGGTAGCGGAACGACGCCGAGAAATGCTGCCGGCCCGAGGCTCAGTTCCCGCCGACCATCGGGACGGTGAGCGTGTTCAGGCCGCGGATGATTTCCTGTGCGGTGTCGGGCAGCGAACGCTGCGGTTCGGCGAGCGCGGGCGAGTTCTCGACGTTCGGCGTGCCGACGACGAGCCGGGCGACCATGCCGAGACTCTCGTGGGGGGTGCAGTAGTAGTCGTACACGCCCTCCGTGTCGAACGTGTGCTCGAACGTCGCCCCTTCCTCGGTCAGGACGCCACTGTCCCAGGCCTCTGCGTCGGCCGGAATCCGATCCGGCCGATCGTTCGCCGAGGCGTACGCCGTCGTCGAGTGAGAGCCGCTTTCATTGACCCAGGTCAGGGTCGTTCCCGGCTCGAGCCACTGGACGGGCGCAGTGAACAGATAGGCACTATCGACCGTGATCATCCCGATCCGTTCGCCCTCCTGCTGTTGGAGTGCGTCCGCCTGCGCCTCGAGTTCGTCTGCGTTTCGTGCGGCCGTCACACCAGTCCCGCCGGCGAGCCCTGCCAGTACACCGGTTGCTCTCAGAACGTGACGCCGGCCGCGTACCGTGTCGTTTTCTGAACCCATACAGAGACGGTCGCGCAAGAACGCTAAATTATCCCAGCCTCCGTGTGCCGGGGCACCACGTCACACTACGGCCGACAGGTGTGCACCGGCCGTCACCTTGCCTGCCCAGCGTTTTACCGCCCGGTTCGTCTAATACCGATATGGCCGTCGAAGTCGCCGCAGAGCTGCTCGACCTGCTTACGGTGTTCATCATCGCCGCGGGAGTGGGTATCTTCGTCGCCAAAGTCGGACGATTCCCCTACACCATCGCTTTGCTGCTGGCCGGATTGGCCGTCTCGGTTATCGGGATCGAGGTTGACATCGAACTCAGCCACGACCTCATCCTGCTGGTACTGTTACCGCCGCTGCTCTTCGAAGGTGCCGCAACTACGGATCTCGAGCACTTCCGGCGCTATCTGGGCCCGATCCTGGCGCTGGCGGTCCCAGGACTACTACTGTCGGTGATCATCCTCGGCGTCTTCGGTCAGTACGTCTTGGAGGTCCCCCTGATCGTCGCGCTGTTGTTCGCCGCAATGATCCTGCCGACCGACCCCGTCTCGGTCCTCGCGCTGTTCGAGGAGCTGGGCGCACCCGATCGGCTGGCCGTCCTCGTCGAAGGCGAGAGTCTGGTCAACGACGGCGTCGGCGTCGTCCTCTTTTCGACGCTGCTGGCCGTCATCGTCGAGTTCGGGCCCGAGACGTCGGCACTGCTCGAGCCGACGCGGCTCGCCGACTTCGCGTTCGACATCACGGTGTCCATCCTCGGCGGGCTGGCCGTCGGCCTCGTGACCGGCTACGCGGTGTACCGGGTGATGGTCAACTTGGACGAGTCCATGACCGAGATCGTCCTGACGCTGATCCTCGCTTACGGGAGCTTCCTGCTGGCCGAGCACACGCTCAGCAACGCCGTCCCAGGCGTACAGTTCAGCGGCGTCATCGCGACCGTCGTCGCCGGCCTCTTCATCGGCAACCGCGGCGCGGAGTACGCGATGAGTCCGCAGACGAAGATCAGTGTCTTCAACGCCTGGGAGACGGGTGCGTTTCTCGTAAATACCCTCATTTTCCTGCTCATCGGCGCGAAGACGCCGATCGGACGGCTACTGACGCACGTCCCGCTCATCGGGCTGGCCATCGTGTTGGTCCTGGTCGCACGCGCACTGGTCGTGTATCCGATAGTGAACATCGCGAACTACGTCGTCGACGTGGACGTCTCCTTGCGGGATCAGCACGTCCTCGTCTGGGGCGGCCTGCACGCCTCGATCCCCATCGCACTCGTCCTCGGACTGCCGACGGAGACCGCCGCCGGCGCGCCGTTCCCCTTCCGCGAGGAGCTCCGGGCGATGGTCTTCGGCGTCGCTGCGTTCAGCCTCGTCGTTCAGGGACTGACGATGGGACGGCTGCTGGACCGGCTCGACATCGTTCGACGCTCGGAGGCCGAAGAGCTCTACGAGATGCTCGTCGGTCGTGCCCGGATGGTCGACAGCGCGCTCGAGGCCGTCGACGAGCTCTACGAGGACAACCGTCTTCCGGGCGACGTCTACGATGATTTCCGCGCCGAGTACGGCCGCGAGCAGGAGGCCCTGCAGGAGGCGATTTCCGAACTCTTGACCGATAACCCCGAGATCCGCCAGGAGGAACTTCTCATCGGGGAGCGACAGGTCCTCAAACGAGAGAAAAGCGCCATCATGGACGCGATGCGGACCGGAATCGTTGGCGACGAGGTAGGCGAGCCGCTGCTCGAGGAAGTCAATCTCAAACTGTCGCGGATCGACCAGGGCCGCAGCACCGTCCAGGAAACCGAGGAGGGGTACAGCGAGTTCTGGCGCAGACGAGCCGAGGAGTTCGGCCTGCAGTCCGCGAGCCTCACCGAGCGGGAGGAGACCGACGACGTCGAACGGGCCGGCGGGCGAGGACCGGCGGAGTAATCGCCGCTCGAGAGCGAGTGCTGGCCGGCCCTTTTTCCGTCGGCTCGGTGTCGGACAGCGTGGCATGGGCGCGAAGCAAACGCTAACGTTACTCTTCGTCATCACCGTCGCAGTCGCGAGTGTTCCTGTGGCGACGCTGGGACAGCCGACGGCGAGCGCACAGCCGTCGCCGGCGGTCCAGGACACTGCGAACGCGACCGACGCAGGTACTGGCCAGGTCCAGCAGCCGGATACTGGGACGTGTAACTACGTACAACTCTACAACCAGACGATCGACTCGATCGTCCAGATCCAGACCGCGAGCGGACTCGGTTCCGGCTTCGTCTTCGATCTAGACGACGAGAACGGGACGGGGTACGTCGTGACCAACGAACACGTCGTCAACGAGACCGGAATTGTCGGCGTGCGGTTCAGTCAGGGTAACCTCAGCACGGGCCAGGTCGTCGGCGCGACCGCCTACGCCGACCTCGCGGTCGTCCGCGTAAACGAGACGCCGGAGTACGTCGAAGCCCTCTCAGTGACGAACGACACGCCACAGCCCGGTGAGCAAGTCGCGGCGCTGGGCAGTCCGTTCGGCCTCGAGAGCACCATCACGTCGGGTATCATCAGCGGGGTCAACCGGACGATGCCCACGCGGGCCGGCGTGCTGCCGAACACGATCCAGACCGACGCACCGATCAATCCCGGGAATAGCGGCGGACCGCTCGTCCTGTGTGGAAACGGGACGGTCGCCGGCGTCAACCGGGCCGGCGGAGCCGAGAACATCGGCTTCGCGATCTCGGCGTCGCTCGTGAACCAGATCGTGCCGGCACTCATCGAGAACGGCACGTACGAGTACCCGTACCTCGGCATTCGTCCGGCACCGCTCACCCAGCCGATCATCGAGGCGAACGATCTCAACGCGACCAGCGGCGTCTACGTGGCCGGCGTGGTGCGTGGATCGCCCGCCAGCGAAGAACTGCAGGGACCGACCGGGTTCGAGATCGTCAATCGACAGCGGGTGCCGGTCGGCGGTGACGTCATCGTCGGTATCGACGATCAGCGCGTCGAGACGCGGGAAGAACTCCTCGGATACGTGTTGACCGAGACTCGCCCCGGCGATACCGTCGACATGACCGTCATCCGCGACGGAGAGCGTCAAACCGTCAGCGTTACGCTGGGCGAACGACCCGAGCCACGAACGACGGCGTAAGGCGGTCGAATTCGACTCTCAGCGTGCTTCTTTTCGTCGCGTCGGACCGCTACCCCTCGAGTTCTGCCCGCAGCAACTGGTTCACGTCGCCGGGATCGGCGCTGCCGCCAGTCTTTTGCATGACCTGCCCCACGAGGAAGTTGATCGCGCCGTCGTCGCCCGATTCGTAGTCGTCGACGGCACCTGGGTTCTCGTCGATCGCCTCGACGACGGCCTGCTGGACCTCGTCTTCGCCGGTCTTGCCCAGCCCCTCCTCGGTGACGACCTCGTCGGGCGTCCGGCCGTCGTCGAGCATCGATCGCAGGACGGTCTCGCGGGCGTTCTTCGCCGTGATCTCGTCGTCGGCGACGAGTTCGACCAGGCGCTTGATCTCCTCGAGGCGACCCTCGATCTCGGTGATCTCGATGTCGCGGTAGTTGAGTTCGCCCAGCAGGTTGTCCGCGACCCACGTCGCCGCGAGGTCGGGGTCGAACTCGCCGGCGACGTCCTCGTAGAAGTCGGCGACCTGCTTCGTCGAGGTGAGCTTCGAGGCGGCCTCCTCGCTCAGGCCGTACTCCGTCTGGAACCGCTCGCGACGGGCCGAGGGGAGTTCCGGGATCGCGATCTCGTCTTTCCAGTTCGAGACGCGCAGCGGCGGGAGGTCGGCCTCCTCGAAGTACCGGTAGTCTTTCTCCTCCTCTTTCGAGCGCATCGAGACCGTGATTCCCCGCGACTCGTCCCAGTGACGGGTCTCCTGTTCGACCGCGCGCCCGCGCTGGATCGCGTTCTTCTGGCGGGTCTCCTCGTAGGCCAGCGCCTTCTCTGCGCCCTTGTGACTCGAGATGTTCTTGACCTCCGTCCGGTTCGCGGCCTCGAGCGCCTCCGCACCGATCTCGGTGGCGTCGTCACCGTCAATCTCCTCCTCGGGAATGATCGAGAGGTTGGCGTCGATCCGCAGGCTGCCGTCGCGCTCGGCGTCGAACACGCCCAGGTACTCGAGGACCTCCTCGAGTTCGGCGAGGAAGGCCCGGACCTCGCCGGGACTGCGGAAGTCGGGGGCCGTGACGATCTCCATCAGCGGTGTCCCCGCGCGGTTGTAGTCGACGAGGGTGTAGTCGGCCGAGTCGATGCCGCCACCGCCGCCGACGTGCTGGAGGCTACCGGGGTCCTCCTCCAGGTGGGCGCGCTCGATTTCGACGGTGCGCCGGGTCCCTTCGACGGCCACCTCGAGTTCCCCTTCCTGACAGATCGGGTCGTCGTACTGGGTGATCTGGAAGTTCTTGGGCAGATCGGGGTAGTAGTAGTTCTTCCGGTGGAACCGCGTCTCCTCGGGGATGTCGGCGTCGATCGCCTTCCCGATCTTGACGGCGGCCTCGACGGCGGCCTCGTTGAGGACCGGCAGGGCACCGGGAAGGCCGAGGCAGACCGGGCAGACGTTCTCGTTCGGCTCGTCGGTCGGCTCGGTCGAGCAGGCACAGAAGATCTTCGTGTCGGTCTCCAGCTGGACGTGGACCTCGAGCCCGATGACGGTGACGAGGTCGCCCTGCTGGACGGTCTGGGCAGTCATTGAGCCCCGATTCGGGCCGGGTGGGGTAAAACGTAACGGGACGGACTCGCGGACGTTCGAGGTCGGTGTCAACCGTCGTCGGAATCGTCGTGGACGGGGCGAGTCGGTCGTACGTATTTGTGCGTGGGGGTGGCACGGTGTACCATGCCGACGATCGAATTCGAGGACGAAACGATCGACGCCGAGATCGGAGAAAACCTCCGTCAGGCCCTGCTCGACGCCGGCCGCTCGCCGCACAACGGGAGCGCACGGTACGCGAACTGTCGCGGCAACGGGATGTGCGGAACGTGTGCCGTCGAAATCGTCGAGGGGGAAGTCAGTGAGCCGACAGGGCAAGAGCGTCGTCGACTCAAACTGCCGCCACATAGCCCCGACTCGGGGCTCCGGTTGTCGTGTCAGCTGTCGGTCGAGGACGACCTCGTCGTTCGGAAACATCCGGGCTACTGGGGTCAGAAAATCGAACGTGACGATTCGTAACCGCCGTCGTTTACGCGCTCGAGGATCGCGGTGAGATTCGAAGGGGCTCGAGCACCTACCGAGCGGCCCCTCAGTACAGCCGTTCGAACACCGTGCCCGACTCGCCGACGACGAGTTGCGGCGAACGGGCGGTGCCGAGCGCGACTGCGTGCAGATCATTGCCCGGCCGGAGGCGAACGAGCGGCTCCCAGCCGTCGAAGCGCCGCTGGTAGATCACGCCCGACGCGGAGACTGCCAGCGCGGTGTCGCGGTCGCGTGCGAGCGCCGCGATCGGCTGTTCGCCCACCGTCGCGCGCGACCAGTCGACGCCGTTGTAGCCGTAGACGACGCCGTTGCCGCCGGCGACCGTGACGTGACCGGTGTCGATCGCCGAGACCGCCGCGAAGTCGACGCCAGCGCCGTCGATCCCGATGCGGGTCCACGTGACGTCGCCGTCACGGGACTCGAAGACCCCGCCGTCGGTGTCGACGATGTAGCTGTAGGCCAGCGACGTGAGGGCGATGTCGGTGATGCTCGAGCCGCTGCCCGGTTTGCTCACGTCGCCCCACGTAACGTCCGCGCCGTCGCGCTGGCCCCGAAGGAGTTCGCCGGAGCTGTTGATGACCGTGATCCGTTCGTCGCCGGCCAGGCCGGCGGCCGCGACGGGTTCTACGCCGTCGACACCAGCGGCGGGGCCTACCTCGAGCCCCGGCCCGACGACTCGGGCAGGTGCGAATCGGGGGCTACCGGCTCCAGAGACGACACGCCAGTGGACCGGCAGCCAACAGAGGAGCCTGCGACAGATCGGCGGCCCAGAGACGGCGAACCCGCGGACACGGAGCCCACGGACACCTCGCCCGAGGAGTGGACGCGGATCGGCGTCCGCAACGCGCAGGTCAACTTCCAGGACGTCTGGGCCGACGACGAGTCCGTCTTCATCGCCGGTGCCGACGGGATCGCCTACCAGTACGACCCTCATTGTGAGAACTGGACCCCGATGTTCGTCGGGCAGGGGGACCTGCAATCGATCCGGTCGACCGGTTCCGAGGCGATCGCGGTCGCGAGCGGCGGCCGACTCTACGAGCGCGACGAGAGCGTCCGCTGGCTCGCACACGACGTTCCCACCGAACAGTCGCTGCTCGGCCTCGCGCTCGCCCGCTCGAGCGACGACGTCGACGCCGGACTGGCGACCGCTCCCGTCGACGTCGCGGTCGGGGCCGGCGGCGTCATCCTCGAACGCGAGCGACGACCGGGCTCGAGCGAGCGCGACGGGAGTCGGTGACGGCTATCGCGCGTCCTCGATTTCCTCGAGCGCCGCCGGGTTCTCGATGCTGCTCATATCGCCTAGATCCTCGCCGACGTAGGTCGCCTGAATGGCCCGGCGGATGATCTTCCCCGACTGCGTCTTGGGGAACTCGTCGACGAACAGCACCTCGCGCGGGCGGAACGGCTTTCCTAACTCGTCGCCGACCTGTGCGCGCAGTTCCTCGCGGAGGTCGTCCGTTTCGTCGTGACCGTCCTCGAGAACGACGTAGGTGACGACGGCGGTGCCGGTGGTGTCGTCGGGCGCGCCGATGGCGGCAGCCTGGTTGACCGCGTCGTGGTCGATGAGCGCGCCTTCGACCTCCGCGGGGCCGACCTTGCGGCCGGCGACGTTTAACGTGTCGTCGGCCCGGCCGTGGAGGAACCAGAAGCCGTCCTCGTCCTTCTGGGCCCAGTCGCCGTGGTTCCACATGTCCTCGAAGGTCGACCAGTACTCGTTCAGATAGCGCTCGTTGCCCGACCACAGCGACTTGGTCATCGAGGGACAGGAGTCGCGGGCGACGAGATAGCCGCGCTCGTTGTCCTCTTTGATCGACTCGCCCTCGCGGTCGACGATGTCGATGTCCATTCCGAGCCCCGGACCGCCGAGCGTGCAGGGTTTCAGCGGCTGGGTCGGCATCGGCATCAGGAAACAGCCACAGATTTCGGTGCCGCCGGAGATGTTGATGATCGGGGCATCGCCGCCGCCGACGTTCTCGTAGAACCAGTGCCAGGACTCGGGGTCCCAGGGTTCGCCCGTCGACCCCAGGATCCGGAGCGAGGAGAAGTCGTGGCCCTCGAGCCACTCGTCGCCGTGCTTGCGAAGCGCCCGAATGGCGGTCGGGGAGATACCGAACTGGGTGAGCTTGTGGCGGTCGATCATCTCCCAGAAGCGGTCGGGGTCGGGGTAGTCCGGCGCGCCCTCGTACATGAAGACGGTGCCGCCGAAGGTGTGGGTGCCGATGAGGGTCCACGGGCCCATCATCCAGCCGATGTCGGAGACCCAGAAGAACCGATCGGACGGTTTGAGATCCATCCCGAAGTAGACCTCCTTCGGACACTGAACCTGTACGCCGGCGTGAGTGTGGACGATCCCTTTCGGCTGCCCTGTCGTCCCCGACGAGTACAGCAGCATCGACTCCTGACTCGAGGAGAGCGACTTCGTCTCGTACTCGTCGTCGCGGGTCTCGACGGCGTCGGCCCACCACTCGTCACGGTCGTCGTCCCACGGGATCTCGTGTTCGCTCCCCCGGTCGCTCGAGCCCAGTCGGTCGAAGACGATCGTCGATTCGACGTGCCCCGCTTCCTCGATCGCCTCGTCGGCCGCGGACTTGAGGAAGACCGGGTCGCCGCGCCGATAGAAGCCGTCGCCGGTAAAGAGCACGGACGGCTCGGAGTCGGCGATCCGCGTCGCTGCCGCGTCGACGCCGAAGCCCGAGAAGATCGGGACCGCGATCGCGCCGACTTTGAAACAGCCGTAGAGGATCGAGACGACCTCCGGGACCATCGGCATGTAGAGCCCGACGGTGTCGCCCGTCTCGATACCGCGCTCCTCGAGGGCGTTGGCCACCTGATTCGCTCCCCGGTGGAGTTCGTGGTAGGTGACTTCCCGGACCTCGCCGTGTTCGCCCTCCCAGATGGTCGCGACCTTGTTGCGGCGTTCCTCGTCGAGTTCGGCGTGACGGTCGACGACGTTGTGAGCGACGTTGAGTTCGCCGCCAGGGTACCAATCGGAGAACTGTGGCCCCTCGCTGTCGTCTCTCACCTCGTCGTACTCCTCGTAGAACTCGATGCCGAGGTAGTCGACCAGTTCGTCCCAGAACCAGTCGACGCCGCTTTCCGGTTCGCCCTCGAGTTCGGTCGTCGTCCGTTCGATGAGTTCGTCGTAGTCCTCGATCCCGTACTCCTGCATGAAATCGTAGATATTCGTCGACTCGACGAACTCCTGACTCGGCTCGTGGACGATCTCGTCGATGTCCTCGAGGCTGGGGCTGGTGTTTCCTGACATCGTTACTCGTAGGTTAGCGTCATGCCACCATCAAACAACAGGTCGCCACCGTCTAAGTGTCGGCCGAGATCCGAAAAGCCCAGCAGGTAGAGGTTGGCGACGTCGATCGGCTCCATCATCTCCTTGACGCGGGACTGGCCGAGCATCACGTCCTCGATCACCTCGTCGACGCTGATGCCGCGCTGTTCGGCGGTGTCCTCGAGCTGGGCCGTCACCAGCGGCGTCTTCACGTAACCGGTGCTGATCGAGAACGCCCGAATCTGCCCGTCGCCCTCGGCGGCGATCGACTGGGTCAGCCCTCGCAGGCCGAACTTCGAGACGTTGTAGGCGACCTTGTCGCTGGTGACGTAGTGGCCGTGGACCGAAGCCATGTTACCGACACAGCCCGTCCCGTCCTCGGTTTCCCGGAAATGCGGAATACAGAGTTTCGAGAGGTACAGCGGCGCTCGAAGCATGATCCGGTGCATCCGGTCGTAGGTCTCCATCGGGAACTCGTCGATCGGATCGATGTGTTGCATCCCCGCGACGTTCGCGAGGTACTTGATGTCGCCCAACTCGGCGGCCTCCTCGACGATCCGCTCGAGATCGTCGTCGTCGGTCAGATCGCCGGGAACCGGCTCGATCGTCCCCTCGAGGCCGAGTTCCTCGCCGCGGTCGACGGTTCCCGCGAGGCCGTCCTCGTCGATGTCGGTGGCCGCGACGGTCAGCCCGTTGCCAGCGGCGGCCAGCGCGGTCGCTCGGCCGATACCGGAAGCCGCGCCCGTCACGAGACAGACGTTACGGTCGGTAAACGAATCATCCGGGAATCGATAGATCTCCTCGCTCGAGACGGTGGGCGCCGTCACCTGTTGCTGGGACATGTGTTCTCACGGTACCCCTCTCCCCGGATCACGATAAAAGTGATCGACGACCGACCGGAATCGCTACCGGGCGTCGAGTGGCGAAAGTTGTAAGAAATATTATAGTCGTCTGACGTACGTTTATGTAGCCAGACAGACCCCTAGACGATATGTCGAACAACCGCGTCGAGAAACTCGAATCGACGGTCGCGGAACTCGAGTCGACGGTAGAAGGGCTGACGGACGAGCTGATCGAGGCGAAAGAGCGAATCCGCGTCCTCGAGGCCGAACTCGATGCCGACACGCCGACGCGCGTCCCCGAACGGCGCAGCGAGGAGACGGGCACGGAGCCCGAGACGGAGACGCCCGAGGCCGAACCCGACGAGGTGGCCGAAGCGGCTGCCGACGCCGACGGCGAGGGAGCGACCGGCGACGAAACGGAAGACTCAGGTAGCGACGACATTATCGTCGCGTAACTGCGGCCGACGCCGCGGAAGGGAGGGACGGGGACGCGAACGCGTCACCCGGTTTCGCGGCGACGGGTGATTGCGGAACGGAGGACTCGTAACGAGAATGTACATCAAGGCGCTCGTCCTGGACAATTTCAAGAGCTTCGGCCGGAAAACCAAGATCCCGTTCTACGAGGACTTCACGGTCGTCACGGGGCCGAACGGCTCCGGCAAGTCGAACATCATCGACGCCGTCCTCTTCGCGCTCGGGCTCGCTCGAACCCGCGGCATCCGCGCCGAGAAGCTGACCGACCTCATCTACAACCCAGGTCACGAAGACGGCGACACCTCGGCCGGCCCCCGCGAGGCCACCGTCGAGGTCATCCTCGACAACGAAGACGGCACGCTCACCCGCTCGCAGGTCGTCAACGCAGCGGGCAGCGACGACGTGGGTGACGTCGACGAGATCCGCATCCGACGACGGGTCAAGGAAACCGAAGACAACTACTACTCGTACTACTACCTGAACGACCGCTCGGTCAACCTCTCGGACATTCAGGACCTGCTCGCACAGGCCGGCGTCACGCCGGAGGGGTACAACGTCGTCATGCAGGGCGACGTCACCGAGATCATCAACATGACTCCCCACGCCCGCCGGGAGATCATCGACGAGATCGCGGGCGTCGCGGAGTTCGACGCCAAGAAGGAGGACGCCTTCGGCGAACTCGAGACGGTTCAGGAACGAATCGACGAGGCCGAACTCCGCATCGAGGAGAAGCGCAACCGGCTCGACCAGCTGGCCGACGAACGCCGGCAGGCCATGCGCTACCGCCGGCTCCGCCGCGAAAAGGAGGAGTACGAGGGCTACAAGAAGGCCAGCGAACTCGAGGAGAAACGCGACGAACTCGAGTCCCTCGAGTCGACGGTCGACGACCGGGAAGACGAACTCCGGGAACTCCAGCGCGAACTCGACGAGCGCGAAGGGAAAGTCGTCCGCCTCCGGGAGGATCTCGAGGATTTGAACGCCGAAATCGAGCGCAAGGGCGAGGACGAACAGCTCCGGATCAAAAGCGAGATCGAGGAGATCAAAGGCGACATTTCGCGGCTCGAAGACAAGATCGAGGCCAGCGAGGAAGCGATCGAGGAGGCCGAATCCAAGCGCCGCGAGGCGTTCGTCCAGATCGACCGCAAGCAGGAGACGATCGACGACCTCGAGAGCGAGATGCGCGAGCACAAACTCGAGAAGGCCTCGATCAAGAGCGAGATTCAGGAACGCGAAGCCGAGCGCGACGAGCTCGAGGCGGAAATCGAGGCCGTCGACACCGAGTTCGACGAGCTCAAGAGCGAGCTCGCCGAGCGCAAGGACGAACTCGAGGAGGCGAAAACCGAGAAGAACGACCTCCAGCGCGAGCAGGACCGCCTGCTCGACGAGGCCCGGCGGCGCTCGAACGCCATCAGCGAGAAGGAGGCGACGATCGAGGAACGCCGCGAAGAGCTCCCCGAAATCGAGAGCGAGCGCGGCGACCTCGAGCGCGAACTCGAGAAGGCCGAGCGCAATCGCGCGAACATCGCGGAGGTCGTCGACGACCTGAAAGGCGAGAAGCGACGGCTCCAGTCCGACGTCGACGAGTTGGACGACGAGATCCAGGCCAAACAGCAGGAGTACGCCGAGCTCGAGGCCAACGCGGGCGAGAGCGGTGACTCCTCGTTCGGTCGCGCGGTGACGACGATCCTCAACTCGGGGATCGACGGCGTCCACGGCGCGGTCGCCCAGCTCGGCACCGTGGCCGGTGAGTACGCGGTCGCCTGCGAGACCGCCGCGGGCGGTCGGCTGGCGAACGTGGTCGTCGACGACGACGTGATCGGCCAGCAGTGTATCGAACACCTCAAATCGCGCAACGCCGGCCGAGCGACCTTCCTGCCGCTGACGGACATGAGCCAGCGCCGGCTGCCGTCGGCACCCAGCGGTCCGGGAATCGTCGACTTCGCGTACAACCTCGTCGACTTCGACGACCAGTACGCCGGCGTCTTCTCCTACGTCCTCGGCGATACGCTGGTCGTCGAGGACATCGAGACCGCCCGCTCGTACATGGGCGACTACCGGATGGTCACCTTAGACGGCGACCTGGTCGAAAAGAGCGGCGCGATGACCGGCGGCTCCGGCGGCGGCTCCCGCTACTCCTTTACCGGCGGCGGCGAAGGGCAACTCGAGCGCGTCGCCAAGCAGATCACCGAACTGCAGGAGGAACGCGAATCCCTCCGCGAGGAACTGCGCGGCGTCGAAGAGCGCCTCGACGACGCCCGCGACCGCAAGAGCGACGCGGCCGACGAGGTGCGCTCGATCGAGTCCGAGATCGAGGGGCTCGACGAGAAACGCGAGCGCATGGAGACGGAGATCGACGAGTTAGAAGACGACCTCGAGGAACTCCGCGAGGAGCGCGAATCCGTCGACGAGCGGATGAACGAGATCTCCGCGGAGATCGAGTCGAAGACGGCGACGGTCGAAGAGATCGAAGCCGATATCGCCGATCTCGAGCGGGAGCTCGCCGATTCGAAGATCCCCGAACTGACCGACCAGATCGAGGAACTCGAGGCCGAGATCGACGAGCGCGAGGACCGCATTCAGGAGCTCGACAACAAGTTGAACGAACTGAGCCTCGAGAAGGAGTACGCCGAGGACGCCATCGAGGACCTCCACGACGACATCGAAGCCGCACAGAACCACAAAGCCGAGCACGAAGACCGGATCGAAGCGCACGAGGAGCAGATCAGCGGGAAACGCGAGGAACTCGAGGAGAAACGCGAGGCCGTCGAAGAGCTAGAGGAGGAACTGACGGAACTGAAAGCCGAGCGGAGCGACCTCAAGGAAGAGCTGTCGGACGCGCGTACGAAACGCGACCAGCAGCAAGACCGGGTCAACGCAGTCGAGAGCAAGCTCGAGGACGCCCGCGAGCGCGCGAACAGCCTCGAGTGGGAGATCGAGTCACTCGAGAGCGAGGTCGGCGACTACGACCCCGAGGACGTGCCCGACCACGACACCGTCCTCGAGATGATCGACCTCCTGCAGGCCGACATGGAGGCCATGGAGCCGGTGAACATGCTCGCGATCGACGAGTACGACGAGGTCAAAAGCGACCTCGAGGAGATCGAGGAGGGGAAGGCGACGCTGGTCGAGGAAGCGGAGGGCATCCGCGACCGGATCGAACAGTACGAGACCCAGAAGAAGCAGACGTTCATGGACTCCTACGACGAGATCGCCGCGCAGTTCACGGAAATCTTCGAAAAGCTCTCCGAGGGGACGGGGACGCTCCACTTGGAGAACGAGGACGATCCGTTCGACGGCGGGCTGACGATGAAGGCCCAGCCGGGCGACAAGCCGATCCAGCGGCTGGACGCGATGTCCGGCGGCGAGAAGTCCCTGACCGCGCTGGCCTTCATCTTCGCGATCCAGCGACACAACCCGGCCCCGTTCTACGCGCTAGACGAGGTCGACGCCTTCCTCGACGCCGTCAACGCCGAGCGGATCGGCGAGATGGTCGACGAACTCTCCGAGAAGGCTCAGTTCGTCGTCGTCTCCCACCGGTCGGCGATGCTCGACCGCTCCGAACGGGCGATCGGCGTCACGATGCAACAGGACAACGTGAGCGCGGTGACCGGCATCGACCTGAGCAGCGGGGAGGTGCCGGCCGATGACTAGGGAGTCGCGCAGCGACTCCGGGAGAGCGAACGGCGAAGCCGTGAGCAGCGAAGTGCCCGAGGCGTCGAAGACGACGACGGGAACTTCGGAGAACGCGAGCGGTGAAACCGCGAGCGGGGAGGCGCGCAGCGACTCCGGAACGTCGAGCGGCGAACGAGGCGAGTCGCGGGACGACGAGATTCCGCTGAACATCACCGGTCACGAAGACCGCGAGCGGCCGGGAGAAACGGCTCCCGGCGGGGACGAGGACCCCGATTCCGCGAACGAGTCCGGCGACTCGATCCTCGAGTTCACCGACGTCGAGACCGACGCCGGGGACGACGAGACCGGCGACGACGAGGAAGTCGAGCCCGTCGAACTGCTCGTCCAGCTCGCCGAAGACGGCGAGATCGACCCGTGGGACATCGACGTCGTCCGGGTCACCGACAAGTTCCTCGAGGCGATCGAGGACGCCGATCTCCGAACGTCGGGCCGGGCGCTGTTCTACGCGAGCGTCCTTCTGCGGATGAAAAGCGACGAGCTGTTCGCGACCGACGAGCCCGACGAGGAGGAGCTCCCGCCCTGGGAAGCCCCGTTCGCCGACGACGGGGCGATGGCCGCCGAGGAAGGCGGGCAGGAGTATCCGCCGGGGTACGATCCCATCGAGAACCTCGAGGAGGAGATGGAGCGCCGCCTCGAGCGCAAGCACGCCCGCGGGAAACCGGAGACCCTGGACGAACTGGTTCGCGAACTCCGGACCGCAGAGCGCGATACCTGGTGGAAGGAGTCGCGAACGTACGACACGAGCGATTCGCCGAAGGGGTACGACCGCGGCGTCCAGGAGCTGAACTACCACTCCGGCGACGACTTCCGGGTGGACGACGAGCCGACCAGCGACGACGTGACCCACACGACCCACGACGAAGACATCGAGTCGGTCATCGACGACGTCGAGGCCGAACTCGAGCGCCACTACGAGCAGGGCCGCGACGAGGTGCTCTACGCCGAGATCGACGAACTCGGCGGCACGCGCGTGATGACCTATCTCGCACTGCTCTTTCTGGCACATCGCGGACGGGTCACGCTCGAGCAGGACGAACTGTTCGGCGACCTCTGGGTACAGGGGGTCACGGTGGAATCCGAGGCGAGCGAAGCGATCGCGGACTGAGATTCTACAACGGTCGGTAGCCGCCCAGTACGGAACTGCACAGACGGGGTGTTTCTGCGGACCCGATTCTTTGCGTGAACGGGAGGTATCGGGACGCCGCTCTCACCCGAAACGATCGTCCATCCTGCGGTGGCGTGCGCTGTCGGCCGCTCTCTCTCTCTCTCGTTCGACCGGCCGACGATTATGCGCGAGGGATGAGCGAGGGAAGACTGACCGAGCGTTAGCGCGGGACCGAAGGTCCCGCGAACCATACGAACGGGGCGAAGCCCCGTGAGTAGAAATCGGCTGGGGAGGGCGTGGTGAACCCCCGTTGCCACGATAGCAGGACGCATCGTCTCGCTCCCAGTAGTACGCACCGTTCAGTGACCGCAACTGCTGTACAGACGATCACCGAACGCGATCGACTCGAGCGCCCACAAGCGTTTAGCCCGCACCGGCGAAACGTCGGGGCAATGCCCAGACCGGACGACGCGCTCTTTCGCACCTGGGTCGAGGCGTTCGCGCTGCTTCGGAAACTGCTTCCGATCGCCCTGCTGGCGGGGGCGCTGGCCGGGCCGCTGTTCGTCACCGCGCCGACGACCGCGATGTGGCTCTCGGCGCTCCTCGTCCTGCTGGTCCTCGTCGGTCTCCACCTCGCGAATCGGCTTCCGCTCTATCCGGCCCACACGTTCGGGATCGAGTACCGGTACGAGGAAGAGCCGTTCGACGCCGAGGGCCGCCAGTGCGTCCACTGCGGAACGCCAGCCGAATCCGGAACGCATCGCCGGTACGCCAAACAGTTCGTCGCGCTCGGCGTGCCGCTGCACACCCTCGAGTGGGGACACAACGACTTCTGTGTCGACTGCGGGCCGCTCGTGGACGGCGTCGACACGCGCGACGATCCCACCCTGGAGCCGGAACCGACGCCGGGCCGGACTACAACGGCGGCCTCGGATCGGACGGCGGAATCGGAAGGGGAACCCGACTCCGAGCGGCGATCGACTCCGAGATCGGACGCGTCAGCGGGGGGCACAGCGACCCTCACAGATCCCGACACGCCACAGCTCGAGGCAGCCCGGCGCGTCGAACCCACCGACGAGACGACGGCGATCGAGCTCAAGCGCGCCTTCGAGTGATCAGTCCAGATACTCGCCGGCCAGCAGGTCGACGCGCTCGCGAGTCTCCTCGGGGATCGCCTCCGTGGGGGTGTTGATCGTCCCCTCGAGCGCGGACCAGGCCTCGCTCTCGAAATCGTCGGGCATCGTTCGGATCGCGCGTTCGACGACCGCGTTGATGGCGTCCTCGTTGGCCGCGGCGTTTTCGAGGACCTCCTCGAGGGAGACTTCGCTGTCTTCCTTCCAGACGTCGTAGTCGGTGACGCCGGCGACGGTGGCGTAGCTGAGTTCGGCCTCGCGGGCGAGTTTGGCCTCCGGAATCGCGGTCATCCCGACGATGTCCCAGCCCTGTGAGCGGTAAAACTCGCTTTCTGCCTTCGTCGAGAACTGCGGGCCCTCGATGCAGACGTAGGTGCCGTCCTCCTCGACCGGGGTGTCGTCGTCGGTCGCTTCGCGGGCCGATTCAGCCAAATGCGAAGCCAGCGCCGGACAGTACGGTTCGGCGAAGCCCATGTGGACGACCATCCCGTCGCCGAAGAAGGTCGGCGAGCGGTGTTTCGTCCGGTCGAAGATCTGGTCGGGAACGACCAGCGTCCGCGGGGGCAGGTCCTCGCGCAGACTTCCGACCGCGTTCGTGGCGATGACGCGGTCGACGCCGACCGATTTCAGCGCGTAGAGGTTCGCCCGGTAGGGCGCGTCGCTCGGCGGGTGCCGATGATCCTCGCCGTGGCGCGGGAGGAAGGCGACCTCCCGTCCGCCGAGTTCGCCGATCGTGATCGCCTCGCTCGGGTCGCCGTAGGGCGTCGAGACCTCCTCTTTGCGCGTGCTCTCGAGGGGCAGCGCCTCGTACATTCCACTTCCGCCGATGACGCCGATGGTCATGCGGAGAGGTGCGTCGACCAGTCCCCTAAAGCTCCGGTTCTCGGCTCGAGAGAGACGGTGGCCGTCGCTATCATAGCTCAGGAGCGCCCAAGTAGCACCGTCGTGACTGTTCGGGTATGGCAGTTCGCGAGGGATCGGACGGCGGGATCACCGACGGCCCGCTCGTCCGGCCGATGCTCCGGCTGGCGTGGCCGCTGGTGGTCATCCAGCTCCTGCAGGTCGCCTACAACGTCGGCGACACGTTCTGGCTGGGCGCGCTCTCCCCCGATGCGGTGGGAGCGGTGAGCCTCGCTTTTCCGCTCCTCTTCTTGCTGATCGCGATCGGCGGCGGCTTCACGACGGCCGGCGCGATCCTGATCGCCCAGCACACCGGCGCGAGAAGCGGCGATACAGGGCTGATCGCCGGCCAGACGCTGTCGTTCGTCTCGCTGGTGGCCGCCGCCCTCGGCGCGCTCGGCTTCGTCGCGACCGGACCGATGCTGGCCGCCCTTCCCGCCGACGCCGAGACGGGTGCCGAGATCGTCCCGCTGGCGGCGGGCTACCTCCGTATCTTCTTCCTCGGGCTCCCCTTCCTCTTCGGCTTCTACGTCTTCGTGGCGCTCATGCGCGGCTACGGCACCACGCGTGCGCCGATGCGGGTGATGGTCGTCAGCGTCGTGCTCAACCTCGCGCTCGATCCGCTGTTCATCTTCGGGGTCGGTCCGTTCCCCCGCCTCGAGGTCGAGGGGGCCGCCGTCGCGACGCTCATCTCGCGGGGGCTCGCGACGCTGATCGGCGTCTATATTCTCTACTACACCGACGTGGGCCCGGACATCCGGGCCGCGCACCTCCGGCCGCGACGGGAGTACGTCGCGAAGATCACGCGGTTGGGAACGCCGTCGGCGCTCGAGCAGTCGATGACCGCGCTCGCTCTGGTCGCGATGACGGCGATGGTCGTGACGTTCCCGCCGGCGGTGGTCGCGGCCTACGGACTGGGCAACCGGTTGATTTCGCTCGCGTTCCTCCCTGCCCTCGGATTGGGACAGGCGACGGACACGATCGTCGGACAGAACCTGGGTGCGGGCAAGCCGGACCGGGCGGCGAGGGCGGTCCGGCTCGCCGCGAGTGCGATCGCAGCGATCATGCTCTCGGCGGGCGCGGTCGCCGCGCTGTTCCCCGAGCCGTTCGTCTCCGTGTTCGTTACGGCCGACGCGGCGGGGAAGGCGGCGACGGTCGACTACGGTGCGACCTACCTCCGCTTCGCCGCGGTCGGCTTCGCGTTCATGGGCGTCTTGCAGGTCGTTCAGGGCGCGTTCCGCGGGGCCGGCAACACGAAGACGGCGCTGGCGTTCGCCGTGTTCGGGCTGTGGATCGTCCGCGTGCCCATCACCTACGCGCTCGTCTTCGTCGCCGACTGGGGGCCGACTGGCGTCTGGACGGGCGTCGTCGGCGGCGATGTCGCGGGCGCGCTCGTGGCTACCGCGTGGTTCACGCGAGGGACGTGGAGGGAGTCGATCGTGGACGACAGTGAGGACGGTTCGGGACCGACTGTGGGGTCGACAGGTGACTCCGAGTCGATCGCGGAATAGCCCTGCAGATACGGTGAGAGGGGGCACAGCCGTCCCGCAGGTACGTTGGCTGATTGACATCGTCGCCGATCGACGAGTCGGACGGCGAGCGCTACTCGCCCGCGAGCGTCCACTCGTCGGTTCCGGCCGCCTCGAGCACCTCGCGTCGCTCCATCTCGGCGAGGACTTCGGGGAGTCGATCGGGCTGGGCGATCTCCATCTCGATGCGCTCGATGCCGTGGTGTTCGGTGAGGAAGTGGCGGATCTCGTCGTCCGTGAACGTCTCCTGATCGGCCTTCTCCATGGCGCTCGAGACGAGATCGATCATGTCCTCGATGAAGTTCCACGGGTAGACGACCCAGGTCCACTCCTCGAGCCGTTCGCCGATGTAGTCTGGCTGGAACTCGCTGGTGTCGAGCAACTGGAGGGTCGCGGTGCGGACCTCGCCGGCGTCGCGGTCGTCGACGTACTCGTAGGCGCGCTTGATCGAGCCGCCGGTGTCGGCGATGTCGTCGATGATGAGGACGTCCTTGTCCTCCACGCTGCCCTCGGGCATCGGATAGCGGACGGTCGGCTCGCCGGACTTCTCGGCGGTGCCGACGTAGTGTTCCATCTTCAGACTCGTCAGGTCGTCCATACCGAGGAAGTCACAGAGGCAGCGGCCGGCGAACCAGCCACCGCGTGCGAGCGCGACGACGACATCCGGTTCGAACTCGTCGGCACGTACGTCGTCGGCTACGTCCCGGCACAGGCCGTAAATGTACTCCCAGTTAGTTATCGTGCAGTCGAAATCGTCCGGTAAGTCGGACATCTGATGGCCACCTACCCGGTGTCTCGAGCGCGGTCCCCTTAAGTTGGCTGAAACGGTTCACTCGCCCTCGGCGACAGGGCCGAAGCCGGTGTCGCGGGTCACCTGCGTCTGAAGCGCGATGAGGACGAGCGCGACTGCGACGGCGCCGATCCGGGGCATCATCGTCGGCCACACCATCGCGGCAACGCCGAGCGCGACGTACGCCGCGCGCGCACCGTAACTCAGCGGCGACGGAACCCCGAAGGGCTGGGGCGCGCAGTTGAGGCCGTGGGTGATCGCGACCGCGCCCAGCAGGACGATCAGTCCCGAACCGGCCGTCGCCAGATCGAAGCCGCCGGTCACGATCTCGGGATTGTAGATGAACGTGAACGGCAGCACGAACAGCGGCAAGCCGAGTTTCAGCGCCTCGAGGGCGGTCTTCCAGAAGTTCGACTCGGCGATGCCCCGGCGACGCCCACCAGCGCCAGCGAGAGCTTGCCGGGGAGACCGGTCGCGTTCAACAGGTCGACGATCCCGTTGACCGCCGCGATGATGATCGCGATCGGTGCCAGCGTGACCGCGCCGAACTTGAACCCCGAGATCGTGTTCTTCAGCGCGTCGAGCGTGGTTTCGCCCACGCTCTCGTCGCCGTCGACGACGCTCAGGAGGATCGGAATCCCGGCACCGGTCAGGACCATCGCCGCGCAGGTGTACAGCGCGGAACTGATGACCGTCCACTGGGCGATCCCCAGCGTGTACAGCAACACGGCGAACGGAACGCCGAAGCGGATCGCCTCGATTATCGGGTGGTACCCCTCCTCGAGGTCCTCGATGCGCTGATCGAGATCGACGCC
>SDGW01000279.1_pt1 | contig 21565 bp, 19 predicted proteins | sample 2873831 | NCBI WGS metagenome assembly SDGW01 (sample SAMN08132700, study PRJNA421101) | hypersaline lake metagenome | isolation source: celular fraction 0.22 microns magnesium sulfate-rich crust from ephemeral... | place: Spain: Penahueca Lagoon, Toledo | collected 2011-07
CAAGCGAAAGGTCGGACCATCGTAGGCCATCTCGACCACGGCGGCCATCGTCGATGTCAGCAAGAATCTCAGCACCGCGAACACCGGAAAAGCAGAGCAAATTGACCAATGCTCGGTTTCGGCAGTCTTTGATCGCGGCTTTCGGGTCATCACTGATAGCGTCAATCGCGTTGTAGGCCTGCTCGTCGACATATGAAAGCAACTGCTCCCGGTGCTCACGGGACCACGCCTGTTGCTCACCCGATTTTCGTCCCGTGTCTTCTGGCAGCGGTTCCTTGGCCCGAGTGCGCTGGGCTGGGTTCTCTGAGAGATGCCCTTCCCGAGATGCCCATCCGAGGAAGCCCGATACGTGCGCGTAGTAGTTCTTGATAGTGCCTTCAGCCCAGCCCTGGCGGGAGAGATATCGAGCGTACTCTCGAAGGTCTGCGACAGACAGCTCCTCGAAGGTTTCAGGAGAACCGGGTCGGTCGGTGAGGAATTCGAGGAATCGGTCGATCTCACGCTCCGCGTGTCGTCGATAGTTCCCACTCTCGCCGTCCCGCCCTTTTCCCTTGTCGAGCAGATAGTCCTCGACCACCGAGGAGATTGCGACGGCATCCGTCTCAGTGCCGTCGGAACCTGTCTTTGGCTCGGAGGGCATCAGTACGTCACTCCAGGAAGAGCGGTGTCCCAAGGTACTGGACCCGACAGAGGTGTTCGGGCAATTTGATGGGGTTTAGCCGGGGTTCTGGGCCGAGACATCGTGTTCGCGTTGGGGGAGGGCGGCCATGTTGAAAAAAGTGCTTACGTTTATTGGAGTAAACGTAAGCACTCTACTGCGAGTCCTGATTGCGCGATATCCGCACTAAGCGGCTTCAATAAGTTTGATTCTGCTATTTCACGAAATGTATAAATCACATATCGCTATACTATTTTGGAGAGGTTGGAAGTTGAGACTACACGGGCTATAGCCCCGCCAGAATGCACGATAGTAGACAAATTCCGTCACCGGACCGCTCCTAAATCAGGAATCCTTCGTCCATTTTACCGACTCGTTCCGAGCTTGGTCCATATCCCACAGCTTGACCGCGGCCCGAGACAGTGCTGCAGCTCATGAGTTCACTGCTCGGCCGATAGAGAGAGCTTGACTAGCCGATTCCTGATTGCTGTTTCAACAGTGTGAGTGTGTTATCGGCGGTCACGAGTGGTGACCGTTCGTACTCACCGGTCAATTCGACTTGCACGAGCAGATCGACGGCCCGCCAGATCGAGTACAGGAGACAGGCGAACGCGAAGTAGAAGAACCGCAACACGAAATTTTTCGACGTGGTCGCAGCCATGAACCGCTTAATCGATTTATACCCACTCTCGATTTCCCAGCGATAGTCATACTCGTGAATAGCACCGGGAGACGCATTCGTCATGAACACGGCGTACTGGCGGTAACCCGTTTTATCTGTATTCTCCTTTCGTCGGTAGATCAGCGTCGTCTCGTGCCACTCATTGTCGCCGAGGTGGAGGTTGCGGTCAGTGACGTATCGGTCGGTGTCACTGCGCAGAAGTCGCCTCGCTTGGGCTTTTTCGCTGACCTGCATCCGCTTCGGAACGACGTAATTCAGGCCTCGCTTCTCGATGACTTCGAGGACCTGCTGGCTGTCGAACTCGCGATCCATCAGGACCTCGTCGACGAGAACAAGGTCCTGTGCGGTCTCCAGCAGATCCTCGACGATCTCTTTGCGACTTTCGCCTTTCGTAACTGGCCGAGCATCCAGGACCAGTGGCACTGCGTTGCCGACCAACTGTACCGTCGCCCACTGGTAGGTATACTCGTCGCTGTCTTCCTTTGTCCCGATGATCTCGTCCTCGTGGCCCGTTCGATTACCAGTGAACGGGTCAGCTTCTGTTATATCGATTGCGACGATTCCAGCCCGGTGGAACTCATCTGTCTCTGCTGTTCGGTCGATTAACCGTCGCATCGCTCGTCGGTACATCTCCCGAATCTCCTCGATAGAGAGGTCGCGGAGATGATCTCGGTGAACGTGGCCGAGTGGTGTTCGGTCCCGCTGAGACTCGTGAATGAAACTCCGTGCTCCCTCGTTGGCGGCCAGATTTTCACGCAGACCCAGATACGTCTGCATCTCCCAGAACGCGTTCTCGTGGATCTCACAGCCCTCGCTGCGGTCAAGTGAAAACGTCGGAGAGACTATCTTTCCAACTTGCTCTGTGACCTTTGACGCACAGTTGACGATGGTTTGATTATCCGGCGACGGACTCTCCTCGTCTGTCTCGCATTTTGGTCGGTCATTGGGCTGTCGTGGAATCGACATACCAGCGTTGTCTGCGTGGCTCAGGATCGTTCGAGCAACGGCTTCGATGGTTTCGTGAAGGTCTTCAGTGAACCGCTGATGCCAGCTCCGCCAGAGTGTGGACTGATCGGGAACGCTAGTGAATCCCAGATCCTGGCGCAGAGATGGCTGTTGCTGAAGATACGTCACAATTGCAGTCTCGTGGGTCCACCCTCGGAGTTCCTGAATCAGGAACACACGGACCAGCTGTTCTATTCCATATTGCGTTGAGTCAGTGTAGCGGTCGTGGGGGTCAAACTCGACGTACTCTAGCGGGTAGTGGCAGACGAACTGGTCGACCGACTCGTGAGCGTCGTGATCGAACCATTCCCTTGCGACGGTGTGAATATCCTCTCTGAGCGCGGCAAGCGAACTGCGATCGTACAATTGTGTCGAGTCATAGGCCGGCCACTCGTTGTGGGGTGTCTGGGCGACAGCGCGAAAAATAGCTCGGCAGGACGACTTCGTTGGTGCCATCAGTCAGTGATCTGGGTGCCTGTGGAAAATGGGTAATGGTGGGCAAGACTAATAGGGGCGTGGGCAATAGTGGGTTACGAGATGAAAGTTGACGCCGACAAACTCCAGACGAACGAGACCGACGACCGGGGACGGGTGTATCTCGGCACTGAGTACGCGAACAAGCGCGTCACAGTGGCTGTCGTCGAGGTTGAGTCCGAGACCCCTGACGAGAAGGAACTAGCTGCTGCGTATCGTGAGGCGTCGGAAAGCGCCAGTGAGCTTGCCGACGAGTGGGGCGGGGCTTCGGACGAGGCGTGGTCGGGACTTGATGAATGAGTGACGACACCGAGATTCGGCGCAGTGATGTCGTTATCGTTCGGCTCGATCCTGCCGAGGGGCACGAAATGCGGAAAACACGGCCTGCGGTGGTAGTCCAGAACGATGTCGGAAACAAGAACTCAAACACCACTATCGTGGCACCGGCGACGGGAACGTACCGAGGCTATCCCTTCGAGGTACTCGTCGAAGCGGCGGACTCGCCGTTCGAAAAAGATTCTTCGGTGCGGCTCGACCAAATTCGAGTCGTCTCTGTGGAGAAGCGAATCCATTCGGTGGCTGGCAGTCTCGACGACTCGACAATGGGCGAGATCGACGACGCGCTCAAATTGAGTCTCGGACTCGACTAATCGGGAGACTCTTTGCGAAGAAACCAGTGTTAGATCTGTATGCATTGAGACGGCCAGTCTCAACTACTGCCGAGATCTATCAAGTCATAGGTCGGCCACTCGTGTTAGAACATCCGGGCGACAGCGCGAAAAATAGCTCGGCAGGACGACCCCGTTGATGCCATCAGTTAGTGATCTGGGGTGCCTGTGAAAATGGGTAATGGTGGGCAAGGCTACTATGGGCGTGGGCAATAGTGGGCTATGAGATGAAAGTTGACGCCGAGAAACTCCAGACGAACGAGACCGGCGACCGGGGGCGGATGTACCTCGGGACTGAGTACGCGAACAAGCGCGTCACAGTGGCTGTCGTTGAAGTTGAGTCCGAGACTCCCGACGAGGAAGAACTGGCCACTGCGTATCGTGAGGCGTCGGAAAGCGCCAGTGATCTTGCCGACGAGTGGGACGAGGCTTCGGACGAGGCGTGGTCGGGACTTGATGAATGAGCGACGACACCGAGATTCTTCGTGGTGATGTCGTTACCGTTCGACTCGTCCCCTACCGGTCACTTCACCGATCCCGTACTCCCGTGCACGCATTCTGTCATTCACAGCGCCATTGGGGTTTGACATCCCCGAACTACTCCTACGTGTCGTCGTATGCCATCGACGTCGAGAGATCGCGGTAGGCGTCAATCTGCTCTTGGAGTTGTGTAGCCTTCTCCTCGGCGAGTTCGCTCACGTCTTCACCGGGAGACACCCAGTACGCGATCAGACCGCTTCTGGCCCCTCGGTGTCGGTACGTATTTGCTTTGCGCCCTCAACCGGCAGTACGAATATCTTCCCGTCGCCAGGGACTCCGGTATGGGCGCCCTCCGAGATGGCTTCGACGACGTCAGCTGCCGGGATGTCGGCTACGACACACTCGACTTTGACCTTCTGATGGAGGTCGATGGTATATTTTTCGCCACGGTACTGATTGACCTGCTTGGCCTGTGACCCACGGCCGGAGACATCCGTCACTGTAAGCGATGGAGCGCCGGCCTCCGACAAGGCGACCTTCACATCGCCGAGTTTGTCCGGACGGATGAACGCGACCACCATCTCGATCTCAGACATCTCTGACCACCTTCTCGTCTCGTTGTGGTCGTTCGCGAGCCTCCATGACAATCATAGTCTCCATTTCAAATATACGTTTAATATCACTCATTTTCAGCCCCATTATTGTACACACATCTGTACAAAAATGCTTGCCGCACACATATTTAAGATTTTCTTACCATGTTCTTGTACCAAGGATATGGCCTAATACAGTTTGATGCCAGTGTCGTGGCCCTGACGGCGTAGCTGGGACACCGTCTTCGCTTACGGTCTTCTCAGTAGGTCTCGAAGAACTCCTGGAGTTCCTCAGGGTCGGAGGTCTCGGTCAGCCCCAGCGCGAGCAGTATCCGGGCCTTCTGCGGACGGAGGGTGTCCCCGCCGATACCGTAGCCCCCCGGGTAGTCAGTGACGCGCTCCCGGCCGATGCTGCCGTAGCTCCCCCGGGTACACATGACGACGGGAATCTCCTTCTCGGCGGCGCGCTCGAGCGCCGCTGCCTGCGCGGGGCCCTCCGGACTCGCGGCCCCGCCTGTCAAGAATCCGGCCACGATGATGCCGGCCACGTCGTCGGCGATGGCGTCGACGAGCGCGCCCGTATCGCCCATCGAAGCGTACACAATCTGGATGTCGGTCAACGGGAACTCCTCAACCGGCGTTTCGTCGATGTCGAACACCGTGTCCGGCGCGGTCGTCCGGTCGACAGAGCGGTAGAACGTCACCGGCTGTCCGGGGGTCGCGAGACCGATCTTCCCGAAGTTCGACGACTGCCACGCGTCGGGGCGCTTGCTCGCCAGCTTCGAGATGTCACGCGAGTGGTGTATCTCGTCGTTCGTGACGAGCATCGTCCCCCGGCCGGCGGCGTCCGGCGAGGCGGCCGTCCGAACGGCGTCGAACAGGTTCTTGAATCCGTCCGAGCCGGTCGCATTGATACCCCGCTGGGCGGCCGTCACGACGACCGGCAGCTCCGTTTTCAGCGTCAAGTTCAGGAAGTACGCCGTCTCCTCGGAGGTGTTGGAGCCGTGGGTGACCACGAACCCGTCCGGCGGATTCTCGCTGGTGGCCTTCGTCATTATCTCCTCGTAGGTCTCGTACCAGACGCCCGGGTTCAGCGACGAACTCCCGAGCCTGGAGATCCCCGTCGAGGTCACATCGGCCACCTCCGCCATCTCTGGCATCTCCTCGAGCAGCGCGTCGGCCGTGAGGAAGCCATCAGGGCTGTCGTAGTCGCCCGTGACGTTCGCTATCGTCCCCCCGGTCGCGACGATGTGGACGTGTGGCTTCTCCCCTGTGCTCATCGGTCGCTCGCTCCAGTGTCCAGCGACGGTTCAAACTCGTGCGCAGTAACTTCCAGTAATCGACTGATTTTCAACGTCATCGTTCACTTATTGAGACATTAACACTACTAATAAAGTACTAGTGCGACATTATTTAATCGCATTACGTATTACTAGATGGCAGTCGTTGGACGGCGAGAGGGCTCAGTCGCCGGAGGCCTTCTCGCGGGCGTCCATCATCCGCCCCGCGCGGTCGTACCACCCGTCCCGGTTGAACCACGCCCAGACGAACACCGCTCGCCAGACGCTGTAGACGACGATACCGACGCCGACCATCGTGACGCCGTAGCCAAGCAGGATACCGCCGAAGTACGGCACTCCAAGCATGAACAGCGCGAGGCCGCTCAGGTCGACGAGAAATGGGATACGGGTCTCGCTCCCGCCCTCCAGCGCTCCCGCGAAGATGCGAAACAGCATCGTAAACGGGAGCGAGATGCCGAAGGCCCGGACGAAGAACGTCGCCGCCGAGACCGTCGCCGCGTCGTCGGAGAAGACACGTGCCAGTGGAACGGCACCGAGGTACAGCCCCGCGCCCATGGCGACCGCGATACACAGCCCCAGCAGGGCCGTCGCCCGGCCGAGATACGTGGCGTTCTCCGGGTCACGCTCGCCGACGGCCTGGCCGACGATGATGCTCGTGACGACGTTGAAGCTCCGTGCGACCGGCGCGGACACTTGCTGGAACACGCGCCGACCCACGTGGTAGCCGGCGTTGACGTTGACGCCGAAGGTTAGCAGTATCGCGTTGAGTGGGAACTCCGCAGCCGTCCGGGAGAATCCCTGCACCGCTTTCGGCGCGGCGATGGTGACGACCTGTATCGCGATTTCGGGGTTGTCAGGCCGGACGAAGGAGACGTCGGTGCGTGAACTCAACAGGACGCCGACACCCATCGCAGCGGCCAGGACGTTCGAGGCCGCGGTGGCGAGGCCGACACCGAACACGCCCAACTGCGGGACTGGCCCGATTCCCAGGCCGAGGCTGACGGTCCCAGCGATGTTCACCACGTTCGCCACGCCCCGAATGTACATCGGCGTGAGGGTGTCGCCGGTCCCCTGCAGGGCGCGAGCGATAACCAGCGTCACCTGGCGGGCTGGCGCGGTCAACAACACGACAGAGAGGTAGAGGCTACCGGCCCGGATGACCTCGGCCGGCGGCCCCAGCAGGGCCATCGCCTCGGTTGCGAAGAAGTACCCGAACAGCGCGAACGGCACGCCAAGCAACAGCGCCATGGCACACGCCGTCGAGATGGCTCTGTCCCGGGAGACGGTCGAGCCACGGCCCGTGTCCTGGCTCGTAAGCGCCATCGACCCGCTCCCCAGGCCGATGCCGAGAAACAGCGGGAACTGCGTGTACAGGTTCGCGATACCGATGGCCGCGATGGCCGCCGGTGAGATGAGTCCCGTGACCAGCAGGTCTGTCGTCCGCATCGCCGTCCGTAGCATGGACTGGAGCGCTATCGGCCAGGACAGGGCCCCCACTCGTCGCCACACCGCGGTGAGGCGGCCCGAGGTGGATTTGCCCACGAGTTAGTCGCCCTCGGCGCTGAGCCGCAGACAGGCCGCGCGGTGTTCGTCGTCCACGGTGACTGACTGGGGCGCCTCACGCTCGCAGACGCTGGTGAACTCGACTCGCATAATCTCGGCCGCCTTCCCCGTGTCCCCGTCGGCGACGAAGCCGAGCGCGTTCTCGACGGCGTCTTCCGCGTACGGGTCGTCGAGCGTCTCGGGAATCCTGTACAGCTCGCGGAGGTAGGCCCCGACCGCCGCGTGGTCGGTCGGGTCGATATCCTGCGAGGTGACGAGTTCACCCAGCGGCTCCGGCTCCAGCTCCCCGTCGGCGAGCGCGAGCTTCATGTCGAGGACACTCCGATAGGCCTCGGTGTCGATATCCGACTCCGCCGGCGGAATCACCGCCTGACACCGGGTGTGGAACCGGCACCCCGAGGGCGGGTTCCGCGGCGAGGGGACGTCCGTCTCCAGCGTCTCGACCTCGCGGTCGGCCTCCTCGACAGTCACTCGGGGGACGCTGCCAAGCAGCGCCTGCGTGTAGGGGTGGGCCGGCGCTTCGAACAGCTCGTCGGTCGGCCCTATCTCGACGATTTCGCCGAGGTACATCACGGCGATTCGGTCACAGAGGTGCCGAACGACCGAGAGGTCGTGACTGATGAACAGGTACGTCAGGCCGAACTCCTCCTGGATATCGGAGAGGAGGTTCAGAATCTGGGCCTGAACGCTGACGTCGAGCGCGCTCGTCGGTTCGTCGAGGACGATGAACTCCGGGTCGAGCGCGAGCGCCCGCGCGATGCCGACGCGCTGTTGCTGGCCGCCGGAGAACTCGTGTGGGTAGCGGTCCATCTGGTCCGCAGACAGCCCGACCCGTTCGAGCAGCTCCCCGGCGCGCTCGTCGCGCTCGCTCTTGGTCATCGCTCCGTGGGCGTCGAGCGGCTCCCGAACGCTCTCTCCGACGGTCATCCGCGGGTCGAGACTGGAGGAGGGGTCCTGGAAGACGATCTGGACGCGCCGCGTGAACTCCTTCCTGTCGTCACGCTCCAGCTCGTGGACGTCCTGGTTGTCGAACCGGACCTGCCCGTCGGTGGGGTCGTGCAGCCCGAGCAGCGTCTCCGCGGTCGTCGACTTGCCACAGCCGGACTCGCCGACGAGCCCGAGCGTCTCGCCCTGTCTGATAGTGAAGGTGATGTCGTCGACGGCCCGAACCTGTTCGGGCTCGTTTCCGAGGAGCCGGTCCAGGACCCCGTCGTTGTCGACGAAGTACTTCGCGAGGTTGTCGACGCGGACGAGCGTCTCGGCGCTAGTCATCCGCTCGACCCTCCCCTGGCATCCCGTCCGCGTTTGTGACGTTGACGCTCCCGATATCGTCGGCGGGCTGTTCAACCGACGTTGTCTCGCCGTCGGGGTCGTCCGAAGATGCGCCTTCGTCGATCAGCACGCAGCGGGCCTGGTGGTCCGGTTGGCCGGGCACCGATCGCTCGCGCGGTTTGCCCGCGACACACTCTGGTTTCTTCTCCGGGCAGCGGTCGGCGAAGTAACAGCGGTTGCCGAGCTCGCTGTCGTGCAGGCTCGGGACGTTCCCCGCTATCGGTTCGAGCGACTTGCGCTCGGAGGCGTCGGTGTCGATGCGCGGGATGCTGTTGAGCAACCCGATTGTGTATGGGTTTCGCGGGTTCTGCAGGACGTCTTCGCGGCGGCCTCGTTCGACGACCTCGCCGGCGTACATCACGCCGATGCGGGTCGCCAGCCGCGCGATGACGCCGAGGTTGTGAGTGATGAGCAGGATGCTCATGTCCGTCTCGGCCTGCATCTCCGAGAGCAGTTCGAGCAGCTGTGCCTGTATCGTCACGTCGAGCGCGGTCGTGGGCTCGTCGGCGATGAGGATGTCGGGGTCGACCGCCAGCGCCTGGGCGATCATCGCCCGCTGGAGCATCCCGCCGCTGAACTGGTGGGGGTACTCCTCGGCCCGGCGCGCCGGGTCGGGAATGTCGACTTTCGCCAGCAACTCGACGGCTCGCTCCTTGCTTGACTCGCTGACGTAACTCTGCCGGGGGTTCAGGCTATCGAGCAGGAACGAGCCGATACCGTAGTCGCTCGTCCGGGCGCGGGTCGACCGGGGGTTCGGGCTCGCTCGTCGCTGGCTCTCGACCGCCTCTGCTATCTGTTCGCCGACCGGCAGGCTGGGATTGAAGCTGCTCAGCGGGTCCTGAAATACCATGCTGAACGCTGTTCCGCGGAGGCGGTCCCGCTGGCGCTGTGGGACCGTCCGCAGGTCGACGAATGCGCCGTCGACTGCCACCTCATCGGTATCGGCGAACGCGGAGGCGAGTTCATCACTCCGGAACCATATCTCCCCGTCGACGATGCGACCGGGCGACTCGATGAGGTCGATGACCGACAGGCCCGTGACGCTCTTGCCCGAACCGGATTCGCCGACGATGCCGAACACCTCGCCCTCGCGGAGGTCGAAGGAGACGTCTTCGACGGCGTTTATCTGTCCCTCGGCCGTGAAAAAGCGCGTCTTGAGATTCCGGACGCGGAGGACATCCTCGGTCACGAGTTCGCACCTCCTCTGTCGATTCCGGGGTCTAACGCGTCGCGGAGCCAGTCGCCGATGAGGTTGATGCCGACCACAGCCAGGACGATCATCACACCCGGCACGGTGGCGATCCACCACGAGGTGGCGAGGTAGTCACGCCCCTGGGCGATGTCGAAGCCCCAGGAGAGCGTCGTTCCCGAGAAGCCCAGGAACGACAGCGAGCTCTCGATGATGATTATTGTCGCTATCTGGATGGTTGCAAGCACGATTATCGCGGTCATACTGTTCGGTAACACGTGTCTGAAGATGGTTCGGACGTCGGACAGCCCGGTAGTGCGGGCGGCCCGGACGTAGTCCTCGTTCGCGACTGAAATCGCTTCGCCGCGGGCGATTCTGGCAATCCACACCCAGCCGGTCGAGGCGATGGCGATAGTGATTGTCGCGGGGAGGATCGCTGAACTCGGCATCCCGTCGGCGAAGCCGAGCGCGACGATGGGGTCCGGGATGTTTATCGCGACGTTGCCGAAGACGCCGATCAACGACAGCGAGACGATGAGCGACGGGAACGCGAGTATCACGTCGACCCCCCGCATCATCGTGTCGTCAACCCGGCCGCCGTAGTAGCCCGCGGTGAGTCCCACGGCCGTCCCGACGACCGTGGATATCAGCATCGCCGCGAGCCCGACTAGCAGCGAGGTCCGCGCCCCGTATATCGCCCGCGAGAGCATGTCGCGACCGAGCCCGTCGGTCCCGAGCGGGTGGGCCCACGTCCCGCTGCGGGTCGACTCGACTTCGGTTATCTCCCCGTCGACGAGCGTCGTCGAGGATTCGCTGACGGTCATGCCGACCGGCGGCAACTGTGCGCGGCTGGTGTCCTGCACAGAGGGGTTGTACGGCGCGACGAGCGGCGCGAAGATGGCCATCAACAGGATGAACACCACGAGCAGGAGCCCGACCTTCGCGATGAGGCTCGCGGCCAACTCTCGTCGCAGGTTCGATACCGTGCGCGGCGACAGCACGCCCATCAGGCCACCACCACCCGCGGGTCGAGCTGTGCATAGACGAGGTCGACCCCGATGTTGACCAGAACGTACGCGATGCCGACGACGATGAGCGTCCCCTGTATGATGGGCCAGTCAGCCGTGTTGACGGCCCGGATGAACAGCGACCCGATACCCGGCCAGGCGAAGACGCTCTCGATGACGACCGACCCGCCGATGAGCCGTCCGAGCTGGAGCCCGACGACGGTGACCACCGGGGCGAGGCTGTTCCGGAGCGCGTGCTTGTACCGGTTGAGCACCTCCGGCAGCCCCTTGGCCCGGTTCGTCTGGACGTAGGGCTTCGACAGCTCCTCGATCATTCCGCTTCTGGTCAGTCGGGTCATCAGTGCCATGAGGTAGGTCCCCAGCGCAAGCGTCGGGAGCACCATGTGGCTGGCCCAGGTGACCAGCGGCTCGAACTTTAGCATCGCCAGCGCTGCGACTGCACCCAGGAAGCCGATCGGCCGCCCGCTGGTCGGCAACACGTCGAACTGGACCGACAGCAACAACACGAGCATGATCGCGAGCCAGAAGTTCGGCGTCGAGACGCCGACCAGCGACGACAGGTTCGCCACGTAGTCCGGCGCCTCGTTGCGTCGCGTCGAGCTCAGGACGCCAAGCGGAATCGACAGCACCAGCGCGAACAGGATGCCGAAGATGGCGAGTTCGATGGTCGCGCCCATCTTGCCGAGTATCTGGGGGGCGACGGGGGTGCTCGTGATATAGGAGTAGCCGAGGTCGCCCTGGGCGACGTCGGTGAGGTACGCGAAGTACTGCTCGTATATCGGTCTCGTCAATCCCAGCTCTTCGGCGATCTGCTGTATCTGCTCCGCCGACGCGTCGGTGGGAGCGGCGAGCTGGGCCGGGTTCGTCGGAGAGAGCCCCCGAAGGGCGAACACGGCCGTAATCACCCCCCAGACGACGAACACGCCCTGGCCGAACCGCTTGGCCAAGAATTGCGAGAGTTGTCTCATTGGTGGATGCTCACTTGGGTGCGATGTCGTTGGCGTTCAGCAACTCGTCGGAGCGCGCACTCCACTCGTAGTCGGTGTTCTGTCCGTAGATGCTCTCCTGGCCGTGCATGAATATCCAGACTGCCTCCTCGTGGCACCAGCGGTTGGCCTCCTGGAGCAGCGCTTCGCGCTCGTCGCGGTCGCCGGCGCTGTCGGCGCGGTCCATGAGGTCGCGGAGCTCTTCGTCTCGGAAGGTGCCGCGGTACTCGCCGGTGAGGTTCGACCGGATGCTCGCGCTCGCGTCGAAGCTCGGCTGTCCGTAGCCCCAGATGAAGAAGTCCATCCGCTGGTCGCCGGTCGCACCGAGGCGACTCACGAACGATGCAGAGTCCATGAGGTTCGGTTCACAGGTGACGTTCGGCAGCTCGTCAATCTGGTTACACCAGGCCGTCATCCACTCCTCGCCCTTGAGGTACCGTCCCAGCCGACATGGCGGGTTCAGCTCGACACCGGCGAACCCGCTCTCGTCGACGAGCTGGGCCGCTTTCTCGGGGTCGTATGGGTACGGTTCGATGTCGGGGTCGTGGCCGAACTGCATCGGCAGCGTCGGCTGGCCGGTCGGCGTCCCGAAGCCAGAGAGGACGTCGTCGATGACACCCTCGACGTCGATAGCGTAGTTCATCGCCTGACGGAACTTCTTGCTGGTGAACGGTTCCACCGTGGGACGCATCGCGGCGAAGCAGATACGCGTGCTGGGGACGTTCTTTATCGTGGTCCCCTCGTTGTCCTCTACGCGCGGGACGTCCTGTGGCGGGACGTTCACCGTCAGATCCTGTTCACCGGCCAGGAGTCCGTTCACCCTGGTCGAGGCCTCGCCGGAGTAGCTGAAGTTCGCCGTTCCGACCGGTGGGGCCTCGCCCCAGTAGTTGTCGTTGCTGCTGAACGTCGCACTGACGCCCTGTTCGAAGCTCTCCAGAATGAACGGGCCGGTCCCACTCATGTCGAGGGCGACTTCCTCGGGCTCGCGGGACTCTACCCACTGCTTGTCCATGATGGCGACCCCCAGGAACGAGGAGAACGCCGGGATGATGAGCGGGTTGACGGACTCGGAAATAATGTCAACCGTGGTGTCGTCGACGACTTCCGCGCCCGTCACGCCGGGGACGTAGGACTTCCGCTGGGAGGTGATGCCGCCGACGTCGTCGTCGACGATTCGCTCGACGCTGTATTTCACGTCCTCCGCGGTGAAGTCGTTCCCACTGTGCCACTGGACGTCCTCGCGGAGCTGGAAGCGGTAGCGACCGGGTTCCTCCCGGCCCCAGTCCGTCGCGAGCGCCGGGATGAGCTCGCCCGCGGCGTTCCGGAACATCAGGTTCTCGATGCTGTGGTAGATGATGTGTGAGTCCGGAATCGCGCCCGTCATGTGCGGGTCCAGCGTCGTCGCTGGTTGACTCGTCATCACGTCGAGGGCCTGGAGATTGCTGTTACCCGACCCCTGTTCATCACCGGAACAGCCCGCGAGGAGACCCGCAGCCGCGACGCCACTCGTCTTCAGTATCGTTCGTCGGTCGTACCGGCTCGATTCGTCACTGTTCATCTCTGCCCCCAGTTTTCACCGTATCGTTCAATTTTCATGCGCGAATAGCCAGAATCTGTACCCATACATAAAGTTATTGGACCAGCGTCTACTAATTATATTAATATCTAAAAAATACAAAAATGCTATAGCTGGGGCTACGGTCGAGCGCTGGCGCAGACCGTGGGTGGAGCTGTCCCTAGTCGTCGGCCATCGCTGCCGCCGTTACCCCCAGCTCGTCGACGACCTCGTCCACCGGCAGCACGTCGGCGTATTTCATGTCCATGTCGAATAGCGAAATCTTGTGTGAGATGACAGACCGATCGGCGGCCGCCTCGATGGGGACGACCACCTGGAAATTTGAGGAGTGAGCATCAACGACAGACGCCCGGACACAGCCGCTCGTCGTCATGCCGGTCACGATGAGTGTGTCCACATCGTAGTGGTGTAGCAGATTCGCGAGGTGCGTATCGAAGAAGGCACTCGCGCGCGGCTTCTGGATGACCACGTCCTCCGGTTCGGGGGCGAGGTCCTCATGAATCTGGTTCCCGGTCTCCCACATCTCCGCGAACTCCTCGTCGCGGTCGCCCGCGGACTTGGTCGTCCCCTGGTAGTCCACCGGGTAGTGGTCGGCGTCAGTGCCCCGCGTGTAGATTATCGGGGCGTCGGCCTCGCGTGCAGCCTCGATGAGCTTCGCGTTGGCCTCGATAGCCGGCTGGCCAGTATCCGAGCGTCCGAGATAGGACTCGTCGCTGACGAACGCGTTCGTCATGTCGACGACGAGTAAGGCGACGTTCTCGCCCCACTCGCGCCGGAGCGACTCTACCCGGTCATCGCTCTTTGCGAAGTATGCCAGATCCTCGTCCGGAACCTCATCCGGAATGTACGCTTCTGTTAATTGGTCAGACATCGACTCCTATCCATTTTACTATAACAAATACATAGTGGTACCCACAAAAATTTCACATCTAGGGCCTAGTATTTGATAAAAGTTGAGTATAACGAATCTGTATGAAAACACCTCCGAAAACGCCAACAACACAAAAATGGGTCGGGGACCGGCCTGAGAGCGCCCTGGTCGGGGGTGAACGCACGGGTTATCGGTCGTTTCCTGACCTCCCGCCAGGAAGACCATTGTATTGTTACAACAATCTATACATCTACGGTACATAGTCGACCCATCCTTGTGACCATAGTACAACTATCTAGACAGTAACTACTGCGTAGGACGGAACAACCGTCTCGAAGTGCCGACGCGGCGCCGTGTGGGGGCGCTTCGACTGATCAGTCGTTGCTGATACTTCCCCGTGTCTGCATCCCGTCGAGGGCGGACTGCATCCACCCGGGGTCGCGGTACCAGACGTGCACTAACAGCAGTCGCGCCGCGCCGGAGACGACGATGCCGACGTATGCGGCCACGACTCCGACACCCATGAGGACGCCGACGACGTAGGTGATACCCAGCAACAGCCCCGTCCCGCCAAAGAGTTCGGCCAAGAACGGTTTCGTCGTCTCCCCGCCGCCCTGCAGGGCACCGGCGTAGATCCGTGAGAGTGTTCTGAGTACCGCTGCGACCGCGAACGCCTGAATGAATACCGACGCCGCGGCCCGCGTCGCCTGGTCATCGCCGAAGAGGCTCGCGAGCAGGTCACTCCAGAAGAACACGCCGACGGCGAGGGCTGCGGTCGTGAGGAGGCCGAGCAACGCCAGCACAGCCGTGTTGAAGCGGACCTCTTCGAGTTGTTGGGCGCCGAGGGCCTGGCCGATCTGGATGCTCGAGACCACGTTCAGACTCCGGGCCAGCGGGCCGGTCAGCTGCTGGGCCACTCGCTGTCCGACCTGATAGGCCGCGTATATCTCGACGCTGAAGCCGACGAGGATTGCGCTCAGCGGGAACGAGGCGGCCGTCTGGGAGAATCCCTGGACAGACCGTGGGAAGCCGATGGCGACAATCTGTTTCATGATGACTATATCGTCGGGCCTGACGAGGTCGACATCGGACCGCGGACTCAGCATGAACGCGAGCACGGCCAGCCCCGCCAGGATGTTCGCGCCTCCGGTCGAGATGGCCACGCCGACGACTTCGAGCCGAGGAAGCGGTCCAAGCCCCAGCCCCAGCGACACCGTCCCGGCGATGTTCACCACGTTCGACCCACCCCGGATGTACATCGGTGTCATGGTGTCGCCGGTCCCTTGGAGGGCTTTCTCGCCGATGAGTGTGACGTGACGCGCCGGCGCGGTACCGAGGACGATCATCAGGTACGGGGCACCGAGGGCGATGACGTCGGCCGGCGCACCGAAGATACTGAGCGCCGGCCGGGACAGAAACACCGCGAACAGCGCCAGTGGAATCCCGACGAGGAAGCCGAGAAACAGCGCCTGCGAGATAGCTTTGTTCTTGTTCGTCTCGGCGCCGCTGCCGGTGTCCTGACTCGATAGCGACAGCGCGCCGGTTCCGATGCCGATGCCGGTAAACAGCGCGATCCGCGTGTACAGGTTCGCCAGACCCAGTGCGGCGATGGCCGCCGGCCCGAACAGCCCGGTCACGAGTAAGTCCGTCGTGCGCATTCCCGTCCGGATAGCGGTCTGGACCGTTATCGGCCAGCCAAGACGGACGACCGCTCGCCACTTCTCGAAGACGCGCCTCCGCGACCACTCGCCCGTCGCACCACTCATTCCTGCGGCGTACTCTCGCCGGTGTTCGCTGTTCGTTCTCGTCGGTCGGCGTTCTCGGCCGACCGGCCGCCACACTCCCTGCCCGCGGGGCCCATAGCCCGCGCGGTGCTACGTCTGCGCACGCTCACTTGTTGCACGTATTCATCTACAAAATGGCCGTATTATTTAAAAAGAGCACTTAATCTGCCTATAATACTTCTCAATCAGGTCGTATAGCCGCACTAGATTAAACAAATATAATATCTACCGCGTCACTCCTGTTCCGCCGTATTCTGGGTACGCTGGGCACATCTACTGGTCAACGACGGGCCCGTGTTGGTAGGTCGACACACCGGCGTAGCGGATAAGCTCCCGGCCCATACGCCGAGCGCGTTCGGCCAGCTCCGGCGCCGCGAACCCCTCGCTCGTAATCGACGTACTGGAGTTCGGGACGGCGATTTCCGTGGGCAGCGTCCACGCGTTCAGCGTCCGGCTGACCGTCCGAAGATGGACGAGCGCGGTCCCGGGATTCGAGCCGCCGGCGACCTCGACGAGCCCCACGGTCTTGCCCGAGAACTCGTCGCGGCCACAGTAATCGAGCGCGTTCTTCAGCACGCCCGAGTACGAGCCGTGGTAGTTCGGCGAGCCCAAGACGATGCTGTCGGCGGTCGCGACGGTCTCCCGGAGCACCTCGCCGTCTTCGACCGGCCCGGACTTCCGTTTCAACCCAGGGAGGACGTACGTCCGAAGGTCGACGAGATCGGTCGTGACACCCGGGGTCTGGGCGGCATCGAGTATCTCGCCGAGCGCGATTCGCGTCTTGCTTTCGTCGCGTAAGCTCCCACAGAGCGCGACTATCCGGACGTCCTCGTTGTCGGCCATTGGGCTGAGGAACCGGACAGTCGGATAACCCCCTTTCCCTAAGTATCTCTTACCGTGTTAGTGTTCCTAATATGGTCCTGCTGCACCCGGTGTCGTGCACCTCTCGAAGAGCGGCTGAATCTCTGACAACTCCCATGTCTGGATGGGTACAAACGCCGATGGGAACGCGGCTTTTTATCCGTTTCGTACGCTAAATTAACGCCTCAGCATCGACGGACAGTTACCGAGTCTGCGGTGGTGGTCCGGTCATTTACCGTCGATTGAACTGCAGACCGCCTCACTGCCATCGGAAGAACTCGGCAGTGCGCCGGCCGGAAAACTCGCGAGGACATTTCCATTACGTCTTCGTGTGAAAAACAGACTAAGCTTATATTAGAGTCTTATATCATATGGGCGAAATAGTTATAAACAAGACAAAATTTAGGAGAAAACGAATGGAATACCAATATAAACTGGCAGAATACCATTCAAACGTTTAATTATGAGTCAGACAACTAAAACGTTCGACGGTGTTGATGAAGACGCAGCTATCGGTGGCTACGAGCCCGAATACGTGACTGTTTCACACGGAAATCTCGACGAGATCTCGACTCGGTACTACGATATCGGTAGTGGTCAACCGCTCGTTCTGGTCCACGGTAACAACTGGAGCGGGTCCAGTAGCGCTAACTCATGGTCTGAGACGTTCGAATACCTAGCCGAAGAATATCGCGTTCTCGCAGTCGACCGAATCGGATGCGGGATGACGGATAATCCAGACGATCCGGACGATTTCCGATACGAGTCCGATATCAACCATATCATCGGGTTCATCGACGCTCTCGGCCTCGAATCCACCCACATCGCCGGCTGGTCTCGCGGCGGCGGACTCGTCACACGCGTCGCCGTCGAAATCCCTGACCGTATCGACAGCCTCATCATCTGCAACAGCGCCACGCTCGGCCCAGCTGCAGGTGACGGGAACCACCGGCGCGATATCATCTTCAAACAGGACGAGCTGGGGATAGAAAAAACAGACTCCGAGTACATGGAGTATTTCTACTCACAGTACTCCGTTCAGCGGGATTATATTACAGACAGCAGGCTCGAAATCTGCGCCTACCTCGAAAACACCGACAAAGCCCTCGAAACCGATCGGATCATGCACGACGAGGGGCACATGTCGGAGTGGCAGAAATCGTTGGACGAGGAGATGAAAGAGACCCATAGCCGGATCAAAGACGGGGTCCTCGATATGCCGGTGCTGTACGTGTTCGGTCGCGACGATCCGACAGTCCCACCGGTGATGGCGCTGGCGGCCTACGACATGATCGGGGCACACAACGACAACGTTCGAATGAAGACCATCAACAGCTGCGGACACATGATCTTCCTCGAACACCCGCGAGAACTCGCAAGCACCTTCAGCGAGTTCCTCGATTTTTATCATGGAGAGGGATCGGACGACACACACCAATTCTTCTAATAGAGACAGGACAGAACGGGAATCACAAAAAATAAGTTCCGGTCTGTTTTTTCGAGCAGCGTCGTACCGGATCGACCTTGCCACCAAACACGCTGGCTTCCCTCACATCTTCAATGAGGTGGTCAAGATCATCTGGACAGGAGCCAGTGATTCAGGTCGTCGTTCTATTCCAGACTACGCCTTCATACTATCTATGAACTGCCACCGAAATGCCATATGTGTTGAGAAGAACAGTCTCAGCTTTTGTGGAAACTCACCGTGTCACGTCGCCGCGTCGTCGACTACTATGGGGTCATGCATCCGCAGGCAATCTTCCACCTCGGCGGCCTCTGCGTCGAAGACCCTCACTGCGACAAATGGTCCCTCAGGTTCCGGAACTTCTCTGCGCAATCCCCAGACACGCCGACGAACCCGCCGACAGCAACACCGACGTTGAACCCCAAGGTAACGAGCCCGAGCCGTCCAGCCAACAGTATCGGGCTGAGACGTGGGAACCAGACCATATCCATGGCCATCGCCAACAGGAGTATCGCACCGAGGACGCCACCGACGAGACCACCCCACAGCAGACCACGTGCTTCCGGTGGCCGAGCCGAGTGGTCGAAGAACGGATTCTTGATGTCCGGGCGTTCCGGGTCGTAGCCGTCCTCACGGAGGCCTTCTTGTGCTTCCGTCGCATCTGCCGGGTCGTCGTAGCGTGCGACAACTCGTCTCATGACGGCCCACCTCCCTCTAGAATGCCGTAGACCTGTGCCTGGATGTCCCAGCTAATCGTCTCTGGTGGACCGGCGATCCAGCCGTGGTTGTACTTGCGGTCGTAGGGCGCCGCCTCGGTCGGCTCGAAGAACTTTCGCAGGTAGTTCTCGACAGGCGTCGGCAGTTCGTCCTGCCTGACGGCGAACATCGGACCGTGTTTGCCGCGGTAGCTCTCGACGCTGGCAGGGATGACCGTCTGCCAGTCGTTCGGGTTCGCGAAAATGAAGTTGTGACCGGGCTCAGCCAGCCCCAGCCGATGTTCCGGGACCACTCACCGAACCACCAGCCCTGGTTCCGGCCGAGGTCCTTGAACCCGGCCCACGTGGCACTCACGCTATAGGGGTCGCCGGCGTCGGGCATCCGTGTGACGTGCCCGTACGCACCGAGGTCCCGGGCCACCTCTGGGCTGATTGCCGCCCCGGACCTCGATGAGGTCCATGTAGGCAGAGTCGAAACGGGATTCCAGTTGCCCAATTGTCTCCGCGGGAATCGACCACGCCGGTCTCGCAATCGAGTGTGTCCAGTGTGGCAAGGCCATCAGGGGCGACAGGGTATCGGTGACAGTGGAGAAACGCCAGTATTACCTCTTCTGTGCATCGTGTAAATCCGCGTTCAAGATGGAGTACAAGACGTTCGGGACAACTGCCGACGACGGGTGAACGGCCTCAATCTGTTGACTCGATCTCAGTAACGTCCGTGGTTTCCATCGCTCCGCCGAGAAGTCCCCAGCCGCCTCCCATCGTTGATCCACCCATCATGCCACCTCCGTAGCCCCCGCCACCGTGGGCAGCAGCGGTGCCAGTCGTCACGACCAGCCCGAAGGCGACGGAGAACGTGAGTCGATACGCGGTGCGTCCAATCTGCGTAGTGTGTTGGGTCATGATTATGTATTGGCGGGTCGCGGTGGTCGGTCGATGCATTCGAATTGGGCAGGGTCCTCAGCAGCGGCCCTGTCCGTGCGTTCCGCGGTGATCGTCAGTCTGACCCTGTCCGTAGGGTCCGTGATAGTCGCCAGCGTGGTCCTGTCCGTTCGTCCCCTGGTGGTTGTCGTGGTCCTGGGCCATTTCGCCGACGGTCACACTCATGTGGTCTTCCATCCACGTCGGCCAGTCATCAGCGGTTTCCTCATACGGATGCGCGTCATCTGCTGTCGTCTCGTTGCCGTGTGCGCTCCCCAGCCCCGGGGCCAACGCGAGTCCGACGATTGCGAGCGCTACGAGCAGCCAGCGGCCGATGGTGAAATTGGTCATTGTCTTTCTCCTCAGGTAGTCGTAGGCCCGCTTTGGAGTTATCACGATGGGTGTGAACTGACACAGGAGAGCGTTCGAGAACGTGTATAGAGCGTTCTAATCGTTTCTCAGAAACAGGACCGTTCATAGCAGCCGAATTCCTCGGTGTCGCGCTGCTTCGTATGAGGTAGTCGACCGGGTGGCGGGAGTAGTGGCCCCATCTGGAATGGTAATCAGGGCGGGGCACGGGCCGCCGACCAGCTAAACCGCGTCGCGCTTCCGACGCGCGACCGACCGCACTTTCGAAACGTTCGGTCGTTATTCGACGTATCGTATCACACGTGCCATGCCAGCGTCTAGGTGATACAGATTGTGACAGTCAAACAACCACCGACCGGGGTTGTCTGCGTGGAAGTCGAGCGTTACCTGCCCTCTGTGTCCGGGGACGATGACAGTGTCCTTGAGAGCGTTGCCGACCTCGAAGAAGTGACCGTGAAGATGCATCGGATGGACAACCGGGCTCTGGTTGGTCATCCGAATGCGGACGTGCTCCCCGGGTTGGATGTCCAGCGGCTCGGCGTCGGGATACGCCTCTCCGTCGATAGTCCACGTGTATGACTGACCGCTCCCACGAGCGAGGGTGAGGTCGAACGTCCGGTCGGGACGCCCGTCGATGCCGGAAAGCGAGTTGACCGCCTGCAGGTCGCCGTACTGCAGTTGGTCGCCGGACGACGAGGGCTGTTGGGGCCGCGCCCCGTTATCGCTGGAATCGTACCTAAGGAGTGCGCTCGCGGGTGGTTCGTTCCCGTCGAGTGCAGCAGCCTCTACGGACCACGTGCCTGGATTCGTCGCTTCGACGACGACATCGTAGCGCTCGCCGGAGCCGAAGACGAACGAGTCGACGTCGACAGGATTGACGGGCCGTCCGTCGGCGTGGGTCACCGACATCTCGTGACCAGCAATCCGGACACCGAAAACGGTCGCGCTTGCAGCGTTCACAAACCGGAAGCGAACCCGTTCACCCTCCGTGACATCGAACGTAGGTTGGTTCTCGGGCAGCCGACCGTTGATCAGGAGCCCCT
>SDGW01000280.1_pt1 | contig 21557 bp, 23 predicted proteins | sample 2873831 | NCBI WGS metagenome assembly SDGW01 (sample SAMN08132700, study PRJNA421101) | hypersaline lake metagenome | isolation source: celular fraction 0.22 microns magnesium sulfate-rich crust from ephemeral... | place: Spain: Penahueca Lagoon, Toledo | collected 2011-07
GCCTGAATCTCGACGTCGGTTTCGACGTTGTCCTCGAGCATCGTCAGCGCGATATCCTGGACGGTCGGCGGGTCGGGTAGCTCACCGTCTTGATCGATCAGATCGGCGTTACAGAGGTCGGATTCGTTGGCGAGGGAACTGTTGTTCGGGAGGAAGTCTTCGGTCTCGATATCGCCCGCGCTCGAGGCGAGATCGCCGGCCATACAGAGCGTCGGCTGGAGCATCGCGCGGTCCTCGTAGGGGTCGGTCGTCCCGAAGGTTCGCTCCTGCAGGCCGAAGATGGCGTCGTTGACCATGACCTCGGTGTGATCATTAGGCGTCAGGTTGTGGAACGCCCGCTGGCCGCTGGAGAGGCGGTCGTAGTAGGCCTTGCCCCAGGTGTAGGGATACAGCCGGGCAGCCGCGTATCGACCGAGGCCGTCGTAGCCATCGGTTTCGAAAAAGCCGGTGTTGAGCCGACGCTGGAACGCCTCGGTTCGATCCTTGAGTTGGTAGAGCGAGGTCGCGACCGAGACGGTCAGATCGCGTCGTTCGGTGATCCGCTCACCGTCGCTTTCGTTTCCGGTGAGTTCGACGTCCGCGAGTTCGACGGTGAGGACGCCGGTATCGGGTCGCTCGAGCGAGACGCGATCGATCGCGGCCGAGAGATCGTCGCTGTCGTTCCAGTCGATACGCTCGATAGCGACGCCGGCGGTGGTATCGTGTCCGACTTCCTGGGACGTGGTCGCGAACGACTCGGCTACCTCCCGGTAGACGAGGAGTTTGAGGTACTGGTCGAAGACGGAGTCATCGTCGTCGAACGCGGCTTCGACGGCCGGACTCGCGCCGTCGGTCGACGTGACGGGCGCGCTGGCGGCCGTCTCGGTCGCCCGGAGGACCGAGCGCCGCAGCTCGGAGACGGCGACCGATTCGGCGCGGTCGATGGCCACTGCCTGCTCGGTCTCGACCTCGGGCGTGTCTCTGGAGTCGAGGACGCCGACGATGGCGATGCTGCTGATCAACAGGAGGACTGCGATCAGGGCGAACGGAATCCGGGCGCGGTCGTCTGCTGCGATCGAAACTGTGTGTGGTCGGTCGGTCATGTTACCAGGTCTGAATCGTGATGGTTACGTCGGCGGTCGATACTTCGTCGGCGAGCAGCGCCGCGATCCGCTCGTCGCGGGCGGCGGCGCTGTACTCGTCGTCGATCGTCGCGATCTCCTCGGCGAAGGCGTCCTGCAGGTCCTCGGCGAGCCACTCTCCGAGCCCGTCCCGGCCGAATCGGTCCGCGTCGGCGATCCCGCGGCAAACTTGCGCGTTCGCCTCGAGGGCGTCCGCCTCCTCGCGTTTGAGCGGACCGTGGTGGTCGGGGTTCGTCGTCCCGGTGAACTCGTACTCGAGCGGCGCGACCATGCGCTCGTACTGGGAGACGGCGAGTTCGTGGGACAGCCCCTGACTCTCGAGTGCCAGTTGCGTCTTCTCGGGTGGGAAGTAGCCGCGGACGATCGCGTCCCCGAGGACCATCCCGGCGGCATCGAAGCTGGTCGAGTCGGCGTCGGCGACGAGGTCGGTTCGGTCCCCCAGCCGGTCGTTCCACTCGATTCCGCCCTCGAGGTACGCGCGTTCGATCGCGTCGCCGTCGACGGCCGGCAGGCCGCTCGAGGCGGTCAGGGTCACGCTCGAGACGTCCGCGGTCGGCGGCGGCCGTTCGCCGGCGGTCGCCGTCCCGTTGATCGACGCGTTCTCGTAGGGTTCCCACTCGGCGACGGCGTAGAACTCGCGGTCGGAGCCGATCAGTGCGCTCCCGATAGAGGCGGCGACGGCGGCTTCGAACTCGTCGCCCGTAGGACGGATCGGCGTCCCGTCGATGCGGGCGTTCGCGACGGCCGCGTCCGCGAGCAGGCCGGTCGCGGACCCGTACTCGCTCCGGTTGTACTCGCCGGGGCGTTCGGCGACCGGGTCGGCGTCGGCGAGGCTGTACTGAACGCTGATGGTCGTCGCGCCGAGTACCGCGGCCGTGTGGTCGGCCCGGTCGCCGTCGGGCTCGGGTGCGGTTCCGTACAGGTGCGTGCCGAGTATCAGGACGCTCGCGCTGACGAGCAGCAGTGCCATCGCGACGTCCACGACCGTACTCACCGCTCGGTCCGATCTCATCCGTTCCACACCCCCACGAGCAACGTGCCGCGGCGCACGTCGCCGGGAGCCGTCGCCACGGCGACCGAGCGTTCGGCCACGCCGGCTTCGTCCGGCGGGCCGTCGAGTTCCGCGCCGTCGATCGAGTCGGAGTTCGACGTTCCATCGGTACCGAACACGGCGGTTCCGACGACGGTTTTGCGGCCGTCGGCGACGATCGTGAGCCGGACGTAGACGTTCCGGCCGTGTGGCAGCGTCCCCGTCTCGATGTCGGTAGCGAGATCGTCCCCGTAGGCGCGAACGACGCCGTCGCTCTCGAGGTCGTCGGCGATCCGCTCGAGCGCCGTCGTTTCGGTGGTTCGATCGGTCGTGCCGGGAAGGGTGTCGGTGAGGTAGAGCCCGTAGAGACCGATCCCGGCGATAAGCGCCGAGACGGCGACGAGCGCGGCGAGGGGTTCGGTTTGGCCCCGGTCAGACGTCGACGAGCGTGACATAGAAGGAATCGGCCTCCGTATCCCGACGCACGTAGCCCCGATCGTCGACGTCGGTCGTCTCGAGCGTCCGTCCGCCGGGCGGACAGATCGCGACGGACTCGTCCCCCCGGTCGGCGCGGACGGTTTCGGAACACAGTTCGGTGCCGCCGGCCTCGAGCCGCACGTCGATCGGAAACGACATCGAGGGGGTCCGCTCGAACTCGTCGTGTGCGATCGTCTCGGTCTCTCTCGTCGGCGTCGCCGTGACCGTCTCGTCGATTCGCCCTCGGTCGCCGTCGCCGTCCGCCCGCAGGCGGATTCCGGTTTCGGCGGTCGATTCGTACTCGAGAGTCACCTCGTGGGTCTGTTCGCCGGGAACGCGTTCGATATCGACGGCGGCGCTGACGGTCGGAAGCGGCCTCGTAACGACGGTGCGGGTCCGTAACGGCCCGTTCGCGGTCCGCCACTCGTCGGCGTTCGTCTCGGACGCCGACTCGACGTCCGCGAGGAAGGCGTCGATCGCGTTCCGGTTCGGGTCCTCGATCGCCGCCGCGTACTCGTCTTCGACGTCGCGGCCGGCTGAGACGTTCTCGAGCCGTTCGTTCCCCGCGACGGGGACCACGTGGCCGTAGGTGAGCGTCGCCCGCGTCGTGCCGTGGTCGTTCCGCATCGCGACGGTGCGGCCGGTGACCTTGATCGCGGCCGCGTCGTGGTCGTAGGTCGAACTCGCCTCGTAGGGACTGCCGGCGGTCTCCTCGATGGCGTTCGCCGCTCGGTTCGCGTCGGGCGGCGGGCCGGTCGGGAGACCGAGCGCGACGGCGCCGACGGCGGCGCTGACGATGGAGACGGCGAGCCAGACGTACCAGCCGTCGATCGGTGCTTCCAGGTGCATGCCGTCGCTGGCCGCGTGTTCGTATTTAAACTCCAGTCCGAGGGCGGGATGCGCCCTCGAGCCCGAGCCGAACGGCGGCGGGACCGACCGGTCAGAGGACGGCACCGATGATGGTCACCGTCGCGACGTACAGCACCATCGAGGAGACGAGCGTTCGACCGACGTGATATCCGACGAGGGCCCGGTCGACGCCGTGGCGCAGCGCGATCGAGAGTGGGGTGACGATGACGCACAGCAGGAGCAGGTAGACGCCGATGACGATTCCGAGCGACTCCGTGGGAAAGGCGGCCGCGTCGACCTCGCCCGACGCGACGAGCGCGTCGCTGGCCATCATGTCGGCCATGCCGACGGTAGCACCGGCGACCAGCGGCGCGAAGTAGGCCGCCGTGTTGTCGAGCGTCCCCGTTACCTGCTCGAGGTTCCGTTTGGTCTCGGCCTCGACGGCCTCGAGTTCCTCGAGGTGGTCGGCCATGGAGACGATGGCGCGGCCGGCGGGCCTCCCCTCGTCGGCCGCGATCGCGAGCAACGCGGCGGTCCCGCGAGCGCGCGGGCTGGGAACGCGTCGGAGCGCGCCGTACTCGCCGAGGAAGGCCTCCCGGACGCCGGTCTGGAGCCGCCGCTGGAGGCCGGCCGCGCGCTCGAAGACGGCACCGGTTTCGCCGGGGACCCGGTCGCCGGCGAGTTCGACGGCGGACTCGACGGACTCGCCTTCGGCGACCTGTTGGCCGACGACGTACAGCGCGTCGGTGAGGTGAGCCTCGACGTCGCGGACGTGGTGTCTGACCGCGAGGATCGGCCGGTAGGTGACGAGCAGCGCGATGCCGAGCCCGATTCCGGCGGCGGCGACCGGTGCGAGGTGTGCGGGGCCGACCGCGACGAGGACGGGGTAGCTCCCGCCGGCGACGGCCACGCCCCAGAGCGGCCGCAGTCGGAGGCGATCGGGCAGGTCGGGATGGTCGTGACCGATCGTCGGCGGCGGGAACGCGACCGGTCGGCGGACGAGTAGCCAGAGGCTGGCCCCGACGAGCGCACCGGGAAGCACGACGTCGTACAGGAGGACGACGAGCCAGACGTTGACGGCGTAGCCGACCATCGGAACCGCCGGGACCAGCGAGACCAGCGCGAGCGGGAGCATGATTCCGAAGGCGAACAGTCCGGTCGCGGGCGCGCGGATGGCCGACGTGAACTCGGCCATCTGGCTACGCGTCCCGTCGAGGATGGCCGACAGCGCGCGGTCGAGGGTTCGCAACCGCTCGGCCTCCGGGGCGTCCTGGGCGGTCACGAGCAGGTGCGCCGACCGCCGGAGCGCCGGGAACCACTCGGCCCACTCCTCGGCGAAGGCGAGCAGGCCGGTCCCCGCCGTCCCCATCGCGCGGTCGATGTGGGCGTCGAGGCTCCGCGACAGCGGCCCCGAGCCGGCGTCGGCCGCGAACCGGACCGCGCTCTCGAGGGCGGGCTGGACCTGCATGCGAAGCACCGCCCGGCCGATCAGGTTCGGCGTGTCGCCGAGGGCCTCGGTCCGGCGAAACGCCGCCCGCAGGTGCGGAAGCGAGTGGACCGTCTGGATCGCCGCGAGCGGGGCCACGAGGACGAAAAACGCCACGAACGGGAGCGGCGCCGGCGTCAGCAACAGCCCCAGCGGGAGGACGGCGGCGACGACACCGGCCCCGTAGCCCGCGCTGACGATCGTCTCGGGGTCGTGGGGCGAGCCGGTAAACGACAGCGACTCCGCGAGGCCGTCGCTGGCGTCGACCTCGGCCGGATACAGCGCCGCCAGCGCGCGAACGACGGGCACGGGCGTCATCTCGAGATCACCCGCCGGTCCGGTCGGCGTAGGCTCGCGTGACCGCGCGGGGGCTCGTTCGGCCCTCGCCGGCGAGCCGCGAGAGCAGTTCCGTCCGGGAGGCGATCGCCCGGCGAACGTCGGCGTACGCTTCGGCCGGTCCGGTGAGCCGGTCGATCAGTCGGCTTTCGCCGCGGTCGATCCGGCCGGTCGCGACCGCGCCGCCGCCCTCGAGTTCGTACAGCGGTTCGAACCGGAGGGCGTCGCCGTCGTCGATCACCTCCTCGATGGCGGCGAGGCGGCGGGTTCGGCCGTCGGGGGTCCGGTGGACCTGGACGGTCACGATCAGATCGGTGGCGGCGAACGAGGAGGGTTCGACGCCGAGATCGGCGACGACCCGCTCGGCGATGTCGTCGGCCCCGTCGCCGTGGATCGTGCCGAGGACGGCGTTGGCGTTGGCCCCGACGCGCATCGCCTCGTAGAGGACCCCCGCCTCCTCGCCGCGGATTTCGCCGACGACGAGCGCGCCGTCACCCAGCCGGAGGGCCGTCCTGAGCGCGTCGTCCGGGGAAATTTCGGGTCCGTCGCCGGTGCCGGTCCGGAGCGCCTGCACGTCGCGGCCGACCGACTGTAACGCGTCGACGGGCAGCTCTGGCGTGTCCTCTATCAGGACCGTCCGCGTCGCCGGGGGAAGTTCGTACAGCAGCGTTCCCAGCAGCGTCGTCTTGCCGGCCCCTCTCGTGCCGGCGATCAGGGCGGCGGCGTTTCGCTCGACGGCTACCGAGAGCAGGGCCGCGGCCGACGCCGGCACCGTTCCGTTCGCGACCAGCGCGGGCAGGGTGAACCGCTCGTCCGGCCGCTCCCGGAACGCGAACGCGATCCCGTCCGCGACCGGCTCGGTGACGCCGGCGACGCGGACGCCGGTCCCGTTCTCGAGCGCGGCCGTCGCGTCGACGGTCGGGCTCGCCCGGGAGAAGGCCCGGCCGCTGGTTCGCCGAACCCGGGAGGCCAGCGCCTGTGCGCCCTCCCGGGTGAGCGAGACGTTCGTGGGCATCGATTCCCCGTCGACGACGACGCGGATCGGATTCGTCGAGACCGGCGAGGTGACGAAGACGTCGGTCACGCGCGGGTCCGCGAACAGGTCCTCGAGGACGCCGTAGCCGGCCGTGTGCTTCGTGAGAACGCCCGCCAGCTGGGGGGTGGCCGGCACCTCGCTCGCGCGTTCGATCGCTCGCGGCCCCGCCCGATCCCCCTCGACGATTCCCTCGGCGATCGCCTCGTATCCCTCGAGGAGAAGCCGACGGTCGCTCTCGGAGAGGGTCGTATCGACGACCTCGAGGGCGTACCGCGGCGTCTCGCCGGGGCGGTCGTAGATCCGCGCCTCACTGCCGGTCGGCAGCGAGCGCGCGTCGGCGAGACGCGCCGTCTCGGCCACCGACCGATCGACGAAATAGTGGCCGATCGTGAGTCCGACGGTCGCGGTCAGGGCCGACTCGTAGTCCTCGGCGCGCTCGGCGGCCGCGACGAGTCCCGATTCGGCGCCGATGTCGGCGATCGGTCCGATTCGGGTTCGCAACTCTTCGCCGACGGCGAGCGGATCGCGGGCGGCGGTCGACGCCAGCCGGTCGCCGCGGTCGCCCAGCAGCGCGACGAATCGGCCGGCCGAGCCCAGCAGGGCGACGCCGCGGTCGGCGTACCGGCGCTCGAGGCCGTTCGAGCGAACGACGATCCCGGTCGCTTCGCGATCGGTGAGCGCCTCGATCGCGGTCCGGCGACAGGGGACGGCGGACTCGAGGCGGCCGTCACAGTCGCTCGCGTCGATCCGGAGCGTCTCCGCGTCGACGGTCGTCCGACACGCGCAGTCGGTGTTCGGCTCGTCGCCCCAACTATCGAAGAGTCCCCCGGGATCGAGCCGCGTGCCGTCGACGCGATCGACGACCGAGCGGATCCGCCCGGACGAGTGCTGCGACATACCGACGCTGGCCGCGGCATCCGGTTTAAACTCACAGCCGGCTCGCGACGACGACCGGCTCGCCCTCCGCGTCGGTCCGAAGCGTCAACGCGAGCCTGACCTCGCCACGGCCGCGGACCTCGAGCGGGTCGGTGCCGTCGGGACCGCTCCCAACGATCTGTTCGTCGAGTACCGTTTCGCGGGTCCGTCCGTCCGCGAGCGCGTACCGAACGCCGGTGGCGCGTTGGTCGGCCCGCGGGACGATCCGAACGCGGTCGACGGCGACGGTCGTGAGCGAGCGACGCGGGAGCGTCAGTTCGACGACTCGCCGGGGGTTCGGGTGGCCGTCGGGCGAGGGCTCCTCGGTGGCGACGAGGTCCGTCGCGGCGTCGTCGATCGACGCGATCCCCGTCTCGACCTGTCGTTGCGAGTTCATCGATGCGCCCCGGTCGATCGCCGGTGCGGCGAGCGCAGCGAGCGCGACCGCCAGTACGGCGGCGACGACGTAGCGGTTCACGGGAGTCTCTTCCGAACCGATCCGAGGAGGCCGGCCGTCCCGTCGGCCTCGTCCGTGGCTGCCGTGCCGTCCGCCTCGCGCTCCGACGGCGGGCCGTCGCTCGAGGGTTCGTCGTCGGCCGTCGACACGATCGACTCGACGGTCCGTTCGACGCCGGAGCGGTCGCCGCCTCCCCCGTCTGCGTCCGTCGACGCGCCGGACGGGTGACCCGCGACGTAACCGCCACGGTCGTCGGCCGGTTCCGTCGCCGCTGCTCGGTCGTTCGTCCCCTCGAGGGCTCGCTCGAGGCCGTCGACGCGGTACTCGAGCCGGTCGACCGCCGCGACGGCCGCGTTGGCCCGCCGCTCGACCGCTTCGTCGACCGAGTCGACGCCGCCGACGACCCCCTCGAGCGCGTCGACGCGTCCCTCGAGGTCGGCGAGCCGGCGGTCGTGTGCCTCGAGGCGCTCGATAGCCGTTTCGAGGTCGGTCGCGATCGACGCGCGGTCTTCGAGCGCCGGCACCTCGGGGTCGCCGTCGACGACCGCGCGCTCGAGGGCCGACAGCCGCTGGTCGATCCGTTCGATGTCGCTCATGGCGAGGGTTGCCCCGCTATCACGGATAAACCTCCGACCGGGTTCGGTACGCCCACCGGATCGATGAACGAGTCGTTTCCGGCGGTAAACAGGATATTCCGTCGGCGATCCCGGTTGAATCCGGGGTAACCGACGAAACGGTCGACCCGGTATATTTCCCGCGAGCGGTAACGATCGACCGACGACTTCGATGGCGAGTCCACCCTCCCTCGACGATCGACGATCCGCAAACTCGAACGCGTCCGACGGCCGCTCCGGCGAGGACGACGGCGTCCTCGAGCGCGCCGTCCCGGGACTGGCGAGGCCGATCCGCGCCGTCGGGTTCTGGACGGCGATCGTCCTCCCCGCGGTCTACCTCCCGCTCCTCGCGACCGGTCTCTCCTCGGCGCTCGAGGGCGGGCTCTTTCTCGGCCTGATCGCCGGCAACCTGCTGTCGCTGTACGTCGGCCACGCGTATCGGCGGTAGGCGCAGCCTACTCGCCCGCCTCCCGCGACCGGACGCCCCCCAGTTCCCGCCTGATCGCTCGCCGTTTCACGAGGCAGAAGCCGACGACGATGACGCCGAAGCCGACCAGCGCGGCGGCGTCGACGACCTCGCCGAGGTAGAGCCAGCCGACCACGGCCGCGACGATCGGGGCGACGTACGAGACCATGTTGATCTCGACGGCACCCAGCCGCTCGAGCAGTTCGAAGTAGATCAGGAAGCCGACGGCGCTTGCTCCCACCGAGAGGTACGCGAGCGCGCCGACCGCCTCGGGGTGGATCCAGTCGGCCGGCGCGATCGGTTCGCCGAGCGCGAGGCTCGCGAGGTGGAGGGCGGCCGCGCCGCCGAGCATCGACCAGGCCTCCATCGTCTCGATCGGGAGGTCGGCGTCGATCCGGCGCGTGAGGACGCTGCCGAGGGCGAACGAGAGCGCGGCACAGAAGACCAGTCCTTCGGCCACGGCGTCCGTCGCGAGCAGGCTGCCCGGATCGGGGCGGACGACGACGGCGACGCCGACGAGCCCGACGACGACGCCGAGTATCCCGACGGGCGAGAGCGCGTCCGAGGGGACGAGCACCCGCGCGAACCCGGTACTCAGGACCGGCGAGAGGCTCACCACGATGGCGGCCGCCGCGGCGGTCGTGTGCAGTTGGCCGACGAACAGGAAGGCGTGGTAGGCCGCGATCAGGAGTCCGGCGCCGACGGCGACCTGCCACCAGCCGGCCCGGTCGCGCGGGCGCCAGTCGGCGACGACGGCCGCGTAGCCGAGCATCAGGACGCCGGCGACGTCGTATCGCAGCGCCGCGAACAGCACCGGTGGAAGGTGCGAGAGGCCGGCGCTGATCGCGACGAACGCCGATCCCCACAGCGTCGCGAGCACCAGAAAGAGCGAGAGGGTCCGATATCGGCTCACGGTGGCGCTTCCGCGAGCGAGCGCCTATGAATTTCGGTTCGAGTCGACGCCGCCGGTGGGTCCTCGGTCGATCGGCCGCGACCGGGCCGCGGTCTCAGAGCGAGGGCAGTTCACGGATCTCGACTTTCTCCTCGGTCTGTCTGAACTGCTCGAGCAGGGGCTTGACGTCGTCGAACCCCTCGGCGAGGACGATGTCGCCGCTCCGGAGGTCGTAGTCGACGATGTCGTAGTCGGCGAGTCGCGGGAGGTGGTTGTGGACCAGCGAGACGTAGATCCGCTGGCGCTGTTCCTTCTCGATCGCCGCGGGGCGGGCGTCGAGTTCCCAGGCGGCGACCTGCGTGACGACGTCCTCGAGATTCGCGGAGGTGTCCTCGGCCAGCTGATAGAGGAGGTACCGGCGCTCGGACTCGGCGAGAAGGGAGCAGGCCGCTTCCATTCGGCTCGCGTTCGTCTGGTTCATACTTCGAGCAGGCACCCGGTGGTATTACACCTGCTGCCAATACAGATTGGGTCCGTTCGACCGCCGATTCGGACTCGATTCCGGGACCGTTCGATAGGGGATCCGTATTCGACGATTCCGGCGAATTCGCGGCTCGTATCGATTCTCGTGACAGTTTCGATTTCGGACGTTCGGCGGCGGCGTCTCAAGATGGCCAGTATTCGGACCGGCTTCGAAACGCCGACTCGAGTCGGGTGCCCTCCGTCTGTGTTTGTATGGCATATGTTATCAGGGACAGAATAGTTAAGTCGCCGACCGGCCTACGTGGGCACATGGCCGCTCACGGCCGGCCCGCACTGCGGGACCTGTTCGACGAGTCGCCCACGCCTCACATCGCCCACCCCCCGCGGACCCACCACCGAGACTTCTACGTCGCCACCGACGGGTCCTTCCGGGAGGCCGGCGGCGGGCTGGGGGCCGTTATCGAGACCCGCGACGGCACCCGCGTCGCGCGGATCGCGACCGCTGACGCGCCGCCGGACAACAACGTCGCGGAGTATCGCGCGTTGCATCTCGGACTGGACGTCCTGGCCGCTCGAGCGCCGCGAGACGCCGCCGTCGGCGTCCTGATCGACCACGACGCGCTCGCCAGCAACGTCAACAGCACGATCCTCGCGACGCGCCACCCCGACGGGAAGTCGCCCCGTCCCGTCTCCGTTCCGGCCGCGACGCGGTATCACTGGCGCGGGATTCGCGCCCGCCTCAACGGGTTCGACGAGGTGCGAGCCGCCCGCATCGACAGCGATCAGAACCCCGCCCACCCGCTCGCGAACGCGCCCGACCAGTACCGCCACGTCAACCGCGAGCCCGACCGCTGTGTCCTCCCCGAGACGCCGGAGCCGACCGCCGGCGAGTTCCCGCCGCCGTCCCGTGCCGATCGGAACAGCGGTGGCGGCGGCCGCGCCTCGGACTGACTGCCGGCGCTCGCCCGCTCGAGCGCGGACCGTCATCGTTTTCTCGCCGCTCGCGGAAGTCGTCGCCGATGAGTCTCCGCGTCGCGGTCGCGGCCCCGTTCATCCAGCACGGGAGCCGCCGGCTCGAAGAAAACGAGTTCGTCGTCGCGCTCTCGCTCGACCGGGACTGGTTCTCTCCCGATCAGGCCAAGCGACTGATCGACATCGCGACGGAGGAGGGGCTGTTAGAGCGGACCGACGACGGACTCGAAGCGACCTTCGAGCCGGGCGAGGTGACGATCCCCGAGGAGTTCGACCCCGACGAGGACCTCCTGCGGAAGCGCTCGGCGTTCGAGCGCGTCCTCGATTCGCTGGTCGCCGAGGGGATGGAGAAACACGAGGCCGTCGGCGCGATCAACAGCCTGCAGGCCGATCTGGGGCTGACCATCGAGGCCGCCGCGGTGGTCTACGCCCGCCGCGAGGGACTGGATGTCGCCGACCTCGCCCCGATCGCCCGCGAGGCCGTCCTCGACACCGAAGGCGACTAATTCTCCCGCCCCGACCCACGGGTATGGTCGAGGACCGGATCACCGACGGCCGCCGCATCGCCGAACTCCTCTCGAGCGAACTCGACGGCCGCGAGGACGGCCTGCTCGAGCGCGTCGCCGTCACCGACGCCGACCGGGACGTCGAGCCGTCGGCCGACGGCGCTCGCGCCTACGATATCGCCTACCGCGACGAGCGACTCGCCCGCGCGTTCCTCCACGAGGACCGGGTTCGCCTCGAGTTCGAGGCGGGGCAGGACGCGGCGGCCGACGCCGCCGCGGACCTCGAGCTTCGGGTCCGCCCCAAGGCGACCGAGCCGCCGAAGACGCTGGTCTTCCTCGAGAGCGGAGCCGCGGTCAAGCGGGCGACCGACGTGGTCCAGCGGGTGGGGCGGGCGCTCGAGGACGCCGACGCGTAGAAACTCAACACATCGAATTTCGGGCGTTCCGGCGGTGGCGCGCGCTGGTGGCCGTACGCTGGTCGGGGACGCGAGCACGAGTTCCGCGAGAAGAGTATCACCCCGGAATAGTGATCACTCGAGCGCGTCGAGGACGCCCGGCAGGTCCGTCGCGAGATCGCCCTGCTCGAGGTGGGCGACGGCTCGCGGGTCCGGCTCCGGGCCGTCCGATAGCAGCACCTGCACCGCCGCCATTCCGGCCTCGGTCGCGCCCCGCACGTCGGCCTCGACCTCGTCGCCGACGTAGACCGCGTCGCCGGGCGCGACGCCGAGTTCGTCGGTGATCGCCTCGAAGGCCCGCGAGTCGGGTTTGCCGGCCTCGAGTTCGCCGGTCACCAGCGCGGCGTCGAAGGCGTCCTCCCAGCCAAGCGTCGCGAGTTTGTCCCGCTGGGCGCGGACGGGGCCGTTGGTCAGCAGGCCGACGCGGTAGGTCCCGCGGAGGTCGGCGAGCATGGCTTCGACACCGGACAGGGGCTCGAGCGAGTCCGAAATCGTCTCCCGATACGCGGTCGCGACGGCGGCCGGGTCGGCGTCGCTGTCGGCGTCCGCGAGCAAGTCCTCGAAAATGGGTTCGCGCGTCTCGCTGGTGAGGTTCCGGCGGTGGGCCTCGAGGTAGGCCTCGCGGGAGAGCGAGGGCGCACCCGTCGCGGTCGCGGCTTCCTCGAGGATGGTCGCCCGGTCCCGTCGCGGGACGGCGAGGGTGTAGTCGAGGTCGAAGACGACCGCGCGTGGCATGGGTGTGTGAGGGTGCTCGAGCCGGTTGAAGCTATCCCTTCTGATCGGCGGTCGTGTTCGTGACACCGGCGTCGGAGGGAGCGTCCGACTTCTCCGCGTCCGTCCGGAGCTGTGATTCGCGTCCGGGCGAACTCGATGTTCGTCTCCTCGTGGGCGATCAGTGCGACGCGAGTCGTACGAGTACCGACCACGAGGAGACCGCTGAGCCGCGTGCGAGACGGCCCCCGGCGGCTATCGACTTTTGTGCGTGGCGACCGACCACCGGCCATGGAGGACCCGACCGACTCCGACGACCGATCGGCGAGACACGTCTGGTCGGCCGGCCGGTACCCCGCGATGGCGCCGAACATGCTGCCGGCCATCGCGCGGCTGGTCAACGCCGCCGGCATCGATCCGGGAAACCGCGTCCTCGACGTGGGCTGTGGGACCGGCAACGCCGCGCTGACCGCCCGTCGGTCCGGTGCCGACGCGGTCGGTCTGGACCTCGCGCCCGAGATGCTCGAGCTGGCGCGGGACAACGCCGCGCTCGCCGGCCACGACGACATCGGCTGGCTCGTCGGCGACGCCGAGACCCTCCCCGTCCCCGACGATTCGTTCGATGTCGTCCTCTCGAACTTCGGCCACGTGTTCGCGCCGGACTCGACCCGCGCCGGCGCGGAACTCCGGCGGGTCACGACCGCCGGCGGCCGGGTCTGTTTCACCGCCTGGTCGCCGAGCGGTGTCGTCGGCGACCTCACCGAGGTCCTGACCGACCACGTCACCGAACCGCCGAGCGATCCGTGGGCCCACCTCCAGTGGGGCGAACCCGACTTCGTCCGCGAGCAGTTCGCCGACGTGGCCGATCTCTCCTTCCAGCGACGCCTGCTCGACTTTCGCTACGCCACGCCGCGACACTTCTGGCGGGAGTTCGCCGAGGAGTCCGGCCCGCTCTCGCCGGTCCTGCGCCGGATGGACGACGACGGAGCCCGGGCCGCGCTCCGCCGGGACGCCGTCGCCGCCCTCGAGGACTGGTTCGGTGACAACGCGATCCGGGTCGAGTACCTGCAGGTCCGGGCCGTCGTCGCGTAGCAGTGCGGTCGACGCGCCGGGCCAAGCTATTTCGACGCCGATCGGGTAGACGGCCCCGTGTCCTTCGATCCCGACGCGGTCGAGGCGATCGCGTTCGACTCGTACGGAACGCTCGTGGACGTCTCTGCCGTCGCCGAGCCCCTCTCGGAGTACGTCGACGATTACGACCCCGAACTCGTCGCGAGGCTCTGGCGGGAGCGGTCGCTGTCGTACGCGATTGTCGGCAACGCCGTCGGCGAGTACGACTCCTTTTACGAGATGAACCGCCACGCGCTGAAATACGCCCTCGAGACGGTCGGGGCCGACGTCGGCGAGGACGAGCGCGAGTCGATCCTCGAGACCTACCACGACCTGCCGGTCTTCGACGACGTTCACGACGGCATCGAACGGCTTCGCGACGCCGGCTACGACCCCTACATCGTCTCGAACGGGAGCGAGGACATGCTCGAGTCGCTGCTCGAGTACGCCGACCTCGGGGACCTGATCGTCGAGACGGTCAGCGCCGACGCGGTCGAGCGGTTCAAGCCCGACTCCGACATCTACGCGCACGCGGCCGACGAGATCGGCACGCCGATCGAGGCGATCGCGTTCGTGGCGGCGGGCTGGTGGGACGTGCCGGGCGGAATCAACGCCGGGATGCAGGGCATCTGGATCAACCGCCAGGATACCATCTGGGGGCCCTACGAGATGGACCCCGATCTGACCATCGAGAGCTTTCACGACCTCGCGGACGAACTCGAGGGCTGACGGCGGACCGGGACGTCCGCACGAGCGGACCGAGATGTTCTCACGATCGGACCGGCGCATCCGCGCGACGGATCGCGATCGCCGCGCTCGTGGTCCGGAGGGTCACTGCGCTCGCGGTCCGGTAGCTGCTCGAACGGGCACCGTTACTCGACGTGACGGTCACGCTTCGATTACCGTGTGAGTTCGCAAGACCGACGCTTTTGGCGCTTACTATCGTGCAACTGACCATGGGCGTCTTCGACACGTGGGACGGCAAGCGCGTCGCCTGGGTCGTGCTCGGACTGGTGCTCGCGGCGTTGATCGGACTCGCCCTCTTCCGGTACATCGGGTCGTTCCTCTTCGCGGTCTTCCTGTACTACGCGACGCGGCCGCTGTACCGTCGGATCGATCGGGTCATCGACCACCCGAACGTGACGGCGACGGCGACGATACTGTTCGTTATCCTCCCGATGCTGGCCGTCGTCGTCTACGCGGTCGTCGTCGCGCTCAGGGAACTCGACCAGTTCCTCGCCGCGAGCGACCTCGAGGCGTATCGATCGTTCTTCCAGCCGTACCTGCGACTCGCCAGGGAGGGAAACTTCGACAGGTTACTCGATGCAGTCAGGAGCGGCTCCGCGAGTTCGGTCACGGGCGTCATCGGACAGGGGTTACCGGGCGTTGTCGGACGACTCCAGTCGCTCCTCTCGATCGTCTTCTCGATCCTCGCCAAGTTCTTCCTCATGCTCACGTTCCTCTTCTACCTCCTGCGGGACGACTGGAAGCTGCGGGAGTGGTTCTACGACAGCATCGACCACGACGAGGACATCGTCTCGTACACGCAGGCGGTCGACGACGACCTCGAGACGGTCTTTCTCAGTAACCTGGCGGTCATCCTCGTCGCGGCCGGCGCGGCAGCCGTCGTCTATTACGGCCTCAATTTCTTCGCTTCGGGCGGTACCGTCGTCTGGACGCCGATTCTGCTCTCCCTGCTGATCGGGATCGGGACGCTGATCCCGGCCGTCGGAATGAAGATCGTTTACGTGCCCTACGGACTGGTTCTCCTCGGGGTCGCGCTGACGACCCCGAAGCCGCTCTGGCATCCGATCGCTTTCTTCGCGCTCACGCTGGTCGTCGTCGACACGATCCCCGACTTCTTCGCGCGGTCGTTCCTCTCCGCGCGCAGCGGCGTCCACATGGGGCTGGTCCTCCTGGGCTACTTCCTCGGCACGCTCGCCTTCGGCTGGTGGGGGCTGTTCCTCGGCCCGATCGTCGTCGTTCTCGCCATCCACTTCGGGAAGACGGTCGTTCCGGGCCTCGCCAGCGATTTCATGTGGGAGTGACCGCCCGCGCCCGCCGTCGAGTGCCGCTGGCGGCCACAGCATTATCGACGTGGGGCCGCGTAGGGGAACGCATGGCGTTCGATCCCGACGCGGTCGAGACCGTCACGTTCGATTCGTACAGCACCATCGTCGACGTCGACGCTGCCGAACGGGCGCTGGCCGATCGCGTCGACGAGCCCGAACCGATCTCGCGGCTCTGGCGGCTCCGTTCGCTCGAGTACACCCTCGTCGCCAACTACCTCGACGCCTACCAGCCCTTTTACGAGATGAACCGCGACGCCCTCCAGTACGCGCTGGACGTCCACGGCGTCGACGTCGGCCCCGACGAGCGCGACGAGATCCTGGCCGTCTATCACGAACTCGAGGTCTTCGACGACGTGCGCGACGGCATCGAGCGGCTCCGGGAGGGCGGCTACGACTGTTACGTCGTCTCGAACGGCGACCCCGACATGCTCTCCTCGATGGTCGCCCACGCCGACGTCGGCGACCTCCTCGCGGATACCGTCAGCGCCGACGAGGTGGAGACGTTCAAGCCGGCCGCCGAACTCTACCGCCACGCGGCCGCACGGACCGGCACCCCGATCGACGGGATCGTCCACGTCACCGCCGGCTGGTACGACGTCATGGGGGCGAAACACGCCGGCATGCAGGGCGCGTGGGTCGACCGGAAGGGACGCCCGTGGGAGCCGGTCGCCGGCGATCCGGACCTGACCGTCGAGTCGTTCCACGAACTGGCCGACGCGCTCGGGGTCTGAGCGGCCGACTCGCCGGCGGTCGTGCAGCGCCGATACATTGCAGGGAACCATTGAAGACGGTCCGTGGCGACGGGATCGGTAATGAGTGACCAGGTCGTTCTCACGTCGAACACCGCCCCCGACGCCGTCGACGAAGTCCCGCCGAGCGCGAAACTCGTGCTGACGGTCCTCGCCCGCGAGGGGTCGCTCACCCAGTCCCGCCTCGCCGAGGAGACGATGCTCCCCGCGCGGACGGTCCGCTACGCCCTGACCCAGCTCGAGGACCACGACCTCGTCGACTCCCGGATCTCCTTCGCCGACGCCAGACAGCACGTCTACTCGATCAACGCGGACCGGTTCGCGGACGCCCCACGAGAGCGGCGGTCGTGACGACGCGCGGGCTTATCCGACCCCGTCGCGTACGCTCTCGCATGCCCACCGACGTTCCCGGCATCCACCACGTGACCGCGATCGGTAGCGATCCCCGACGCAACCTCGAGTTCTACACCGAGACGCTGGGACTCCGCCTCGTGAAGCGAAGCGTCAATCAGGACGACGTCTCGGTCTACCACCTGTTCTACGGTGACCACGGCGGGAGCCCCGGGACGAGCATGACGTTCTTCCCGTACACCGACGCCCGTCCGGGGCAGGTCGGTACTGGACAGGCAAGCGCGGTCGCCTTCCTGATCCCCGAGGAATCGGTCGGGTTCTGGATCGACCGGCTGGCCGAGGCCGGCCTCGACGCAGCGGAGTCAGAGCGCTTCGGCGACGCGGTCCTCTCGTTTACGGATCCCGACGGCCTCCCGCTCGAGCTGGTCGCCCGGGCCGACGCGCCCGCCGGCGACCCGCCCGAGGGGTCGGTACCGGACGAACACGCGATTCGGGGCTTTTTCGGCGTGACGCTGTCGCTGGCGACGGCCGACCCGACCGCCGAACTCCTCGAGACGATGGGCTACGCCGAGACCGACGCCGAGGGGGAACGCCGACGCTTCGAGAGCGGCGGCGACCTGGGGTACGTCGTCGACCTCTGCGAGGAGCCCCAGGCGCCTCGCGGCCAGCCCGGTGCCGGCACCGTCCACCACGTGGCCTTTCGGACGATCGCCGACGAGCAGGACGAGTGGCGCACCGTCCTTCAGGGACAGGGACTGCGCCCGACGGAGGTCATCGACCGCAAGTGGTTCGAGTCGGTCTACGCCCGCGAACACGGCGGCGTCCTCTTCGAGTTCGCCACGAAGGAACCCGGCTACACCGTCGACGAGGACCTCGAATCCCTCGGCGAGCGGCTGGTCCTCCCCGAGTGGCTCGAGGACCGCCGCGCGGAGATCGAGGCCGGACTTCCGGACCTCGGGCTCGAGGACTGACGCGGCTCGAGGGGATCGACTCGACGACCGGGCGGCCGAGGATCGAGCGTCTCAGTCCCGAAACTGCCCGCCGAGGACCTTCGCCGCCACGAGGACGGGGTCCCAGGTGGTGTTGAACGGCGGCGCGTACGCGAGGTCGTAGTTCTCCACGTCGGCGACGGTGGCTCCCTCCGAGAGCGCGGCGACGACGGCGTGGCTCCGGTGGACCGCGCCCTCGCCGTACTCGCTGGCGAGGCTCGCTCCGAGGACGCGCCCGGAGTCGCGGTCGGCGGTCAGCGTGATCCGGACGTGCCCGCCGTCGGGGTAGTAGCCCGCCCGCGACTTCGCCGTCACCGTCTCGCTGACGGGGTCGAACCCGGCCGCGCGGGCCTCCCCGTGGTCCAGAATCCCGGTCCGGGCGGCCTCGACGTCGAAGGCCTTGACCGCGGCCGTCCCGGCGACGCCGCCGCCCTCGGTCGGCGTTCCGGTGACCGTCTGCCCGATCGCCCGCCCGTGGCGGTTGGCCGTCAGCGCGAGCGGGGCGTAGGTCGGCTCGCCCGTGACGACGTGGGTCGCCTCCGCGCAGTCGCCGGCCGCGTAGACGTCCGGCGCGCTCGTCTCGCGGTAGGCGTCGGCCGCGATCGCCCCCGTCTCGCCGAGTTCGATCCCGGCGGCTTCCGCGAGTTCGGTCCGCGGTCGCACGCCGGTACCGAGCAGGACCATCTCGACCGGGATCCGGTCGTCGGCGGTGACGACGGCCTCGACGCGGTCGCCGCCCGCGAGCGTCTCGACTTCGGCCCCGAGACGGAGCGCGACGTCCTCCTCGCGGAGGTGGTCCGCGACGTACTCGCTGGTCGCCTCGCTGAACCCCTTCAGCACCCGGTCGCCGCGCTGGAAGAGGGTCACCTCGAACCCGTTTTCCGCGAGCGCCTCGGCCATCTCGATCCCGATGTAGCCGCCGCCGACGACGCCGACGGGGCCGGTACAGTCCTCGAGGTAGCGACAGGCCGGGCCCCGGTCGGGCTGCTGGAACCCCTCGCCGTCGCGGACGCGGGCGACGTACTCGCGGAGCTCCTTCCCGTCGCTCATCGAGCCCAGCGTGTAGACGCCCTCGCGGTCGGTGCCGTCGATCGGCGGGACGACGGCCGCCGCCCCGGTCGCGAGCAGGAGGTCGCCGTAGGACTGCGTGACCGTCCCCGACTCGCTCTCGGCGGTGACCGTGCGCTCGTCGGTGTCGATCGCGACGACCTCGTGGCCCGTCCGGAGATCGATGTCGCGCTCCTCGCGGAACTCCTCGGGCGTCACCGAGACGAGGGCCTCGAGCGACTGGATCTCCCCCTTGACGTAGTAGGGGAGCCCGCAGGCCCCGTAGGAGACCCATTCGCCCTTCTCGAAGACGACGATCTCGCGGTCGGGGGCCTCGCGTCTGGCCTTGCTCGCCGCGGACATTCCGGCTGCGTCACCGCCGACGACGACGAACGGATCGCTCATACTGACCGTGTTGTCGGGGAGACACATAACTGCTGACCGGACCGCGGCGGTCCGGCACCGGACTCAGGCGACCGACTCCGATTCGTCCGAGGCGGCCGCGAGGTGTTCGCGCCCCCAGTCGCGCATCGCCGTGATGACGGGCTCGAGCGATTCGCCGAGGTCGGTCAGCGAGTACTCGACGCGCACCGGCTTCTCGCTGACGATCTCGCGGTTCACGAGTCGTTTCTCCTCCAGGTCCTCCAGCGCGTCCGAGAGGACCTTGCTCGAGATGCCGCCGACCTCCTCCTCGAGGGCGTTGAACCCGAGCGGGCCGTTCTCGAGCAGTCGGTGGACGATGACGGTATGCCACTTCTTGCCGAGCAGCGTCGCGGTCGAGGTGATCGGACACCACTCTTCGCCCGCACACCAGACCTCGAGTTCTTGTTGGTCTTCCATACGCGTGCGTAGGCGTCGGAGCCGTTTATAGTTACGTCCTGTAACCGACTTACTAACTGTTACTCTAGAGCGTGCCGGTGACCGGGCCGTCCCGTCTGCTGCTCGGTTGCGACGTGTCGAAACCGTTCGGCGAACGCGTGCGCTCGGTGCCCGCTCGCGGGGGCCACTTACCGACTCGTAACCGGGTTACCGTTACGATAGCTGATGGTTATACGTGAGGAGTGGTAACCGGGTTACAATGAGTGAGTCAGACGGAACGACCCGCGATTCGATCGCAAAAGACCGCCGGTACGACGTCGCCGTCGTCGGCGGCGGCCCGGCGGGGCTGACGACCGCGCTGTACGCCGCGCGGCTCGGCCACGAGACCGCCGTCTTCGACCGCGGCGGCGGCCGCGCGGCCATGATGCAGGAGACACACAACGTCATCGGGACGCCGGAGTCGGTGTCGGGCAACGAGTTCCTCTCGACGGCCGTCGACCAGCTCCGGTTCTACGGTGCCGACTACCGGCGGGAGTTCGTGACCGGTATCGAACGCGACGGGGACTCGTTCGACCTCGAGACGACCGAGGGACCTGCCGTCGCTGACCGCGTCGTCCTCGCGACCGGTTTCAGCGACGAGCGACCCGACCCGCCGCTGCCCCGGACCGGCCGCGGGCTGCACTACTGCCTGCACTGTGACGCCTACATGTTCGTCGACGAGTCGGTCTACGTGATGGGCCACGGCGAGAGCGCCGCCCACGTCGCGATGATCATGCTCAACTTCACCGACGACGTCGACCTGTTGCTGCGGGGCGACGAGCCGACCTGGAGCGACGAGACCGCGGCCCTGCTCGAGGGCCATCCCGTCGATATCGTCCGCGAGGACGTGACCGGCGTCCGAAACGGCGACGACGGCTGGCTCGAGGCGCTCGAGTTCGACGACGGAACCGTTCGCGACTACCGCGGCGGCTTCGCCATGTACGGCAGCGACTACAACAACGGCCTCGCGGCGTCGCTCGGCGCTTCGATCAACGACGACGGCACGGTCGCGGTCGACGACCACGGCCGCACGAGCGTCGACGGGCTCTACGCCGTCGGCGACCTGACACCCGGCCACAACCAGGTTCCCGTCGCGATGGGGCAGGGCGCGAAGGCCGGACTCGCGATCCACAAGGAGTTGCGGGCGTTCCCGAAGTCCCTCGACGAACTCGAGGCCGAGGGCTCGGTTTCGGCGAGCGACGTTCCCGCGATGCCGGCCGAGTTGCGACATCGGGCGAGCGACCACGCCTCGACGGCGGACGACTGATCGCGATCGGACGGCGGATCGCGGCCGTCCGCCGCCACGCAGACGGAAGCGTTTTTTCGCCGCGCTGGGACGGTCGACGCATGGCAGCTCTCAGCGCCCACCACGTCGGCCTCACAGTCAGCGATCTCGAGGAGACGCTCGCGTTCTACCGCGATACCCTCGGTCTCACCGTCGTCGATCGGTTCGCCGTCGGCGGCGAGGCCTTTTCCGACGCCGTCGGGGTCGAGGACGCGAGCGCCGATTTCGCACACCTCGAGGCCGACGGCGTCCGGATCGAACTCGTCGAGTACGAGCCGGAAGCCCGGGGC
>SDGW01000281.1_pt1 | contig 21522 bp, 17 predicted proteins | sample 2873831 | NCBI WGS metagenome assembly SDGW01 (sample SAMN08132700, study PRJNA421101) | hypersaline lake metagenome | isolation source: celular fraction 0.22 microns magnesium sulfate-rich crust from ephemeral... | place: Spain: Penahueca Lagoon, Toledo | collected 2011-07
CCTTTTACTTTTCGTACCATTTATATTTTGATATGATACTGGAAAGGCACATAATGTTTACACGTTTTAGAGTTTGTTCAAATCATTTCGGGTAAACTAACAGAAGAACTTCTGTTGCATATGACCCATGCTAAAAATGAAAAAAGCTCCAAATCCATTGGAGTTACTCTTTGAGCACGCTCTTTTGTGACTATGTATAGATTAGGTACCATATACTTTGTGAGGTGAAAACATGTTTAAATTTAACGAAGAGAAGGGACAATTGAAATGTTCTTTCTGCGGAAAAACACAAGATCAAGTCCGCAAATTAGTTGCTGGACCTGGCGTATATATATGCGATGAGTGTATTGAGCTTTGCACGGAAATCGTAGAGGAAGAGCTTGGTAATGAAGAGGAAGTGGAATTCAAAGAAGTTCCAAAGCCTCAGGAAATTAATGAAACGTTAGATGATTATGTCATTGGTCAAGATAAGGCTAAGAAATCCTTATCTGTGGCTGTTTACAATCATTATAAGCGTATAAATGCAGGTCAAAAATCAGATGATGTTGAGCTATCTAAGAGTAACATCCTGATGCTTGGACCAACTGGTAGTGGTAAGACATTACTAGCTCAAACATTAGCACGCATTTTAAATGTTCCTTTTGCTATTGCAGACGCAACATCTCTTACAGAAGCAGGTTACGTAGGTGAAGATGTTGAGAATATCTTGCTTAAGTTAATTCAAGCAGCTGACTATGATGTTGAAAAGGCTGAAAAAGGAATCATTTACATTGATGAGATCGACAAAGTAGCTCGTAAATCTGAAAATCCATCTATTACTCGTGATGTTTCTGGTGAAGGTGTACAGCAGGCGCTTCTTAAAATTCTAGAGGGAACTGTGGCTAGTGTACCTCCACAAGGTGGCAGAAAACATCCTCATCAAGAATTCATCCAAATCGATACATCCAATGTGTTGTTCGTTGTGGGTGGAGCGTTTGACGGTATTGAACAAATCGTTAAGCGTCGTCTTGGTAAGAAAGTAATTGGATTTGGTTCAGAAGATCCGGGTGCTGTAGAGGATCTAGATAAGGGTACAGCACTAACGAAAGTACTTCCTGAAGATTTACTTCGTTATGGTTTAATCCCTGAATTTATCGGTCGTCTTCCAGTTATCGGAGCATTAGAACCACTTGATGAAGATGCTCTTGTGGACATTCTAACAAAACCGAAGAACGCATTAGTTAAACAATATCAGAAGCTATTCCAAATCGACCAAGTTGAACTTGAGTTCGAAGAGGAAGCACTTCGTGAAATCGCACGTGAAGCGATCGAGCGTAAAACAGGTGCACGTGGTCTTCGCTCCATTATTGAAAGCATCATGCTTGATGTAATGTACGAATTACCGTCTCGTGAGGATATTGAAAAATGTATTATCACAAGTGAAACAGTGACAAAGGACAATGGTCGTCCAAAGCTTGTTCTTAGTGATGGTACTGTTAAAGACGAAAATGAAACACCAAAAGAAAGTGCTTAAATAATTCCAAGAGGTTTCCTGGTAAAGGGGCGCCTCTCCACCATAGGAATCCTACCCATGATTGGTAGGATTTCTTTATTTTTAACGAACTTTTAGGACTCGACATTCACCATTGTTCGTTAAGGATGGTTAATCTTTCTAAGGGTTAAAGTATAAGTGCAACTAGATCCCTGTATGCACCATAGGGCAAGTTTTTCTTTAAATGAGATTTGGTGGAGATGTGTTTAATGTTGCTATTTGGGGAGATACTAGCTGATAACATAAAAGATTATTGAGACTGTTCAAAAAGAATGTACAAATGAGGTCGGCTATTCCTTCTTTTTGAACAGACTCGTTTAGGTACAGGAGGAATCTTCATGTCATTAGCTGGTATTGCCCTTTTTGTTCAATTGTTTTTTGGGGTCGTCATTGGGCTGTATTTTTGGAATCTGTTACGAAAACAACGTACGCAAAAGGTAACTATTGATCGTGAATCAAAAAAAGAGTTAAGTGAGCTTCGAAAAATGAGACAGATCTCATTATCTGAGCCATTATCAGAAAAGGTGCGTCCACTTTCTTTTCAAGGCATTGTAGGTCAACAGGATGGAATTGAGGCATTGCGAGCGGCTATATGTGGAGCGAACCCTCAGCATGTCATCGTATACGGACCTCCTGGGGTAGGAAAAACAGCAGCTGCCAGACTTGTATTAGAAGAAGCTAAGCAATATACGGATTCACCTTTTAAACAGGATGCAGTATTTGTAGAGCTTGATGCAACAACAGCCCGCTTTGATGAACGTGGTATTGCTGACCCTTTAATTGGCTCCGTCCATGATCCTATTTATCAGGGAGCAGGCGCTATGGGACAAGCAGGAATACCGCAACCTAAACAAGGTGCTGTATCGAATGCTCATGGTGGCGTGCTTTTCATTGATGAAATTGGAGAGCTTCATCCGATACAGATGAATAAACTTTTGAAGGTGCTAGAGGATCGCAAAGTTTATTTTGAAAGTGCGTATTATAGTGAGGAGAATAAACAAATCCCTTTACATATTCATGAGATATTTAACAAAGGGCTTCCTGCGGATTTTCGCCTTATTGGAGCTACAACGCGTACACCTGAAGAAATCCCGCCAGCGATACGTTCTCGCTGTCTAGAGATTTTCTTTAGAGGTCTTGAGCAATCAGAAGTAATTGAAGTTGCGAAAAAGGCTGCAGAGAAAATACATTTTCAAGTAGAGGATAATGCGTTAGAAGCCTTGGCTGGATATGCCAGAAACGGTCGCGAGGCTGTGAATTTAATTCAAATTGCCACAGGTATTGCGAAAAAAGCAAACAGAGAAACTGTTACCCAATCTGATATTGAATGGGTTGTCGATGCTTCACAGTTAGAACCGAGATATGAGAAAAAGGTATTTCCTGAAGATCAAATTGGAGTTGTGAATGGGTTAGCTGTTTTTGGTCCAAATTCAGGTGCTTTACTAGAAATCGAGGTCACTGTCCTTCCAACACAACAACAAGGTACTATCAATATTACAGGGATTGCTGAAGAAGAGAGCATTGGTAATCAGAGTAAGTCAATTCGTCGAAAAAGTATGGCCAAAGGATCCATTGAGAATGTTTTAACTGTCTTACGTTCATTAGGCGTTCCAGCTCATGAATATGACATTCACGTCAATTATCCTGGAGGTGTTCCGGTAGATGGACCTTCTGCGGGTGTAGCAATGGCCTTAGGCATATATTCCGCTATCAATAAGATACCGGTTAGACAGGATGTAGCTCTCACAGGAGAAATAAGTATCCATGGACATGTTAAACCGGTAGGTGGGGTGATGGCTAAAGTGAAGGCTGCAAAACGCGCTGGAGCGAAAAAAGTCCTTATACCGTTTGAAAACAAACAAGAGATGTTTGAGAAAGTTGAAGGAATTCAAATAATACCTGTAAAACACGTCCAAGAAGCGTTAACATTAAGTTTAGCTGGAGATATTCAATCGTTACTGAAAGAGAAACGAATTTTTCAAAACCGATCACAAAGTCTTTGAAGAATCCCTCCAAATCAGTTTTGAAAGGGGTTAGCTAATTTGGATTAGCTTTTTAATGTTTCTAAGATAAATGAAACATTTTACAAAGATTTTTGTTTTCATTATACTTTTAAAGAACCATATCACATGCAAGATATTGAGCATGCTCATTCTTTCTTGTATTAAAGTATATGGCATACATATGGAGGTGTAAGAATTATGGCTGAAAATAATATCGTTCACATCCCCCTCCTACCATTACGTGGTCTATTAGTTTACCCATCGATGGTTATGCATTTAGATGTGGGCCGAGATAAATCCGTTAATGCCATTGAAAACGCAATGGTAGAAGATAATTTAATTTTTCTTGCTGCCCAAAAAGAAATAAGTGTTGATCAACCTGGGGAAGAGGATATTTATAAGATTGGTACGTTAGCTAAGATTAAGCAAATGCTAAAGCTCCCGAATGGAACGATTCGCGTGTTAGTGGAAGGGCTTAACCGCGCGGAGATTCAAGAGCATTTAGATGAAGAAGAATATTTTAAGGTAGCTATTCAGAATGTTGATGAAGAAGAAGGAGATAAAGTAGAAGAGGAAGCGCTTATGCGAAATCTTCTGCAACAATTCGAGCAGTACATAAAAGTCTCGAAGAAGATTAGTGATGAAACCCTTGCTTCTGTAAAAGACATTGAGGTACCAGGGAGATTAGCAGATATTGTGACGTCTCATTTATCATTAAAGATTAAGGACAAGCAACAAGTTTTAGAAATGGCCAATGTCAAAGAACGTCTTCAGCACATTATAGATATCATTAACAATGAAAAAGAAGTTCTTCAACTTGAGAAAAAGATTAGCCAGCGTGTGAAAACATCTATGGAACGCACGCAAAAAGAATACTATCTTCGTGAACAAATGAAAGCGATCCAAAAAGAGCTTGGTGATAAAGATGGAAAATCAGGTGAAGTTCAGGACCTAAAAGAAAAGATCGATCAATCATCTATGCCAGAACGCGTTGAGCAAACAGCACTTAAAGAATTAGACCGCTATGAAAAAATTCCGAGCAGTTCAGCTGAGAGTTCTGTAATTCGCAATTATATTGAGTGGCTTATTGCATTGCCATGGGTTGAAGAAACAGAAGACAATCTGGACATCCCACGTGCAGAGGATATTTTAGATGAAGATCACTATGGTCTCGAAAAGGTGAAGGAACGTATATTAGAATATCTAGCTGTCCAAAAACTTACAGAGTCTATTAAAGGGCCTATTTTATGCTTAGTTGGACCACCTGGAGTAGGGAAAACCTCCCTAGCTCGCTCCATCGCCCGCTCCATGAACAGAAATTTTGTCCGTGCATCTCTTGGAGGGGTTCGTGATGAGTCAGAAATTCGTGGACACCGCCGCACGTATGTTGGTGCAATGCCAGGGCGTATTATTTCAAGCATGAAGAATGCTGAAACGGTCAATCCGGTTTTCCTTCTTGATGAGATTGATAAGATGGCAAGTGATTTCCGTGGTGATCCATCTTCAGCGATGCTTGAGGTATTGGACCCTGAACAAAATAGCCAATTCAGCGATCATTATATTGAAGAAACGTATGACCTATCTAATGTAATGTTTGTTGCAACAGCGAATAATATGGCAACCATACCAGCACCATTATTAGACCGTATGGAAGTCATTTCAATAGCGGGTTATACTGAGTTAGAAAAGCTTCACATTGCGAAGGAGCATTTACTTCCAAAACAAATTGAGGAGAATGGCTTAAAGAAAAGCCACATGCAAGTACGAGAAGAAGCCTTGTTGAAACTCATTCGTCGCTATACGCGTGAAGCAGGAGTTCGTGGCTTAGAACGAGAACTTGCCTCCTTGTGCCGTAAAGCAGCTAAGCTCATTGTCTCAGATGAGAAAAAGCGTGTAGTTGTAACTGAAAAACAGCTAGAAACCTTACTAGGAAAGCCGAAATTCCGTTATGGACAGGCTGAAAAAGAAGACCAGATCGGTGCGGCAACGGGACTAGCTTATACAACAGCAGGTGGTGACACGCTTTCTATTGAAGTTTCATTATATCCTGGTAAAGGAAAACTAACCTTAACAGGTAAATTGGGTGATGTTATGAAAGAGTCAGCTCAAGCTGCATTTAGCTACATCCGCTCAAGAGCTGAAGAGTTAAACATTGATCCAAATTTCAGTGAACAAAATGACATTCACATTCACGTACCAGAGGGAGCAACGCCAAAGGATGGTCCTTCAGCAGGTATTACTATGGCAACAGCACTTGTATCTTCTCTTACAGGACGTCCTGTTCGTAAAGAAGTTGGTATGACTGGGGAAATAACACTTCGTGGACGCGTGCTACCAATTGGTGGTCTTAAAGAAAAATCATTAAGCGCTCACCGAGCTGGGTTAACAACGGTTATTATGCCAAAGGAAAATGAAAAAGATCTAGAGGACATCCCAGAAAGTGTTCGAGAAGGACTGACATACATTCCTGTCGAGCATCTGGACGAAGTATTAAAGCATGCACTAGTGGAGGAGAAATCATGAAAGTCAATCAAGCGGAGCTTGTCATAAGTGCCGTTAGTAAGAAGCAATATCCAAGTGAACCCCTGCCAGAGATCGCTTTGGCAGGTCGTTCAAATGTGGGTAAATCTTCATTTATTAACAAAATCATTCAACGTAAAGCATTAGCTCGAACGTCATCTAAACCTGGTAAGACACAAACGTTAAACTTTTATAAGATTAACGACGCCTACTATTTTGTAGATGTGCCAGGGTATGGGTACGCCAAGGTTTCTAAGAAAGAACGAGAAAAATGGGGCAGCATGATGGAAGAGTATTTCGTTGAACGCGAAAACTTGAACATGGCAGCCCTCATCATTGACATTCGTCACGATCCAACAGAAAACGACGTCATGATGTATGATTTCATAAAAAGATGTGACTTACCTGTAACAGTCATTGCAACAAAGCTTGATAAAATCAAGCGAGGTCAACGCGCTAAACACTTAAAACGCATCATCGAAGTGTTAGAGCTTGAAGAAGAAGATACCGTTATCCCATTCTCTGCCGAAACAGGAGAAGGAAAAGAAGACGCGTGGAAAGCCATTTATGCACACTTATCTAAATAATAGTAAACCCCCTTGCCTAATGAGGTAAGGGGGTTTTTGAGAATCACTCTGAAAAAATTGTATTTGCTTGATTTATAACCAGGCGTCTCAATAACATTAATAATTTATCGTTTCTTGAACAATAATATGTATAATCCGATTGCAACCAGAATCAGCGGCCAAAAGGTTTCGATAAAGTTAACAAGGACAGTAACCCAGTAAAACCACTCTGGCTTATTGGATACAAACATGGCGAACAACGCGATAATAACTAAAATAAGTCCAGGGAAAAGTCCACGCTTTGTTTTTTGAAATCGAAGTAAAAAGGCGATTCCTATAATTAAAGGGTACATTCCCCAATGGTGAAGCCAAAAACTGTAGGATTGCATGCCATGAAAATGAATTCCTAAGCCTAACAGAAATGCGCCGATGAAGATCGTTTCATATTCATTGGCAATGTAACTATGTAAGAGTAAGGCAACACCTATAATCATTAAAATGGTTGTCCAGGAATAGAAATTTGTAACAATGGGAATTTCTAGTTCTTTTAGCATAAAATATGCACCGATTCCGATCAGTAAAATGCCTGTGAAGGTTTGTTGCTTTTTCAAAATTAAGGCCTCCTATCCTAGCTTGTTGAAAGCGGTGTTCTTGATTGAAAAGGTACGTTATGTTAAGGTACTAACGGTATTATTAATAAGTTAAGAACATAAATCATTTTTCTTTAGCTATATCGTACCATAACGTTTCATTAACTGTTCACATTTTTTATAAAAAAGGGCTACGTTCCCATGTTATAATAAGCAAAGATGATAAAAAAGAACGAACGTTTAAGTTTGTTGGGGGTGTGAAGTTGTGCATGTATTAGTTGTAGGTGTGAATTATAAAACGGCCCCTGTTGAAATTCGTGAAAAGCTTACATTTTCTGAGAATGATGTGACGGAAGCTATGAAATCACTCAACCATCAGAAAAGTGTGCTTGAAAATGTTATTATTTCAACCTGTAATCGAACAGAAATCTATGCTGTTGTCGATCAACTTCATACAGGTCGTTATTACATTAAGCAATTCTTAGCTGATTGGTTTCAAATTGATAAAACAGAGTTTTCTCCATTCCTTTCTATGTATGAGGCAGATGGAGCAATAGAGCATTTATTCCGAGTCACATGTGGTCTTGATTCCATGGTCATTGGAGAAACGCAAATTCTTGGTCAAATGAAACAGTCTTTTTTACAAGCTCAAGAGGCGAATACAACAGGTACAATGTTTAATGAGTTGTTTAAGCAAGCCGTTACATTAGCGAAACGTTCTAATAAAGAAACAGAAATCGGAGAAAATGCGGTTTCTGTAAGTTATGCTGCCGTTGAACTTTCCAAAAAGATTTTCGGTGACTTGTTAAATAAACATGTCGTCATTCTTGGTGCTGGAAAAATGGGCGAGCTAGCAGCGAAAAATCTACACGGTTCTGGCGCTAAGCAGGTGACTGTGGTAAACCGCACTTATGAAAAAGCCCAAGAGCTTGCTGGTCAGTTTAATGGACATGCCAAATCAATGCAAGATCTAAGTGAGACATTAGCAACGGCAGATATTTTGATTAGCTCAACAGGTGCAAGTGAATACGTCATTACAAAAGAATCCTTACAGTCTGTTCATAAAAAACGTAAAGGGCGTCCGCTTTTCCTAGTTGATATTGCTGTTCCGCGTGACCTTGATCCATCTCTTGATGAGCTTGATTCTGTCTTTTTATATGATATCGATGACTTACAAGGAATTGTTGATGCCAACCTTGAAGCACGTAAAGAGGCAGCTGAAGCCATTGAATTGATGGTTGAAGCGGAAATTGTAACCTTTAAAGAATGGTTGCAAACAATTGGTGTAGTACCGGTTATTTCAGCACTTCGCAACAAAGCGCTTAACATTCAGTCTGAAACGATGGACAGCATCGAACGAAAAATGCCAGACTTAACAGAGCGTGAAAAGAAAGTACTAAATAAGCACACAAAAAGTATTATTAACCAGATGCTTAAGCAGCCAATTCATCAAGCCAAAGAATATGCAGCTCAGCCAAATGGTGAACAACAATTAGAAATGTTTAAGCAGATCTTTGATATTGAAGAAGAGGTTCAACAAGAACTGAAAAAACAACAAGAGAAAAGCCAAAAAGCCATCTTGGAGACCGACGGGAAATTATCCTTTCAGACTGCTCCGAACGTAACTAATTAAAAGGGGAAATTTCCTTTATGTTCGAATTAAAATGGCTTTATGAACTCATTATTATCGTATATTGTTTAAGTTTGATCGGGTACTTTATAGATTTTATTCAACATAACCGGAAGGCTAACCGTGTTGCCTTCTGGTTACTTTCTATGGTTTGGGTTCTACAAACCTTTTTTTTATTAAGCCAGATGCTTTTGAATTCCAACTTTCCGATTGCCACCATCTATGATGGTCTTTATTTTTACTCATGGATACTTGTGACATTTTCATTAGTCATTAATCGCCTGTTCCGCGTGGATTTCTTTGTGTTCTTCACAAATGTCCTAGGTTTTTTCATGATGACGCTCCACATCTTTTCACGTGCCCAGCATGATGCCACAGAACAAGCGCTACGTCTTGTAAGTGAGTTGCTTGTTACCCATATCACATTAGCTATCGTATCTTATGGGTTCTTCACATTCTCTTGTATTTTCTCGATTATGTATTTATTGCAGTATCGATTATTGAAGGAGAAAAAGTGGAGTAAACGGTTAATGCGTTTAGGTGACTTAGGTAAACTTGATGGGCTATCATACATCGCAGTGGTTCTAGGCACACCGCTTCTTCTTATCGCGATCTTGTTAGGATTTGTTTGGGGATATACTTCAGGCGACACGGTGTATATAATCGATTCTAAAACAGTGGGTTCAATTCTCGTCTTAATGGTGTACTTAGTCTATTTATTCATGCGAGTGGTGAAAGGGTATCAGGGAAGAGCGATGGCCCTTTATAACACGGGGGCATTTCTATTTTTACTCGTAAACTTCTTTTTGTTTGGCACATTGTCAAACTTTCACTTTCTATAAAGGTCAGGAGGTACTTCGATGCGTAAAATTGTCGTAGGTACAAGAAAAAGTCAACTAGCATTAACCCAAACCAATTGGGTCATTGAGCAGCTGAAAAGCATTGCTCCATCTTACGAATATGAAGTCAAAAAAATTGTGACAAAAGGCGATAAAATCTTAGATGTCACGCTCTCTAAAGTGGGCGGAAAAGGTTTGTTCGTTAAAGAAATTGAACAAGCGATGTATGATAAAGACATTGATATGGCTGTGCACAGCATGAAAGATATGCCTGCTGAAACGCCTGAGGGTCTCACTATCGGCTGTATTCCTATTCGTGAAGATCATCGTGATGCTTATATTGCGAATGATAATGTATTACTAAAAGACCTTCCAAACGGTGCGATTGTCGGAACAAGCAGTCTTCGTCGTGGCTCACAAATTAAAGCATCACATCCTGACCTTGAAATCAAATGGATTCGCGGGAATATTGATACGCGTCTTCGTAAATTAAAAGACGAGGATTATGATGCCATTATTCTAGCTACAGCAGGCTTAAAACGAATGGGTTGGTCCGATGATGTGATCACGGAATATTTAGAGCCTGATGTATGTGTGCCAGCTGTTGGACAAGGGGCGCTAGCGATTGAGTGTCGTGAGGATGACGATGAATTACGTGGAATTCTTGATCAGCTCAATCATGAATATACGTATCGTACTGTGATTGCAGAACGTACTTTCTTGGATCTTTTAAATGGTGGTTGTCAGGTTCCGATTGGTGGGTATGCTTACCTTGATGGGGGCGAAATCGTTTTAACAGCTATGGTTGGTACATCTGATGGTACAACGATCTTAACCGAGCAGGTACGTGGTACAGATTCTGTAGAAGTTGGACGTGAAGCTGCCAACCTTATTATTGAACGTGGTGGCGCAAAGATCATTGAAGAAGCCAAAGAGGAGCTTGACCAATAATGCTTCCGCTAGAGGGAATGCGAATACTTGTGACGCGCGAATCACAACAAGCCAAACCCTTTTCAGATATGATTACACAGCGAGGCGGAATTTCAGTGGAAATTCCGCTTCTTGTGTTTCAGCGGACCCAAGATCAAGCAACAAAGCAAAAACTTGAACACTTACTCGGTTATGAATGGATCGTTTTCACAAGCTCAAATGGGGTTCGATATTTTTTTGACTGGATAGAAGAATTAAATTTAGATGTATCTGCCATAAAACAAAAACGTTTTGCGGTTGTTGGTGAAAAAACAGGTCAAAGCCTTGAGGAGTATGGGATTCACGCTGATTTTGCCCCTGATACATATACCGGAAAGCATTTAGGGGAAGCTTTTTCTGAAACGTACAACAGCACCACCTCTTTGTTTGTAATCCAAGGGAACTTGGCTAAACAAACGGCTACACAACAATTAATGGATTATGGTCATACACTCGAAACAGCGACTGTGTATGAAACGAATGTAAATGTTAAAATAAAGGATGGATTGCAAAAAGAGCTTAGTACCCATTCCTTAGATGTTTTGACGTTTACAAGTCCTTCTACGGTTCAAGCGTTTTGCTCAATGGGAGGTGGGGCGATAACCCAGGATACTCTAGCGACTCTGTGTCTTTGTATCGGTCCCACTACGGAACAAGAAGCCAAGGCCTTTGGTTTTCACCATGTGATCGTTCCAGACACGTTTTCTATTGAAGGAATGATAGAGGCATTAGAAGCTTATCAAAAAGGTCATGAAAGGGATTAAATTCACCCTGAGAAAGGATAAGATACATATGAAAGATTTACAATTTCAACGACATCGCAGATTACGTACAACGGACTCTATGCGAGCGCTTGTACGAGAAACTCATCTGCAAACGCAAGACTTAATCTATCCCGTTTTTGTAGTAGAAGGGGAAGGAATCAAAAAAGAAGTACCATCTATGCCAGGGGTGTTTCATCTTTCACTTGATTATCTAACTGAAGAAATGAAAGAAGTGCACGACTTAGGAATTCGCTCTGTTATTGTATTCGGTGTTCCGAAAGAAAAAGATGAAGTCGGTTCACAGGCGTACTGTGAGACAGGCATTGTCCAACAGGCTATCCAACAAATTAAGCAGAATGTACCGGACCTTACCGTGATTGCTGATACGTGCTTATGCCAATATACGGACCACGGTCATTGTGGCGTTGTACGTGATGGCGAAATTGTAAATGATGAATCATTAAAATTGCTTGCGGAAACAGCTGTTAGTCAAGCCAAAGCTGGAGCTGACATCATTGCTCCTTCTAATATGATGGACGGCTTTGTGGCTGCTATTCGCCAAGGCTTAGATGAAGCAGGTTATGTTAACACACCGATCATGTCCTATGCAGTGAAATTTGCGTCCGCTTTTTACGGACCATTCCGTGATGCAGCGCATAGTTCACCTCAATTCGGAGATCGCCGTGCGTATCAAATGGACCCGGCGAACCGCTTAGAGGCGATCCGAGAAGCTCAATCCGATAAAGAGGAAGGAGCAGACTTTTTAATTGTAAAGCCTGGTCTTTCTTATATGGATATCATGCGTGAACTAAAAGACCGTTTCCCGCTGCCACTCGTTGCGTATAACGTTAGTGGTGAATATTCCATGATTAAAGCAGCTGCGCAAAATGGATGGGTGAATGAAGAAGAGATCGTTCTTGAAAAGCTCACCTCTATGAAACGTGCAGGAGCAGATTTAATTATTACGTATTTTGCAAAAGATGTAGCCAAATGGTTATCACAACAATAAAGGAGTGGTATTGTGCGCGAATTCAAACAATCTCAAGAAGCATTTCAGGAAGCTGTTCAGTATATGCCAGGTGGGGTGAACTCACCCGTGCGTGCTTCTAAATCTGTTGGAATGGATCCACTATTCATGGAGAGTGGAAAAGGATCTAAAATCTATGACATCGATGGAAATGAATATATTGACTATGTGTTAAGCTTTGGTCCATTAATTCTAGGCCATGCCGATGAGCAGGTAGTCAGTCGCCTAAATGAAGTAGCTGCCAAAGGGACAAGCTTTGGAACACCTACTAGACTTGAAAATGATTTAGCAAAGCTTGTTATCGACCGCGTGCCATCAATTGAAATGGTTCGCATGGTGAACTCTGGTACAGAAGCTACTATGAGTGCATTACGTCTAGCTCGTGGTTTTACAGGCAAAAACAAAATCCTTAAATTCGAAGGAAACTATCATGGCCACGGTGATTCTCTTTTAATCAAAGCAGGATCTGGTGTTGCTACCTTAGGTCTTCCTGACTCACCAGGTGTACCAGAAGGAATTGCGAAAAATACGATTACCGTACCATACAATGACCTGGAGAGCGTTCGCTATGCATTTAAAGAGTTCGGTGACGATATCGCTGGTGTCATTGTGGAGCCTGTTTCAGGGAACATGGGTGTTGTTCCTCCGAACGATAACTTCTTGCCTGAACTTCGTCAGATCACGGAAGAACACGGCTCACTCTTAATTTTTGATGAAGTCATGACAGGGTTCCGTGTTGATTACAATAGTGCACAAGGCTTTTATGGTGTTACACCAGACCTTACGTGCTTAGGAAAAGTAATCGGTGGAGGCCTTCCTGTAGGAGCCTACGGTGGTAAAAAAGAAATCATGGAGATGATCGCCCCAACTGGACCGATCTATCAAGCAGGCACCCTTTCAGGTAATCCGCTCGCCATGGTAGCTGGGTATGAGACGTTAAAAGCTCTTACACCAGAATCCTATGATGAAATTAATGTTAAAGTGGATCGTCTTGTAGAAGGGTTCACAAAAGCAGCCCAGGAAAACAACATTCCACTTACCGTAAACCGAGCTGGTTCGATGGTTGCTTTCTTCTTCACAGATGAAGGTGTCTATAACTACGAAACAGCGAAAACATCCGATACTGATCTATTTGCGAAGTACTATCAGGAAATGATCCAGGAAGGCATTTACCTTCCGCCAGCTCAATTTGAAGGATTATTCCTATCAACGAAGCATACAGATGAGGATATCGAAAAAACCATCACTGCTGCTGAGAAAGCATTTGCACGTATTTCGAAATAAGAGAAAATCTACTGAGGGAGACGCTAGTTAGATCTAGGCGTCTCTTTTTTCGCGCAATCAAAAAAACCCACGCTCACTATCCTTGATCATCTCCTCTGTCTGCCCCCAAACGCTTGCCAAGTTTGCCAGCCAACAAGTCTACTACCCTAACCTGAAGTTCGCGTCTGTGTTCCCTATAAATCCTCATCCAAATCAATCCACCCTCAGTTCATTAGTCATAATTGGACTTCCTCCCTCATATAGTTGTAAGGACATAAAAGATCGAGAGGTCCTGTATGGAAATTGAAAGGAGGAAAAGAATTTGACATACGATGATCAGAATGTATTTTCGTTTCATTTGAATGAGTCCCTTTGGTTTAAAAGAGGACAGGAAGTAGATGAGTTCATGGGTATCTCGCTAGAGCCTGACATTGCGATTCAGGATAATGATGATACCGTGTCCATTCGTGGCGTCATTGAATTAGCGGGTGAGTATTTTCAAGCAGAAGGCACTGAGGATGATAGTGCTGATGAAGAATCTCAAGTGCTTTCCTTACGTGATCATGCCTCTAAGCGCACCATCGAAAACATTGATACACATGAGGATGGGGTTAGTGAGTTTTATCATCGCTTTCCAGTAGAAATCTCCATTCCTAAATACCGTATTCAGTCGTTAGAAGATGTTACGGTAAGTATTGATTCCTTTGATTATGAGTTACCTGAAAAAGGGCATCTCAAGCTGAATGCATCCGTCGCAATCCATGGTGTGCAAGAAGATACAAGAGATGAGTCTAATCGAGAGGAAGCCGAAGAGCAGGTGGATGAATTAGAAGAAAGCTTTACGGTAGATCAAAAGTTTGAAGAGCCTGTGCAAGATTTGGGGACTATTCCTGCTGAAGGTGAAACAAAAGAAGAAGTGGAAGAGGAAGATAGCGAAGAAGGTCGCTGGAACTTTAAAAAGAAATCCCAGTCATTCGCTGAATTCTTTGGTCATGAACCAGAGCAACCAGAGGTCGTTGAAGAACAGGAGTCCCCAGAGTCACTTGAATCTCCTGAATATTACGCAGTAGAAGACGATACAGGTCGAGATGAAATAGAGGTACATGAACAACAGGGTAGCTTTGGTTCTAATGATGAAGAAGCGGAAGAAGGCTCCCAACAGGATGCTCGATATTTAACGTCTATGTTCGATAGAGAAGAAGAACCTTATGCAAAAATGAAAATGTGTATTGTACAAGAGCAAGATACACTTGGAACAATCGCTCAAAAGTATAAAGTACCGCCAACGCATTTAAGTCGAGTGAATAAGCTAGGGGATGAAGATGTGTCAGCTGGTCAAATTTTATATATTCCAACGAAACAATAAGACTTATAAGCGAGAAAGGCGTCCTTTCTCGCTTTTTCAAATGATTTTATAGAAAGATAATGGTATTCGCAGTGGTTGGTGGTGAATATCATGTTTTTTACTGATAGGAGGGCAGAGTGAATGAAAGATGTCCTGCAAGAGGTGTTAGCTCATTATGGTTTGTATATGTTAGATTATGAAGCTCACACGTCAAGAGTATATAAAGTACGGACCCATCATGGGGATGTTGCCATCAAGCATTCCCGTCTGACAGATGAAACCGTTCATCATTGGCTTGAAGTATATGAACAAGCTAATAACCAAAGCATGCAATCATTTATTCCGCTGTATATGACTGCGGAAAAACAATTATTTGTCCGAAACGCCAAAGGGATCTTTTACGTGATGCCTTGGATCGATACACCACATCGAGATACGCCACCTTACCCTTTTGAAGCTTTCTACTCAACAATGGGGGAGATCCACCGGCGAACTTCTCGGACGGAAACAGTGAAAAGAGAAGATTTTGAATCATTTATCAATCATCAAAAAAAGCAGATAGAAACATGGCGTGACCGTTTAGAAGATGCTGTTACGCAGTTTGAAAAACGTCATTACATGCCGCCTTATGAGCTACAGGTTTGTACCCATTTTCGTGATATCATGCATGTGTTTTATCAAAGTGAAGAGTGGTGTGATCGATTTTTAGATGATATTGCTGAAGAGAAAACATTTCGGCATACACTTTCTCACAATCATTTAAAGCCCACACATTTTTTGTATGATGACAATCAATCTTACGTTTTGAACTGGGAACGGTCGTCTATCAACCATCCCATGTATGATCTGACGACTTATTTCTGGCAAGTTATGCGTTATCATGACGCACCCATTGAGCAATTAACATCAACTTTTTCTTCATATGAAGATCAGTTTCCATTGAAAAATAGCGAACGCAGCTTATTGGCTATATACCTGTTACAGCCTGACCATTATATGGAGCAGGTTGATAAATATGTAAATGGTGCCCGAGCAGATGGGCAACCGTTTCAGGTGCTAAAGCTCGAGCGATCCTATTTTGTTTTACTAAATGCTCTGCAAATTCAAGAACAGCTCGACAAGACGCGTACGTATATTTTACAAGTACAAGAAGAAAGCTAAATCCATTCAAGCTGAAACGCAATAAACAAACCAATTAAGAGGCCGAGCAAGAATACATCAAACGTAGTTGGGAATAACAATGTTCGAATGACTTGGAATATTAAAATGGGTAATGTACACTTTTCAATAACAAATAGCCAATGCCGAGCCCAGGGTGGAAGTTTATAGCGATAGAATTGTCCCATAAAAGCTAACCCTCCCGACTTTTCAAATTTCATGTATTTCTTAATATCTTATGCGAATAATGAGGCTAATAGTGAAAAAGTTTCGTAAAAAGATTGACTTCTAACAGGGAAAGTGGATAAAATAACAAGTACAAATCGATATTTAAATGCCGTGAAGGGGAAGAGTATGAGGATCGATCCTTAAAGAGAGGGAACCAGTTGGTGAGAGGTTCCTAGGCCATTGAACTCAGAAGGTCGCCCCAGATGCAGTTTCTTTGAACACGAGAGTAGAAGAAACCGGATTGAATTTCCGTTAACGTATGAAGTGTACAGACAGACCTATGTCGTTTGTAAATAAAGGTGGTACCGCGAATCCTTTTCGTCCTTTTTCTAGGATGAAAAGGATTTTTTTATGTCTGGAGGAGTTTAGATTTGTATTTTATTTGGGCGCTATATCCAGCTCTGGCTCCCAGGGCCTAACACATAAGCAATAGATCCTCCAGTGGCTATTGCCACTTACGAATCTCTTGCTTATGAGTACGGCCCTTAGCGGTCGCCGCCGCCTTTAAACCCTTTCATGGCTGTTTAACTATAAGGAGGCAAAAACATGGAACAAAATGAAGTTTCCCTGCCAACGAAATATGACCCGAATGCCATTGAGCAAGGTCGTTATCAGTATTGGGTAGAGGGTAAGTTTTTTGAAGCGAAAGATGATAAGAGCAAAGAGCCGTTTACAGTTGTTATTCCACCGCCAAACGTAACAGGTAAGTTGCATCTTGGTCACGCGTGGGATACAACGCTACAGGACATCATTACACGTGCCAAGCGTATGCAAGGCTATGATGTGTTATGGCTACCAGGTATGGACCATGCTGGTATCGCGACTCAGGCAAAAGTTGATGCGAAGCTACGTGAACAAGGCGTTTCCCGTCATGATCTTGGCCGTGAGAAGTTTCTTGAGAAATCATGGGAATGGAAGGATGAATACGCGTCTTTCATTCATAAGCAGTGGGAGAAGCTAGGGTTAGGATTAGATTACTCTCGTGAACGTTTCACGCTTGATAATGGTCTATCTGAAGCTGTAAAAGAAGTATTCTTAGACCTTTATGAAAAAGGGTTAATTTATCGCGGTGAATATATTATTAACTGGGACCCAGCAACAAAAACCGCCCTATCAGATATTGAAGTTGAATATGAAGATATTCAAGGCCATTTCTATCATATGAAGTATCCGTTAAAAGACGGAAGCGGTCATATTGAAATCGCGACTACACGTCCTGAAACAATGCTAGGGGACACTGCGGTAGCGGTTCACCCAGAAGATGAGCGTTATAAAGATCTTATCGGCAAAAAAGTTGTCCTTCCAATCGTAGGTCGTGAAATTGAAATTGTAGCTGACGATTATGTAGATATGGAATTTGGAAGCGGTGCTGTAAAGATTACACCAGCACACGACCCGAACGACTTCGAGATTGGAAACCGTCATGATAAAGAGCGAGTACTCGTTATGAACGAAGACGGATCCATGAATGAAAATGCAGGCAAGTACCAAGGTATGGATCGCTTTGAATGCCGTAAGCAACTTGTGAGCGACTTACAAGAAGAAGGTGTACTATTCAAAATTGAAGAGCACTTGCATTCTGTAGGACACTCTGAGCGTAGTGGCGCTGTTGTAGAACCATACCTTTCTACACAATGGTTCGTTAAAATGCAGCCACTCGCAGATGAAGCTATTGCGTTACAAAATGGGGACGACAAAGTCCAATTCGTACCGGATCGTTTTGAAAAGCCTTACCTTCACTGGATGGAAAACACACGCGATTGGTGTATCTCTCGTCAGTTATGGTGGGGACATCGTATTCCAGCTTGGTATCACAAAGAAACAGGCGAAGTTCATGTAGGGAAAGAAGCACCATCTGATATTGAGAACTGGTATCAGGATGAAGATGTTCTGGATACATGGTTCTCCTCTGCATTATGGCCTTTCTCTACTATGGGCTGGCCAGATGAACAGGCAGAAGACTACAACCGTTACTTCCCGACAGATGTTCTTGTAACAGGCTATGACATCATTGGGTTCTGGGTATCTCGTATGATCTTCCAATCCCTTCAGTTCACAGGCCGTCGTCCATTTAATGATGTACTCATTAATGGTCTCGTACGTGATGCAGAAGGTCGCAAGATGAGGAAGTCTCTTGGAGACGGTGTCGACCCAATGGATGTCATCGACCACTACGGTTCGGACTCCTTAGGCTATGTCCTAGCTACAGGTTCTACGCCAGGTCAGGATCTCCGCTTCCAGTGGGAAAAAGTTGAAGCAACATGGAACTTTGCGAATAAAATTTGGAACGCATCCCGTTTCGCACTGATGAACATGGATAACCTACAGTACGATGAAATCGATCTAACAGGTGAAAAATCCATCGCTGATCAGTGGATTTTAACTCGATTGAACGAAACAATCGATCAGGTTACGAAAAACATTGATAAATACGAGTTTGGTGAAGCAGGTCGTCACCTTTACAACTTTATCTGGGATGACTTCTGTGACTGGTATATTGAAATGGCGAAGCTACCATTATACGGAGAAGATGAAGCTCAGAAAAAGACGACACGCTCCATCTTGGCTTACGTGTTAGACAACACGATGCGCATGCTTCATCCGTTTATGCCATTTATTACAGAAGAAATCTGGCAGGCACTACCGACAAAAGGTGAGTCCATCACAACAGCGTCTTGGCCGCAGGTTCGCGATGAATTCCACAACGAGCAAGCTTCTGAAGAAATGAAGCGTCTTGTGGCAATTATCCGCTCTGTTCGTAACATCCGCGCTGAAGTGGATACACCAATGTCGAAAGAAATTCAGTTAATGATTAAAACGTCTGACGACACCATTGCTGCAGAACTTGAAAAGAACCGCAACTATTTAGATCGCTTCTGTAACCCAAGTGATTTAACAATTGGATCAGATGTTCAGGCACCTGAAAAAGCTATGTCATCCGTTGTCACGGGTGCGGAGCTTTACCTTCCATTAGAAGGTCTCATTGATGTAGAAGAAGAAATTGCTCGTCTTCAAAATGAGTGGGAGAAATGGAACAAAGAAGTGGACCGTGTGCAGAAGAAACTTTCAAACGAAAAGTTCGTCAATAAAGCACCAGAACACATCGTTCAAGAGGAACGTGACAAAGAAAAAGACTACCTGGATAAACGTGATAAGGTAGAAGCACGTATCCAAGAGTTGAAATCCTAAATCTAAAAAACCGTTTAGCCTGTCTTCAGGCTAAACGGTTTTTAAATTATCGAGGTTTTGATATGAGAGACATATAACTCAAGAATATTAATGGAACTTTCCGCATATAAGGTTCTGCTCCCGACAACATCCTCAATTTCATTCAATAATAAGTTGTTGTTCTCATCAAAAAGAAAATCAATTCCAACCATTCCAAACTCAAATGACTCGATAATCTTGGAGACGAGCTGTTTTTCCTTGTTAGACAGTTCATACAGTGATGCCGAACCACCTAGTGTGTAGTTTGCTTTAAATTCATGAGGGTTTTCCCGTAAAATAGCACCAACGATTTCATTTCCTACAATGAAAACGCGCAAATCCTTTCCAACTTGGGGGGCTGGTTTTTGTATAATGAACTCTTGTTGTGAATCAAAAGGGAGGCTATTAAGGTCTTGATCATGCTCAACCCAGTAAACTTCCTTACCACCTCTACCTTGAACACCTTTAATGATCAGAGGATATGAAAAAGGAATGCGTGATAAAGAGTCTCCTTTTCGAAACAGTGTGTCAACCATAGGGATACCTTGCTGTGCTAATACCTGATGCGTTTTAGCTTTGTCATTACAAATTCTCGCTATGTGGGATGAGTTAAAACAAGGCACGTTTAGTAACTCTAACTGCTCATTAAGAAGCGGTTCAATGGTACGAACAACAGCAAAATGGGGAAGAGAGAGAGAGGCCTTTTGTCCATTTTCCCAGCAAGCTAATTTGTTTTGGTGTATTCCTATGATCAACGACTCTCTGTATTTTAAATGAAGCTGCAGTCCTTGTTTTCTAGCTTCTTTAACAAACATCTCAATAAAAGCTTCATTACGCTTGGCATCTTCTTTTTTATAAATTAACCACCCCGTTTTACTCATGTTTGTTGGCTTCCTTTCGCACAAACCATTGTATGATATAGTCGATCATGTCATCGGCGACATTGACTCCTGTGCAATTGTAAATATTACGAATATGAGCGTTACCATTGATCTCACACACAATTGGCTCGTTGTCAGGACCAAACAACAAATCAACACCAGCAAAATCAGCACCAATCGCTTTGCTCGCTTTAACAGCCAGGGAAATTTCTTGTTCCGTAGGTGAATAAGGCTTCATATGTCCACCTGCGCTTACATTAGCTCTAAAATCATGATCGGCATAGCGAAGCATAGAAGTCACGACTCGATCACCTACCACATTCATGCGTACGTCACGACCGTAGCTCGATGAAATAAACTCTTGAAATAGAAATGGTTTTCCTTGAATATCTTGAAGTTTGGAGATCATCTCGTTTTGGTCTTTGATCAGGTATACTTGTTCACCAAAGGAACCGTATGCTTCTTTCAAAATCATTGGGAAACCAATATGTTCAGACACGTTTTTAAAACTTTCCGTATCGATTTGGTTTGTGCCCTGAAATATTTTAGGTCCAAGAATCGTTTTAGGAATAGGGATATGGTGTTTTGCTAAAAGCTGATACATGAACCCTTTATGATCACATGCTTCAATTGCAAAAGAGGAGTTAAATACAGGTATGCCTAGCTGTTCAAATTGACGAGCCAGGAGAATATCCTTATCACCAAACACAACAAAATCAGGGAGAGTGTCTTGGTTTAGAATCCCGCTTTCCTGAGTAGTCAGCATGGATAGTAAGTGATGATTAGGGTAGACTTCCATATTCAACTCTCTTTTGGCTGCCACGTCACGTATCCAATTGGCATAATCTAAAAATTTATTTCCAAGCAAGTGTCCGTTATAAACAATCCATCCTGTTAACATAAGTAACCGTCCTTTTGTATTTATAATAAATCATGATCCATGCTCCGACCTGGCTAGTAATCCTATCCATTTCAGGAATTTCATTTATTCTGAAGAGCTT
>SDGW01000480.1_pt1 | contig 21466 bp, 20 predicted proteins | sample 2873831 | NCBI WGS metagenome assembly SDGW01 (sample SAMN08132700, study PRJNA421101) | hypersaline lake metagenome | isolation source: celular fraction 0.22 microns magnesium sulfate-rich crust from ephemeral... | place: Spain: Penahueca Lagoon, Toledo | collected 2011-07
GGCTGGATCGCTACGGGCTCGCATGGGGGGCCCGTGTTCGCGAGGACCCTCGCGATCGGTGGCTCAACCGCCACGAGGATGTCGACTGGTGGGTTGAGGTGAACGAGGTCGACGTTCGCGACGGTGACGAGAAACCGGCGGTGCGTGACTACTACTCCGACTGGTTCCTGCTCGACCGGGACTTTCCCGAGGGGACTGACCGTACCGATGTGAACAAGGAACTGATTCGGCAGGTCCTCCAAGATCGTCGAGAGTATCCGATCCAGTGTGACCTCTCGCTTCGCGACGTCTCAGAGCTCCGCACAGAGCGGACGACGACGATCCGCGACGCCGAGGAAGCGAAGGAAGAGCGGATCGAGGAAGGCCTCAACGAGTACGAGGTCCCGGCACCGCTGGAGGCGCTGGCCTACGTCAAGAGCGACAAGCGGGAGAACATGATGGAGGTGCTGCGAGTCGTCCGCGACCGGCGTGTGGGAACGTACGGTGATATCGCGAGCCACTGCAGCGTCAGCGGCAGCGCCATTGGCAACTATACCAGCGATGACGGGGAGATCAATGGGTGCATCGTCAAAGACGCCGATACCGGCGGGTACGAGATCACGCCACTCGGAGAGAAAGCGCTCGCAGTGCCGTGGGGCGACCTCACCGAATAGCCTCGTCTCCCATCTTCTTCATGGCCACCCCCGCGGCAGGCTGCACATTCTATAGTGCGCGCGTAGTTGGCGGGGTGCTGTCTCAGCGGCGACCTGGAACTCCATCGAATGGCCAATTTCCGAGAGCACAGCCCCGAAGGAGGTGGGTTCGACGGCTCGAATGAGGGGGCGTGGCCCGAAGATCGGGACCGACGCGACCGACTACAGAAAGTTAACCAACCGAAGCGATGAATAGGCCGCCAGTTCTTGGTTAAGGCATGAAGCCACCTGCCGAGATCGCTGCGCGTCTCGACGGCGCCGACGAGGAGACGCTGCGGGCGACTATCGCCTACTGCGAGGCCCAACTCGAGGCCGACGACGGCGAAGACGTCGACGACGAATCCGAACGCAATCAGGGGCCGCCTGATGAGTTCGAAGGTGACGCCGAGCAGTGGGCTGACGCCGTCGACGACTGCGAGGCACCGGCACGGGCAACGTTGACCACGAAGGAGATCAACGATAACCAGTACCTCTACTGGCAGTGGTCGGAGGACGGGAAGACGAAAAGCGAGTACGTGGCCCCCGTGAACCCGAAACGGTAGGCTACCGGCATCGGACAGCACTCTGGGCACTCGGAGCGGGATTCGTCGAGACGAACAACCCCGATATCAACCCCGAAGACGGAGCGGGGCTGGCGGAACTGAAAGAGCCGTCACTCGTCCTACTGTCCCGGCTGATGTCCGTCTTCGTCTCCGAGTCGCGCCACCTGCTAGACCCGGAGGACCCACAGGCTCATGCAGAGTATCGCGAAAACTTCAGCATTGAGGAGATACGGCTGGACATTCACCAACACATTGAGAGCGGGGAGCCGTTCGCTGCCCGGCTTCCCGCGACTCAGAAGGGCCCGCAGTACTTGCCCGGAGGGTCCTAACTCCAGGCATTGATCGATGTATCTGGTCGAACGACCGATGCCAAATCCGACTCAGATAGGGTTTGGTACTGTAAATGGCGTATCGGGAGCGAGCACGTATTGAGCTCGACGTCAGCGTCATCAGACACGACAACGCCAGTCATCGAAACATCGCTCGAATCGAGAAGATACGAGTCGGGTGGGATTTCCCAATTAGTCGACGAGCTTCCCCCTGGTCGGGCAAATTCCAGGTATTTAGCTAATTCATAGACCCCATCAGAGAGTGTGGATTCGCTGGTAGTATGTTTGAATTCGCCGAGAACAACATGTACTGGTTGCTGTGACGGGCTATCGCGTGGTCGTACGTCGATGATCAGGTCGGGTCGCCCACTAAATAGACTCCGAAGTCCGTCATTCCCCATCGCGTCACGGTGACTAACCGCTGCGTCTCGGGTACGACTGAGGTACTCCGTCGGTGTCTTCTCAGGCATCGGCTCATCGAACCGGAGTTCGCCAGCCGTGTCATGATAGACCCGATACGTCCAGGTCTTATCCTCCATGACTGCCACCGGAGTACCTCCCCCCGTGATCCGACGAATCGTAACTGCCAGTTGCGACTGGAGCGAATCCAGAAGACGGAAAATTACGGCCAACTCGAAGAGGGTGGCTGTATCTGGGATCTGTAGGGTCTCCAGAAGAATTCGAGCAGCAGTTGAATCCCCATCAGTGAATTCCAGGTTTTGGAGCTGTTCATCAAGCCGATAGAGATCGTAGGCGGCGTAATAGAGTTCCTGGCGGGATTGTCGCGATCGGTCAAGGGCTCGCGTCGAAAGTGATGAGTCTGCATCAGCATTGATTCGATCAAGATGTACGTTCTGGTCGATCAATCGAAGGAATTCGGAGATCTCACCGTCCGACCATACTGATCGTCGCCACAGTTGGTCGATCTCCCGAATATCCTCTCTCGTGACGGTAGCGATCGTACTGAGTAATTTCTTCAACAGAACGTTCTCCGGGAGTTGATACTCCGTCTCCGAAGTCCGAAGGATGAATCGAGATTCATCTTCAGGGTTCTCAGAGTATCGGGTTCTGATGGTTTGCCCCCAATCGATTGACCCTCGGATTTCCCCCCGGGATTCGGTTCGCTCGACACGGGTTTCTGTTCGAACGCGACGGAGATTCTCATGCAGTTCGTCAAGGTAGGTTTGGACTGGATCGGACAGGACAAACCGGATTCGGAGGAGTCGCTCAAGGTCCTCAATTTCCCTCTCAGTCGTGTCGAGTGCGGCGGCGATCGAATCAGTATCTAGTGGGCGCCCCGACTGAAGGTACGCGATCAGTTGGGTTTGGACCTGCTGAGTGAGTGTGTTACGTGTCGTTTTCGCCATCGAACTCAATATTGAACATGTCCTCGGCTGTCGTTTTCAACATCGACAGATCGACGCCGGGGGAGACGCCCGACGTCTTGGTACCGTCAGCGTCGACTACAGACGCGCTATCATTGAGCTGTCGAATCAACGCTTTTTGCTCAGCTGGTCGAAGCCCCTCCAACTGAGGATACACTAGGGACACTACGGCGTTTTGGAGTGCAGGACCAGCGTTTCCATCATCGATCCCGTACGCCGTTACGTATTCACCAATATCCTCAATGATCGACGGTCCGATAGGGTGGTGGTCATTGATATTTGCCCATAACACTGCAATGCTGTCCCCAAGCTTGTCGAAGGTCACGTTAAGCGGCGATACGCTATCTTCGTCGGCATTATCGGTGCCAGCCCAGGTATCAGCATACCCTTCGTCCGCTGTCGGATCCAGGAGCCACCCCTTCACGGCATCATCATCCCGCCGTAGATCCGGAATTCCGACGTGGATGAACGCAAACCGGCGCATGAACGCGAATGACATCTCATACAGCGACGTTTTGTCGGCGGTGTTCATGGTCCCAAGCAACCGCCATGCCGGGGTGACCGGATACCGATCGGGGTTCGTCGCGATCACTCGTCGGACCTCTGGGTCCGTTTCCTGATCCACCCAATCGATGGAGATCGTGTCCTCACGTTCATACGGAAGCTCCACCGAATCCTCCGACAACACGGAGAACAATTGCCCGAATGCTTTATCGATACTCGCTCGGTTGAGTTCGTCAATAATGAGCCACTTCGCTTGAACGTCGCCGGTCCCCTTCCGGAAGCATTGCAGGAACTGTCCTTCGGTGAACTCGAGCGTATCCCCCTCTCGCTTCCCACTTGGCATGTATCCGCCTATCGTATCATATGCCGTCCATTCGGCCGTGGCCGTCGTGAACAGTGATCCGTCAATAGTGCCATCGGCCTCGAGCTGATCGGCAACGCTCGTAGCGAGTTTGGATTTCCCCGTACCCGGAGGGCCAGTGAAAATGACGTGCTTACCGCCGTTCAATGCGGCTTGGATTTGGGACTCGAGGTCAGCGGCTGTCCCCCCGGGGAAGTACAGGCTTCCAGGGAGTTCTACAGAAATTTCCGACAACGAAAGACGATCCTCTAGTCGATCGGCATTACGTGTCAATTTCCCCCGTTTCAAGATATACTCACCAGCCGCTTCCGACAGACATAGGAGGTACTTGTCATCAAATCTCCCGTCCTTGATCGCATCAAAGTTATCGAGGCGATATTCGTCCTGGACGAGCACGTCGTGTACGTCAGAACCTGCGAGCGGCTCCGTGAACTCGGTGACCTCGACGTCGATACGCTGTTTGAGTGTGTCGGCCTCCTGTTTTGGATACGCCTCGCTAGTTACCTCGGAGTACCCAATGATACTCCCATCGTGGTAGTTGAACAAGATATCACCAGGCTCCAGTTTTCGCAGGTTGTGATACCACTTCTCGTCTGCCGGCTGCTCAAGATAGTCGCTACCCACTGGCGTCGTCGCCAGTTCAGTGCCCTGGTTGACGAAGTAGTAGGGTGCAACAGCATCATCATCAATAGCAGTTAGCTCAGTCGTCGGACCATCCGGTCCGTCACCCCCCGTCCCGATGTTGAGCGTGGCTTCGATTTCTCCAGCGATCCCATCCGGTGTTAAGTTATCTTCGAGAACAGCCTTGCGACGGCTCGCTAGTGCATAAACTTGTGTCGCCTCAGCGTCGGAATACGCCTCCAACGTCCACTGATGGAACAGCGGGCCATCAATCTCTACAGGCGTAATTGGTAACCCGTCGTCGGCAACGGTGTACCACTCCACCCCGATGAAATGCTCATGGTCGACCTCAATGTCTCCTTCAAGCGCGGCAAACTTCTCCGTGGCATCGGTCTCATCATACCCGCTTTGGACGACACCGATGCCATAGACGCGGTCGAGATTGTCCTTTGAGGCAGCTGCAAGGACAATATCTCCCGGTTCGATGACCTCCGCAAATTGATAGAGTTGGGCTCTTCCGTCATGATCGCGCCAGGAATTTCGCTCACTCTCGTCGGTTGCACGAACCGCTTCCATATCGTATTCACCGTGTCCCGCCGTAGGCCGCAAGGAATCCAGTGAGATGGTCGCCGACATCCCGCTGCTCGCCATTCGATAGTCGCTCCTGTGTGTATCGGAGATGGCAGATACTTCCCTTACTGTATCTGCGGGCTTTCTGGTTGCCATCGACGTCGTCGACGGCGCGACTTAGCGGGACAGGGCCAGTTTCGTAGGACGCGATGTGATCAGTGATTTCATCAGCAAACTGCGTTGCGAGTCGTTCAAGTACCTCATAGGAGGAGACTCCATTGGCACACGATGCAAGCGCCGTTGCCTCTTCTGCCCCTTGATTCAGCGTGAGATAGACATCATCAGCTGCCGGGTCAAACAGGAAAACGACATCAATGCCCCTCTTGGTCGAGCTCGTGTGCCGATCATCATAGACCGCCAGATACGGGATGTGGGGAATATACCCCTGCCCGATTCCCTCAGCGACTGAATAATCCAGGGTGAAATCAGCAGCATCGATTTGATCTTCGATTGCCGGGATCGCTTCCTGCTTGAACCAGCCCTGAATTCGGGGGTAATTGGAGACTGTTCGCTCCGAGTTATCCTCTGGTAGTTCGCCAGGATACCGATTGGCGATCTCTTTTAACACGTAGTGAAGCCCCACATCCCGTGGCTGAGTCCGAACCATCGCCGGTAAGGCCTCATACTGCTGATCGACGACTGATTGGTACATCTCACGAACCTGAGTCGGATCGTCCGATTCATGCACGCGGTCCTTACTAATCGTGTGAATAACGCGGAACAGCTGGTCGATCTCGATGTTTAATGGGACCTCATGTGGAGTGCCGGCAGTCCGGTGGCCACAGTGGTCGAGGTAATCTAATTTGAAATCTTCAAATCTAGCTCGAAGCGCATCGTAGTCGTTCAGTGTGGGATACCCAAACAATTCCAGGCCGGATTGAGTCCGACTCGTCATCAACGGGGCATCCTCGATATGGAGTAAGCCGTATAGCTCCCACAATGTTTTCTGGGCCCCGAGTATCTCTTCCCACTGGCTGTTGTACACTGTGGCGTCGCGAATGTCCGCAATTAGCTCTGCCAGCTCGGGGATTGTTTTGCCCGATTCATCCCACTTCTCTAGGATTGCAGTGCTACTCCCTGCCCGACCGGCGCTAGCAAGTTCGTCCCAAAATGCTCGAAACTTTGCTTCTGTCGGGGTCTGCAGAAACTCCTCAACTAGTGTTGAAACCGCCTCTGGGTCATGTGCTTCCTCTCCGACGAAGTTGAAGAACTCACCGTCAGACTCCCGTTCGACGACGGAACCCCAGCGGTCGAGAATTTCGACCCCCGAGTCTGAAAGGCCCGAAATATCGACGTCTGAGATGTCGAGGTCAGAAATTCGGTATTGACCAGGTTCTCGGCGTTCGATCTCCCCATCATCCAAGAGTGTCTGCATTGTCTGACGGAGCGACGGCCGCAACGTAGTGCTCTCTGGGAACAGGAGTTTCAGCCGTGGTTTAGCCTGCTGAAACAGTTCGTCAGTCGAAAACGTGTCCGACCCTGTTCGACGTCGATAGCGGTGAATCTCCCGGCGCACAGCGGGGATCCAACGAGACATAGGGCACTTGTTGGCGACTGACCACTTAGGTTGTTCTATCGGCGAAATGTCCGAATTGTTCTACAGCGCCCCGGGGGAGGGTCTGGTGTGCGATGCTGAGGAAGGTAAACAGGGGACCATACGAGCGACAGGTCACCTCCAGGGATTGCGAGAACCAGACCCCGGCTCCCAGCCGTACTAAGCGGTGAGAGGTGGTGTTGCTCTCAAGAGGTTCGACAACTGCAATAGAACCTAACTAGGTTGCTGCAAGACCGGCCAGGCCGGTGGCGATTTATCACCACGGTGGTTTATGACTCATCATCGTCTGGCGGCCGCTCCGCAAGCCGATCGAATCGAGACTGTGCTTGCTCCTTCCGGTCCACTGTCTCGGTTGCATCATATGCCAAGGCGGTTACGTCTCCATCATTCGTGAGTGTGACCTCGAGGACTGCGTCCGAGTGGGCTGCATCAGCAGGGAGTTCCGCCCGATCAAGGACGACTTCATCGACGACCCCGTCACCTGCTTCGAGCAGGATGACCGCGAGGCCGTCTTCGAAGCGATCAATTACGCCAGTGAATGTGTGGGTAGACATTTTCAGTAAGTCTCCTCGATTACGATCGACCCCGAATCATCTCGGAGGATGACCGTGTCGCCGGCATTATTCCAGACCGGGGATGACTGGCCCCAGTATAGTTCAGTCTCCGTATCGGTTCCACTCCCAGTGTAGATGGTGATTTGCTCACTGGGTTCGAGAACGGTCCCATCCGGGAACGTGTACGTATGATCGGCCGCATCAGCGAGTTCCCAATCGGATAGATCAACTGACGACGAACCGGTGTTCTCGAAGACGACGTACTCATCATTCAGGTTCTCACCGTCATCTCCTTCAGCGTCTGCATGAACTTCGGCGATCTCGAGGGCTGTCCCCCCATCTGTAACGGTTGCCGTCGACGTTGAGTCAGTCGTCGTCTTTGCTGGGTCCGTAATCGGCGCGGTACCGGAGCCATCGGCGTCGATAACGAGGCGTTCCGTCACCGAACCCCCAGTTCCCGGTTCAATCGGATCGCCCGAGCGGAGTTGTGTCGCCGTCGTCGGCGCTGCCTGCTGTGTCGCGACCGTTACCGTCGATCCATTACTTGTGAAAATGACCCGCCCATGCGTCGCAGTCCAGTACGTCGGAATCGAGTCGCCTTCCAACCGTGTTAGTACCTCTTCATGGGGATGCCCATACTGTGAATCGTACGCGCTCGAAATCACGGCTACTTGCGGTGAAACTGCATCAAGGAACGGCTCACTCGTACTAGACTGACTGCCGTGGTGGCCGACAGCGAGGACTGTCGAATTTAGGCTGTCCCCATAGGTCTCGACAAGATATTCTTCGCTCGCAGCCTCGCCATCGCCAGGGAGTAAGAAGCTCGACGCACCGTACTGGAGATGGAGGACGATACTGTTCTCGTTCGAGTCTTCATTTGCCACATACCCCTCCGGCGGTGCAAGAACCTGGACGTCGACGCCACTCATTTGGATCGAATCCCCAGCCTGGGTTTGGTAGAGTGTTACGTCGTGGCGCTCGATTGCATCAAGATACTCCTCATATGTGGTCGAGCTCGACGCGATCCCGGGATCGTACACGGCACCGACGCCATCGCGTTCTGTCTCAAAGTGGTCAATTACGGCTTCGTGACCACCGATATGGTCTGCATCAGGGTGGGTCGTCACGAGATGATCAATCCGAGTCACGCCTTGGGACTCGAGATACGCAATGATTTCCTCACCATCATCTCGCCAATCGCCTGTATCAATAAGGATCGTCTCTCCATCTGGCCCGATCACAAGTGTACTCGACCCCTGCCCGACGTTCAGCTGGTGAATAGCTAACTCACCGTCTGGTGTTACCGCCTCAGTCGAAGGGGTTGCTGTTGTCGACTGGTCATTTGTGGTCGCCGTCGTAGCCGGTCCGGCGTCTGTGGTACTGACCCCACCAGCACATCCTGCAAGGATAACCACTCCAATAACCGCTAAGATAGCGAGAAGACGACGAGTGGACATACGAGTATATCGTCCACGCTAGAGTTAGTAGTTCCGGCCCTGATGATCAGAGACCTTGTATCAGATTCACAATTGATAGTCAACTACGCTTTTTGAGTCCGGCAGTGATGACTCCCAGTTTCGACTTTGGTAACCATCAGTTTGCCCACGTTGCTTGCTAGGTGTATCTACGGGGCTGACCACCGACGCGGACGGCGAGAACTCTCTGTCCGTGAGAAGTAGCTCCGAGCGTTTTCGTGGGTGTGATCTCAATCGTACAGCCAGAATCGAAATTCCTCCTCGAGCAGTCCATAGAGCCACTCGTCCCATTCGTGGCTGAACCGATTCGGTGCATCCTGTAGTTGGTCGCGAACGATTGCCTCGTTCTCTTCAATGAATCGCCGTAATGCACGTCGCTCGTCTCCCTGAAGGTAGTAGACAGTCGCCACGCGATCACCATCACGTTGAGAGGCCCCTTCGACACCGGTCAAATCCAATCGTTCGACAAACATCCGCTGCTGGCCGGTAAGGACGGCTATCCCCCTCCCGTCTCCAAGTTCATCGGCGATGCGTGGCTTATCACGTATTGTTTGTAGCCACTTTGAACCAAACAATCGCTGCTCGTTATCATAGGGACGCGGATCGTCATCGTTGTATCGACTCTCAGCTCCCCGAACCTCATCGAGGGTAAGTCCCTCAGGAACTGCATCGAGGACAGCATCACGGAGATTCTCCCTCGGGGTGGTATCACCGCGCTCCCAGTTGCCGACTGTCTTCGAGGTGACGCCGAATACATCGGCGAATTCATCTCGATCCTCCCCGCGGGTTTCACGGATCAAGCGGATGCCTGCAGGCGGAATGTCGAACTCTGGCATCTTTTAGATATTTACGCAGGTGGATAAAAAGGATTACTGCCTCTTGTAAGGGCAACCAGCAGTCAAAATTGCTAATAGCCACAGTAGGATCCTGTCAGGATCGAAAATCCAGATCGTCAAATGAGCGTGGCAGAACGCGAATTTGTCGACCTGAAAGCCGCTAATGTGTATGCTCAGTTCGTGTGGGTGACGTGGCCGACTGGAACTTCATATTGGGCGCAGTACCCCTCATCAAATCTGGAATTTGACCTGAAGTCATATTCAATTACGTTGTGATCAGCGACACCAGGACGGCCTACCAGTTCATTGTGGATTGCTTTCGCTTTTGATATCTTGTCGCCTTCTGCCAGAATGTATGTGGTATCATACTGTGCAAAGCTCTGCAAAGCTAATTCCTTATAATATTCTTTAGGGTGCTCACCACTAATAATCCCAACACCGACATTGATGTATTTCCCAGGATAGGCCAATTTGCCTTCTTCACCAGGTGATCGGTTTGATAGATCGTCCAGGAATCGCAAAAATCCGCGTGTCTCAGCATCCAATTCTTCAGAAGGCCACCCCTCCTCGGAGAGTTTAGAGTATTCTCTCAGCAACACTGGCCCGAAAAATCCGGCATCGCGAACTGAATCAAGTTCTTGATGTATTTGATTCATCGAACCAGTCATGTCCATATCCAGTTCATTTACTAACTCCTCGAATATCTTGCCTGTAGCTTTATTCTTATCTACATGTATTGTTTCTACAGCGGAATTTGTGAGAATATCCTCAGAGACAAACGCATCTAATCCGTAATCGATCTTCCTGTGTAGGAATATCCGAACATGATAGACAATATTCTTATGAGCGAATTGTAAGACAGCCCTGCTAGCATTTTTATTCTGGTGGTTACTGTCGTCGAGACTGATTATTTCTTTTTTATTTTGTATTATTGATTCACTATCTCCATCTTCCTCCCATATCACCTCTACTTCGTCGGGGAGGGGATATCCAAGATTATATGACTCGATAATGTGTTCGATTTCTGATGAAGTTGTAGCCTTGTCAGCTGATTCGCTTATATTACTTGCTGCATCATATGCGATTGTTGAGACTCCAAGCAATCTCTCAACTTTCAATAGAATGTACAAGGTCGATATTCCCCCTCCAAAAGCTGCTGGCAATGCCGCCCAAGAATTGGATATACTCAAATATATCACCGCGGAAATTATGAGAAGTATTAATATGAAATATAATGTTAGTTTCCGGCTATTCCTCTTTGCTAAAATGTAATAACGTCTGTAAGGGCTATTCTCATCCATATTAAGCAACCACCTCATCATCCTCTTCGGGGGCGGTTTGTTCGCTATTCATCGAATCTAATATTTCATCTTCAGATGCAATCTCTTCAGTTATATCTACTACATTACCAGCTCCGTTGTCACCATCACCGCTATCATCTCCGCTTTTGCCCATAGATCCACCGTAGAAACAGTCCCATCTACCGCACGTGAATTTTATTTCTTCCCCATCTCCGTAGATTTTCCCGAAGTTATCTACTGAGACTGTTTTATCACAATTAGCGCAATTAATCTCCCCGTTTTGAACTGGTTCTAACAAGTCAAGCGAATCCAATAGCGAGTTAATGTCGCTTGGGTGAACAGCAGAGATTTTCACCTTTTCCCGCCTGAAACGCTTCTGGAGCCTATCCACTACGCCACTGTCTCCTGCTCCCATACCCCACGAAATCGTGTCGGACCACATATATCATTTTATGGGATATGTGATACATAATACGAGATCGAGTTAACAGAAACATCAACACCTGCTTTCGAATTGTCAAACGAAGAATCCTGTCACGCCTGATGGATACTCGGAACCACGATATCAGTCACCAATACTATCGATTCCAGGTACCAGAAGAGGATTGACCTCGGTAAGTCTTTGTGTCGCTCTTCGGATCCCAATTAGCCGTCCGACCTGCAGAAGTTTGTCCTGTGATCGGAAACAAATCTGTGTAATTGTAGGACACATATTAAGTTGTTAGAATACATCTTGGTAAGGTATGCCGAGCGATGCTAACGACTTCATAGAGAAGCTCGACTCGTTCAAAGAATTCAGCGACGACAAAGGCGGCCACTATCTTGTGATCCAGTTTGAGGATAATAGCGGGCGTGTATTCAAGAAACAACCAAGCGATGACAACCGTTCAATCGCAGAATTGGAGATCTGTACAGGCCAAACGAGAAATGCGATGCGGAGAATATCCGAAGCAACAGACTTCGAATTCGACGAGAGCTCGAACACTCAGCAGAACCTCCGCCACTTAATGAAGGAAGGCTAAGAATCGGTAGTGGTACCGCTGGTAAATAGGCAAACCTACTTCTGAGCGATCCAGCAACTTAGTCAGGTGGTAATTGCCAAATCCACATTTCCAGCGGGTCTCGTATATTAATCCAAAGCTGTTCGCTTACTGGGCACGAAGCATCTTTTGGCCTTTTTCAATATAATAGTGCGAAAGGAGTTTCGTGCCACTTGGGGTCAAATAATATCTCTTGTCGACCCGCTGAATTAGACCCAATTCGTGAAGATATGTCCCATACCATCGGATCATATCCTTACTCGATCGCTCGTTCCAGTCTTTTCCCGCTTTCACTGGGAACCACCTGACTAAGTCGGAGTTGTAAACTGGAACTGAGCTCCGTGAGAGATCCGCCACCGTGTCCAACAACAGGACTAGTCCGGTCGTTATCTTCGAATAAAACGGCTGATCATAGAGAAGGTCGATGACCACATCTGATTGTCCTGTTGATAATGGGGGCACGCGAGGCTCATCGTCCATCGCCTCTAGGTAATCTACCCCCCGTGGCGTTATCGAGATCTCATCGTTATCCTTGATCCGAATTGACCCTGGCTGTTGCCCTCTAACGAGAGTGAGGAGGTCAAGGCGAATTGCATCACGAACCAACTGCTTTGTCCGTTGCCTCGGTTTGTTCCACCCCTGTTGAGTAGCGATCTGTTCATGGTCCTCTACGCATTGAGAAATAGGAATAGCATCCTCTTGGCCACCCACATATCGAATCAAACCGTTCAGCGTGTAGAGGGCGCTGACTCCCGTAGAAACAGGCGATCGGTCGAACACTGGTGCATCTGCAAAGAGATCTCGATCATACTTTTCGAGAATGTCCGCTAGGTCGTACGTTTGAGGTTCTAAGCCACGATTCCGAGCCGACTGTTCGATATCGGTTGGAATCTCTGGCGCTAAGAGAATTGAAACAAAATTATACTCCCCAGGATATTCCTCACCGAGAAGATCGCTCTCAAAGTGGTCCCGATACCTTTCCAGCTGCTGAACGTGACCTGTGGTCGCCTTTTCGACCTTGAGTTCAACGAGCAGCAAATCTTTCTGAGCCGCAAATAGCAGATCGATTCTGCCAGTATCGCCATGTGGTTCAATCGTCTTTTGTCGTTCGAGTAGCCGTAGTCCCTCCCATTCGCCGTCCAGAGCTAGGTCAGCAGTGATATCGGGGTGTCGAGCGAGGATATCTTCGATCGCTCGCTCGCTGGCGGCTCGACTGTTTGTATTGGTCATAGCGCTAATGAAGGGCAATCCAAGTGACTTCAACCCTTTCCCCTCCCACCGTTTTCACGTCTCGTATTCAGCACGGGCTACTGATCGGGGATTACCGCATCGGTGTCGTCGACAACACTCTCGAAGGACGTCTCGAATTTGGCGTTGACACGTCGTTCGCATTTGCCGGGACGAATTTGTCGGATGCCTATTTGGCAATCCATACGGTAACTCCGATCAAGTCAGCCTTCATCGTAGTCCTCCCCAGGACTTTCTGAAAGTGCCCGTTCCGCCGCCGTCCGTGTCCGCTCAGTATCTCGATCTCGGTAAGCACCGTGAGTCGTCTCGATAGACTGGTGACGAAGCATCTCCTGAGCTAACTCAGCGCTTTCGTCGTACAGCGCGTCACCAAGTCCACGTCGAGCACCATGTGGGAGGAGGAAGTCACCCTCCTCGGTGATGCCAGATTCCCGAGAAAGTCGCTTCAGTACCGTCCGTCCGCCGTTGATCGAGAGCGATGGTGGGGACGCGTCGGACTCACGGAGGAGATCGTGGACCGTGTCCGGGGAGGCGTCGACGGTATCCGGCAGCGCCGCATAGAGCGACGGCAGGTGGGTCGTCGGAAACACCGGCCACGACTCATTGGGTGGGTTCTGGCGACGTTTGTGGGCGCGCAGGCGCTTCGTGGCCGGTTCGAGAAGCACTACTGTCTCAATATCTTGGCTCTTCCCGAGGACCCGGGCCTCCGAGGCCTCGAGGTCAAGGTCCCGCCAGAACAAACCATTTCGACGATCGTTCTGCGGGTCGGCGAATACTTCGGCACCGCGGGCACCGCTATAGGCCAGCGTCGCCACAAGCGCGCGGTCCCGCATCGCTGTCTCGGCGTCCATCCAGCCATCATCGACGGCTGTCTCGAAGCGCCAGTCAGCCCAGCGGACAATCTGCTGGCGTGTCGATGGCGACCAGAACTGTTGATCACCTTCCTCGTGGACGCCCACGTCGGCGTCGGGCAGCTCGTCGGTGGCGACAACACTCTTCGCGGGGTTGCTCTCTAGGGCGTCGCGCTCGACGAGGTACGTACAGAAGGCTCTGACACGCGCGTAGTACTGGTGAGCGGTGCGACCGGTGATCCCGCTGTCAGGGTCTGACTCGCGTGCCCACGCCCGCCTGTTCAGCCGCTCGGCGAAGTTCCGAAGGTCGTGGCTGGAAAGGTCGCCGATGGTTTCAGTGCCGCGCTCGGCGCGCCGCTCGACGAATGGCCGAACGACTGAGTCACAGGCAGCACGGTATTGGCCGCTCTCGCCTTTTGCAATCGTCATGAGCCACTGTTCAAGTGCATCTTCGAGCGCTGTCCCCGGGGTGAGAGCGCCGAAGACAGCCTCGCGCTCAGCAGAGTCAACCATTCGGCTACACCAAGGGCGCGACCCCACCTAAAGCCACCGTGCATTAGTGGATTAACGCATAGTGGGTGTGGCAAACTCAGAATGTTGCCACTCAATGCCTCTACAGTCCCGATACAGCCGATTGAGGGTTGATATAGATTTTATAAATTAATAGCCGCTATATGGAATCGTCGTCTGGTAACCCTCCAGGCTTGAGACTGACTCTGGTCCACCCCTCCTATTGGCTTTGAGAAACCCGAAATAGGGAGTCTAGTGGTACCGAGATCGTGAATTGACTGTGCTATCAGTATTCATTGACCGAATCACCTTTGTCTCAGACCAACATAAATCCGGTATGAGCGACGACGGATCGGATCAGAGCCACAATAGCAAGGTCGGTCGTCTCATCGCACATCACGATCTCGACAATATGCCCGAGCGGTTGGAGCGATACTGGGCAGGTGAAGCCGGAGATCGCTACAGTCTCAGAGAGTTAGCCACGCTGTTCAATGAACAACTCGTACGGGCGGCGATGATCGAAGCGGGAATGAATCCGCTCGACGGAGAGGCGGCGAACATCTATGATTTACTCACGAGCGAAGAGGTCACCAGTGGCGCACGGACGCGAGCCGAACGTCGGCTCGACCGTGAGGGTGTCGATGTTTCGGAATTACGTGATTCGTTCGTCTCTCACCAGGCAATTCACACGTACCTGACTGCAGTACGCGAACAAGAGTACGAGCCAAAGGAAACAGATGTGAACGAGCGTGTCGAGACGGTACAGCGTCTTATCAGTCGGACACGATCAATCTCAGAGAGCACCGTCGAGACACTCGAGAACACCGAGGACGGAACCATCGGTGAGTTCGACGTGAATGTCGACGTTAGAGTCACCTGCCGAGACTGTAATAGCCGGTACGATCTCGCCAGCTTGATCCAGCGAGGTGGCTGTGAGTGTTAAAGGCGGCCGATAGCTCGCTTTGAGCGTCAGTTCGTACCAACAGAACAACTATATATTTCATGCCCAAGAAAGAAATTATGGACGGTCAGGAGTCTGCTGTCAAACGTGGCCGGCTGTCGGTCCGTAATATCGGCGGCATCGACGAGACGGAGGTCGAATTTTCGCCCGGTGTGACCGTACTTGAGGGACACAACGCAACGAACCGTACATCACTTTTGCAGTCCATTATGGCGATTGGCGGCAGCGATCGTGTCTCGATCAAGGGCGATGCTGATTCGGCCGAAGTTTCCCTCAACCTCGGTGGTGAGGAGTATCAACGGACACTGACTAGGGAGGACGGACAAGTGGTCGGACAGGGTAATAGTCCAGTAGAGGACCCGGAACTGGCGACACTGTTCGCCTTCCTCCTGGAGTCAAACGAAGCCCGCCAAGCTGTGGCGCGTGGCGATGATCTCAGAGAGATCATTATGCGGCCGATCGACACAGCGACGCTCAAACAAGAAATCCGTGAAGATGAGCGTCGCAAGCGCGAAATCGACAATCGGCTCAACGAACTCGACGACTTAGCTGAAGAGTTACCTGAACTGCGCCAACGGCGGACATCCGTCATCGAGAAGATCGAGGCGACCGAAACAGAGCTATCGAATATTGAAGCTCAAATCGACGCCGCTGCAGGGAGCATAGAGGCAGATAAGGAGAATCAGAGCGCTGTCGAAAAGAAACTATCCGAACTCCGTGAACTTCGGTCGGAACTCGACGATATCCGCTACGATGTCGAGACCGAACGCGAGAGTCTCGACAAGTTACGTGAGGAACGAGAGGAACTGATCGAGGAGCGCGAAACACTTCCCGAGGCGTCTGATGATGTCGAAACGCTGGACCGGGAACTCTCCGAAATACGAGAACGGCGAGACCAGTTGGAGTCCAAACTTGGGGAACTGGATTCAGTGATTCAGTTCAATAGCGAGATGCTTACTGATTCGAAAAGTGGCATCCAGCAGGCCCTCGAAACCGACAAGGGTAATCCGACAGATAAGCTACTCCAGGACTCCAAAGTTACCTGTTGGACCTGTGGGTCCGCTGTGGATCAAGAATCGATCGAAAGCACCCTCTCGCTCCTTGCAGACCTCCGTGAGCAGACTGCGGCAGAACGCGACGAAGTCGTCGAAGAGATCGACCAACTGGAAGAACGTCGCAACAACATCGAGCAGCGTAAAGAACGCCGGACAGAAATCGAACGCCGACTCGACAGAATCGAGGATGAAATTGACTCCGTAAAGACTGCGATAGACAATCTAGAGGACCGACGGGAGGAACTCGAATCGGAAATCGAATCGACGGAGACGGAAGTAGAACGCCTTCGTGAGGCTACTCAGAGTGAAGTCATCGACCTCCACGAGGAGGCTGATCAGTTAGAGCGCAAACTCGGGCGATTGAGCGAGGAACGCGATTCGTTGGACGAAGAGATTAGTTCGATTGAATCCTCCCTCGAGGAGCGAGAGGAACTTACTGCCGAGCGCGAGACACTCAGTGATCGCCTCGTCGAACGCCGTACACGCATCGAACAGGTCCAGAACGAGGCGATCGAGACGTTTAACGACAGGATGGATACAGTCCTCGACCTATTGGAGTACGACAATATCGGTCGGGTCTGGATCGAGCGAATCGAGAACGGCAACAGCAAGGCAACGTTCGATCTGCATATTGTCCGCGACTCTACGTCAGGAGCAGCGTACGAGGATTCGGTCGAGCACCTTAGCGAGAGTGAACGGGAGGTGATCGGGTTGGTGTTCGCACTTGCCGGCTATCTAGTCCATGACGTACACGAGGTTTGTCCGTTCATATTGCTGGATTCGCTCGAGGCTATCGACGCCGATCGGATCGCAAGACTAGTGGATTATTTTGCGGATTACGGGCGATTCCTCGTCGTTGCACTTCTTCCGGGTGACGCCGCCGCCCTGGACGACAGCTACGAGCGAGTAACGGACATCTGATCTGGCTTCTTCTGGCCCTCGTAGTGTGAGTGGCTCTCACCTTCTTCTACAGATGGTGGAAGTCTCGCGGAAGATGAATTTGGGCGTTGACCTACTCTAGTGCTACCTCAGCTGGAATAGTCGGATTCGGCAAGGTAGTCCTCAGCTGCTTTGGAGCCAGAGTATTCGGGTCGGAAGTCGAATGTCTCGCGGAACCGACTATCGTCGACGAGCGGCACTTCATTTTTCGCCCCCCCGTCGATGGTGAACGACGTATCTGGATGGCCATGTTCCAGTGCGGTTTCAGCGAGTTCTCGGCTGGTTACCGAATGGCCGATGATATTGTACGCGGTGTGCGGATACGAGTCCTCCTCAAGAACGGAGGTGAACAGCGGCCCAATATCTTTCTCGTAAAGCAAGTCCCAGGTGGTGTCCCCGTCGTCGATGTCCATCGATCCACCAGATGCAGCTGTCTCGAACAATTCGACGAGGAACGGCGCCGCCCCGCCGTATCGCTCGGGGCCGTAGATCAGCGGGATTCTGAGGCAGGTCACATCGACACCATACATATCTCGGTACTTACTCACCAAATGTTCATTGTGAAGCTTGCACGCGCCATATACCGATTCGGGGTGGTTTGGACTAGTCTCATCCACTTTCTCGATCCCGAGATCGGAGTAGAAATCGGGAGAACCGTACACAACGGTCGACGACGCGAAGACGGCAGAATCTAAGTCGAACTGCCGGATCAACTCGAGAATATTGTTGATTCCCGTGACGTTCGTATTCGAGGCCTTATACGGGTGGTTGCCGGCCGGTTTCATGAGTCCAGGGTTCGATCCACCAAAGTACGCTAACTGGATGATCTCATCAACATCGTGAGTAGAGACCAACTCGGTCAGTTCCGAATAGTTGGTCATGTCACCTCGAACAACCTCGAGCCCGTCGTCCGTTTCAGCACGGGATTTCAGTTCGTCACTTGGTGAGATATCGAATCCGACGACCGGTCGGTCTTGGTTGCGGAGTTCGTCGACGACGTACTGGCCAAGGTACCCTGAGGCACCAATGACTCCAACTGACATACGTCTGCGGAGCGACGACGGCTACAAAAGTCTTCCCCCCAGTCAGACCCGGTATTCCTCGATCACTGACGGGTCGGGAGTCACACCCAACCCTGGGTCTGACGGGATTTCGATAGAGTTTCCGCTGACATTCACGGGGGATTCCAGCAACTCGTCTCGAAGTGGATTGTTCGACCGATCGATTTCCACGAATAGCGGTTCGGGGTGCTGTCCAGAATGGGGATATGCCGGTACCGCGGCTGCGAATTGAATCGCCGCTGACCGTGCAACCGGTCCGTTCCAGCAATGCGGAGACATGCCGACATTCGAAGTCACAGCACGCTTCGCGACGTATCGTGCCTCCGAAAACCCGGTCTTGCTGAGGTCCGGTTGGACGATATCGACCGCAGAATCGAGGAGCTCGTCAAACTCGAATCGTGAGTATGCAGCCTCCCCAGCGGCGATTGGCGTTATCGTGTGTTGCTTCAGTTTCGAATAATCTGCAGGTTGGTGGGGTAAGATCGGCTCCTCGATCCATTGGAGATCGTATGGTTCCAATGCAGAAATTGCTCGGATCGCTTGGTCCGTTCTGTAGTTCCCGTTCATATCCGCCATCAGGTACGCATCCGGACCGAGGACCTCTCTCGCCCGTTTCACACGACGTACGTCGTCCTCGATACCACGCCCTATTTTGATTTTAGCTGCGATGAAGCCGTCGTCGACGGCCTGTTCGAGTTGACTTGAGGAATCGGATTCGAGAGAATCAGATGCAGGGTCGAAGTGCATCATCAGCGATGCGTACGGCACGACTTCCTCTCGGTTCGGTCCCCCCAGCAATTCATGAACCGGCTTACCGAGCTGCTTCCCCATCAAATCCCAGATCGCCATATCGAGTCCGGCAAGAACACATTGGAGGGGGCCACGCCTGGAGAAGTGGTACTGGCCGGCGTAGGCGCGTTCCATCAGTGATTCAACCTCGAACGGGTCTATCCCGAGGACTGAATCAGCGACCAATTCGTCACAGATAGCAGCATTCGTTTTCGGAGGCCCGAACGCTTCACCCCATCCGACTGTTCCATCGTTGTCCTCGACCTTGAGAAGGGTCATCGGTCGTTCCGGAACCGGGTCACCCCTCCCGGAGACAACGTACTCCTCTTCTAATGGGCAAGAGAGTGGAATTGCCTCAACAGATGTGATTTCCATGAGCGAGCGATTACGAGGTCATCTATTTAGTAATACCGGCGAGGGAAACACTAAGGGGGGCTGGTTATAGTGATAGCACATGCGACTTGCCAGAGCGGAGACAGAGGATGGTGTTGTTACGGGGACGTACAACGATGGAGTTCTAGTCACAGATACTGGTGACTACGAACTCGGCGAGGAGGCCGAGTTGCTACCGCCGAGTGAACCAACGACCGTCTACTGTGCAGGGCGAAACTACGAGGACTACCTCAAGCACAAAGGAAATGAAAAACCTGAGCAGCCCCACTTCTTCCTCAAACCCTCAACTGCTGTTTGCCCTGATGGGGCTGAGATTCCCTATCCTGCCTTTGCGGAGGGTCTCGGATACGCCGGCGAACTCGCTGCAGTCATCGACGAGACAGCCAAGAACGTTCCTGTCTCAGATGTCGACTCAGTGGTCCGTGGGTATACCATCCTAAACGACTTGGATGCTATTGGTCAGCCCGGTGCCGCAATGAAAGTGTTCGACAATGGGGCACCTGTTGGCCCGTGGATCGAGACAGACGTCTCACCGCAGAATTTGGATATGAAGACCACTGTGGGAGGCGACGTCCGACAGACAGGCAATACCAGTGAGATGCTCTTTACACCAGCAGAGATCATTGCATTCCTCTCGGAGCGTGTCACACTCCAACCCGGGGATGTGATCGCCTTTGGAAGTCCGGCGAATCCAGGAGAGGTTGAACCTGGTGAGACGGTCGAGATTTGGTACGAGGGGATTGGAACGTTGGCCAACGAATTGAGTCACCCCTGACCAACCGAGGTATTTTATGGCCACGATACACAGCAGATTTCGCAATGGATCTCGAAATCGAAGGCGATACAGCACTAATTGCAGCTTCAAGTAGCGGCCTAGGGAAAGCAGCTGGTATGGCGCTCGCCCGAGAGGGCGCGAATGTGGTTCTGAATGGACGGGACGACGAGAAACTTGCCGATGCTGTCGAGGAAGTCCGTGCCGAGGCAACTGGCGAAGTAATTGGCGTAGCAGCGGACCTGACAGACCCTTCCGAAATCGACAATCTCGTTTCCCAGACGGTAGAGGAATTCGGCGGCCTAGACCATCTCGTGACGAGTGCAGGTGGACCGCCTAGTGGACCGTTCATGCAGATGAACGACGAAGATTGGTACGATGCGTTCGATCTACTCGTCATGAGCGTAGTTCGGCTGGTCCGCGCGGCCGAACCTGAACTTCGAGATGGTGGTGGTACAATTACCAACATTACCTCCATGACGGTGAAAGAGGCAGCCGAATCACTCGTACTCTCGAATTCAGTCCGCATGGGTGTCATCGGTCTCGAAAAGACACTGTCTATGGAGTTTGCCCCCGACGTGCGGGTCAACGCAGTTCTTCCCGGCTCACACGAAACGGCACGCACCGAGGAACTCGTGAAGCAGGGTATCGAACGCGGTGATTACGAGGACTACGATAGTGGGCTCGAAGAACGATATGGTGATATTCCCCTCGGGATCGGCGACCCGATTGAACTGGGGGACACTGTTGCATTCCTGTGCTCAGAGCGCGCGAGCAATATCACGGGTGTCGCTCTTCCCGTCAATGGGGGAGCAAGTCAGTCGAACCTGTAACGTAATCCAATCTCTCCTTTTGGGCATGTGGTTCAGAACAGTTGTTTTGTCATATAGAACGTGCGTAGGGCAGAACTGAACAATTCATCGTTCCCTAGGTAGCCCGCTGTATCCATTACAGACGTACAATTGTAATGGCCATCCGATTCTCCATCAGCGTTCGTCTTTGGCGAACAGTTGTGCTCTAATATTGGAAGAACCTGCTCTCAAGAGGACGATCTTCGGTTCG
>SDGW01000283.1_pt1 | contig 21446 bp, 14 predicted proteins | sample 2873831 | NCBI WGS metagenome assembly SDGW01 (sample SAMN08132700, study PRJNA421101) | hypersaline lake metagenome | isolation source: celular fraction 0.22 microns magnesium sulfate-rich crust from ephemeral... | place: Spain: Penahueca Lagoon, Toledo | collected 2011-07
AAGTGTCGGCTACGTATATTCTACTACCGCCCTACGGCACGGTTTTATTCGTTTCAGACTACTGCCGTTTGTATGGACGAACTGACAGCGAATATCTCGTTCGACCGATTCGCAGATATGCCGGAATTCTACGGGTCGGGCGCTGCGGAATACCGTCTGGCGATGGTGAAAGAGCGCGCTGACTTTCTTGATCTGTTCGCAGGCGCTCGTCACGTGGATGCCGTGACGTACGCGGAGACTCCAGATCTGATGGTGAAGATGCTGACCGAGTACGACATTGGTTCACTGGACGTACTCATCGGGAACGCCGAAGACTACGCTGACCAGGTGAGCGAAGTCTCGACAGCGAGGTCGCTCGTGCGACTGCGACAGGACGACCGACTCACGATTCGATTGAAGAACCGGAAGACAGTCCACTCGAAGATTTACCGAATTGTGATGCCGGACGACACGGTGAAACTCGTCCAAGGGTCAGCGAACCTCTCACGGAACTCTTGGGAGTACCACACGAACCAGATCTCCGTTATCACGACCGATGTCGGGACCGAACTGGACGAGGAGTTCGAGCGGTTCATCGATGAGTACCGCGAAGGATACAGCGATCAGACACTCCTTGAAGGGCTTGTCGAAGCACTGGAGGAGGCCGATTCACCGGAAGAGCGGGAGAACCGTATCGAGTACTGGGTTGGTGCGGGTGACCTTGACGTGAGCGACACTGCTGCCCTGAATCAGGACGCCGTTGAAGACCTGAAAGACGTCGCTGATCAGGTCACCGCTGTCGTTGACGACCCTGGGGAGGCTGACGAGACGGTCGCATTCGTCGAAGACCCTGAGAACGCCGACCGAAACGTCATTGAACCAGATGACTCCACGGACGAGAACGGCTCACCCGATGCTTCAGACGAGAACGACTCACCAGATGTCGGGCTCGTCGAATCGGATCACGAAACGGAGTTGACGGACGGGCTTGACCGTCCGAGGGTTCGTGCGCCCGACGAGAAGATCCGAATGGGAACCAGCAAGGTGGACAAGGATACTGCCGACGAGTTCGGTTCTGGGCTTCGTGATCGTGGCGCGACTGTTGAGGACCACAGCATCACTGCGCCGCTGAGTGCGTACAACAACCAGGTCAAGGAATCGACGTCCATCCCGACGATGTCGGTCCTACCCGAGGCCGAGCAGGTCGTTATCGGTGAGGACGACGAGATGATTCTCGTCGCTACCGACGAGCCGACCCCCGAAGTTCTGGATCATTGCCTCAAAACCATCGAGGATTATATCGAGACCGTCCAGAACCACGGTCACACGCAATCCGAGACCGCAGTGATGGCGCAGATGTACGAGGCGTTCCTCTACGGGTTCTGGGCCCCGTTCGCCAACCAGTACGCTGAGGCACTGTCGTCACCGTCACGGACGCTGGACAACGTCCTGCAGCACCTCTACATCGAAGGGAAGAGCGACGCGGGGAAGGACAAACTCACCGAGTACATCCTGCGACTCGTCTCCGACAACACGGTCATCTCCGGGGTAGACGCAGACGACGTCGGCGTCAAGGAAGTCCGCGGCGTCCGCGAGTGGGACACGTGCTTCCCGTACGCCATCATCGACGCGGAGAAAGAGAAGATCCAGCGGTGGAGCCCGATTCGAAATTACTGGGGTGACTGGACCCCAACCAACGTCGATCAGCCGTGCCTCATCTTCACCACCAACGACGCACTCCCAAAATCCGAGTTCCGGAACCGAATGAAAATCCTGAGCATGGACGTCTCCTTTCCCTCCAACCCGGAGGACCCGGGATTCCGCGAAGCACAACAAGACCTGTCTGGCGTGCTAGAACGGCAGAACCCGATCTTCAGTTACGTCGCCCGGCGCATGCTCACCGAACAACCTTGGACTGACGGGAACGGCACGATCGAAGACGTCCGCCGTATTGTCCGCGAATTCTACGACGAAGCGGGCCGAGAGCAGCCCGAGTACTTCCCCGCTGACGAGCCAGCCGAGAAGACGTACGATACGGGACGGTTGAAGTGGCAGCGCGACATTCAGGGCGGCCGTGTCACGTTCGAATCGGAGCCGAATGCCATCACAGCTGACTTCGACCGCGAAGAATACGAGGTGTACGACTACGAGAAACGTCTCCCCAAACGGTTCATGTCTGAGAAATCCTCCACGAGCGTCTACATCGGCGCACCAGAGGAATTCGCTGAGTGGATCGGATACTCTGTCACCGACCTGTTGAACGGGGTAGCCGAAACCGGCACGGACACCGAGCAGTCAGCCACCACGGAAAACGCGTCGGATACGGACGACTCAGGTGGATTCCTATCCCGGTTGTTCGGGGACTAGCTCCCTCAATTATCTGCCCGGCTTTCGTCGGGGACTACACGAACTCTATCGCCTGCTCGGTCAAGCGATAGCGATACGCTGGGTTGACAAACACGATCTGTCCGTAGTCTTCCGATTTCGTGACCTCTTCAGAGGACTCAATCGCTTCGACAGCCGTATTGAGTCGGTCCACTGGGTCACCGGACCGGAGAAAGTCGATGACTTGCTCTGGCTCGATACCGAACTCCGCAGCCAAGATACTTCGAATTGTTCGCCCAGCACCGTCAGCGACGGCGACAGATGGTGCTGACACCCGGGCCTGCGGGCCGTCCCGCTCTGCAGCGTCTTCAGACAGCGCCGTAACCTGGAGTTCGTCGTCGATATGCGCGATCAGCGCGTCCAGATTCACTTCCGCTTCCTCAGTCACCTGCCCGTTCACGATATCGTCAAGCCGCTCGCTAATCGCAAAGACATCCGGTCCAGGAGGCACGGTCTGGTCAAGTACCCCAGCATCGACAAGGTGATTCAACACTGTTCGCGGCTGGTACTCAATGTCGATATCAAGCGAGTCGAGCAATTCCGTTCGCTTGATCCCATCTTTTTCGAGACCGATCCCCGCGCTGTAGAACGCCTTTGCGACAGTTACCTGATCGGCGGCGCTGTGCGTATTCCCCTTTTGTTCCCGGATATACCTTTCCAAACGGTCGAAATCAGGATCGTCATCCTCGTCAATTGTAAGTGCGTCTCTGACTGTGTCTGGAAGTTCTGGACGCGGCGCGTCACGGTGCCGTTGGGCTTTCTCCGACAAGCGCGTGTTCTCGTAGAGGGCACGCGCTACGGGGAGTCCACGGAGATAATTGTACTCGTAGAGAATCTCCACACCGTGTTCAGTCAGGCCGTAGAACTGACTGGGGAGATCGCGCGCGTCCTCATTCGGCGGGTACCGGTAGCAGTCGATGATATCGTTGTCACTGAGAACCTCCAGCTGATCCCGGATTGCGGCCTTGTTCTTCGGCATCATATACGCCAACTCATCGAGTGAGGGGAGATGCTCTGGGTGGCCAAGAATGAACTGCAGAATCAAGTGTCGCGTCTCCTGGGATAGTAGGTCGTAGATCTGCCGCTGTTCTTCGAACGGGCCGCCACCCTCCGCAGCAGGCGCATCACTCATAGTCTCACCTGAGAGTACCTCGGCGACGCGAATAATACTTTGGGTTAACTGGTGTGGTCAATCAGCGTATTAGCCATACTAGTTAGCAACCTATTTATTCACTCCCCAAGGAGCACACAGCATGGCTGACCCCGGCCCACCTCCGAATGCAGCGGGGATCATGGAGAGCGTGAACGACGCGCTCCAAGGTCTCGAATTAGAACCTCACGAAACATCGGACATACTGGGGTTTGCCAACCGAGAACTTCCACACCTTCACACTCCCGAAGACTCGTATTTCATCCTCGGCAGCTACCGCGACCCATACCTTCGACGGCTCCGCATCGTCCAGAACGAACTGGACAAGCGACTCGGTACATACCCGTTCCTGATGGCCGATCTCTCAGAGTTAGATATCGACCGCCTCCCAGTCTTCCGCATCCGCTTCACCCTCCTTGCCACGCACGCCGACACCATCGTCGCTGTGTATGAACAAGACGCCGGCGGTGAAGTCACCGAACTCGGGAAGATCAGCACGAGACCATACTTCGACAAATCGTACGCGCTGCCGCGGGACTACGCGTGGATGACCGCACAAAACCTCGACACAGAAGCAGACGTCATCGCCGCTGCCGCGACTATCCACTTCAACGACGATCTCGACGAAGATACCACCGAAGATGAGCTAGATTCCCTCATCACAACAGCGAACAAGAACAGTATCGATCTTACGACATCAGACATCATAGAGCGACTTGAAAATCGAGACGACAGCGAAGACGCCCCAGTTTCATACAGTTGGGTGCATCTCAACGAATTCCGGCTTTTCGAACTTCACGGGCGGTGCCTCGCATGGAGCACTCCCGACAATCTCCGCGATGTCGTACCAGAAATCCCGTAACACGTTGTGTCGATTCAGCGCTGTCAGCTCAGCTCAGATTCACTCCCCAGTTTCAAGTATGTCAGCGACTGGGATCGACTCGACAGGCACGTTCACTGATGGTGTTGAATCGGCCTCGATGAGTCCGAGGTCTTCCCCTCGTTCAATCACGGTCAAAATGGCATCCGTAACTGCCTGCTTATCAACTCCATCCACTGTTGCGATCACACCATTACCGAATAACACAGCGGTGGTCCTTGGCTGGTCTACGTGGTAAATCAAACCGGGGAACCGTTCTGGCTCGTACTCAATATTCGCTAATCCGAGACCGATTGCGAGTGCATTAAGATTTATGTTGGATTCTAATTCGACATATCCTGCTGTTTCACCAGCGTTCAGTTCGACACCAACATCAGTGAGCGCGTCTCGTAGCGTGCTTGGGGTAAGCCCCTCGGTAGTCATATGAATGGCACACCGGGATCCAGTGTTGTAAATCTACTGTGAGATAGTGATCAGTCTAAGCTCTGAACGCCAGTCGAGTCTCCCTCCCCGAAATCAGCTGATTCGGACTGTGTCGGTTCGCGTTGTCGTTCGTCATATGCTTCGCGCCATTCTTCGATGACTGGCCTGCTGCCAGCACCGTGTGATGTGCGTCGCTGTCGAACCTGGATCAGTGCCGGCGTGTTCATTGCGTCACCAGACACGACCGCTTGCCCGGGGGTTAACCCGGGCAACTCCCGGAGCACGTCCTCGCCAGCGGCCTCCACGGAGTTTTTGATTGCGTCCTGGTCATTCGGGTTCTTGATCTGCATCGAAATCTGTGTCCCGCACTGCGACAGTACGTCTTGATCGATTTTCGACGGACGTTGACTGATAATCCCGAGTCCGAATCCGAACTTGCGGCCTTCAGATGTGATCGTTCGCATGATCCCTAGCGATGGGGCTTCACCGGAGGCTGGAGCAAAGCGGTGTCCCTCTTCGAACAAGGCGAAAATCGGATGCTCAATATCCGAATCCCGGTCTCGCACGTCATCAAGTCGCTCTCGATACATCCGTCGTAAGAGAACAGTGGTGATGAGTTGCTGGTCCCACCGATCCAACGTATCCATCTGGAGCACCGTACACTGCCCTGGGTCTACAATCTCGCCCAGCGGAACGTTATCTTCCGGATGGAAGAGATCATTTCGCTCGATCGATCGGCGGAGCCGCCACTCTAATGCGCCAACACTCGCGTCATCATCGCCGTAGATCCGCTCCATTTCGGCGATGAGTTCGTCTATACCCCACGTCCGACTCTCTTGTCTCTGCATCGCGCGCCACGCCGTCGAAAGCCGCTCCTGCATCCGATTACTCGGGTTGTCTAAGATCGCCATCACGTCACCAATTTCAAGTTCAGAGATGCGAACTCGAAGGCGCTCCGGGTCGTAATACTCGATATTTGGTTCATACCCCTCTGCACCTTGGAACGCCTCTTCACCCTGCATTTCCGCCAGCGTGTCGTACTCACCGTGCGGATCAAACACGAGCAGTGATGCGCGCGAGCTCGGACGCATCATCTCCTCGATCAAGACCGACGCAGTGTAGGATTTCCCGCTCCCTGTTGAAGCGAGAATCGCTAGGTGTGTCGAAGCGAATTCTTCGATCGGAATGTGTAGATTCGTCGCTTCTGCCGGTCGGTTCAACAGCCAGCCGATGTGCGCGACTCCATCAAGTGTTGTGACATCCGTGCTGTCAGTTTCACAGCCGAGGTTCGGCAACACGGTTTCGAGTTGCTGGTGTGGTGCAATCGACAGTGGCGTACCCGGGTCAGGCAACTGGCGAGGATTAGCGAACGTCGTCATGTTCGTGTCGTAGTACCCGATGACTGTTGCTGTCAGCCGGTACAACTCAGTATCATCAGTCGGCACACCGAGCGTTGCCGCAACTGTCTCCGGTCCAACCTCCGGATCCGCAAGGAACCCTTCAGGAAGCCCCCGAATCAGTTCCCGGTTCGTCACGCGAGCGAACACCGATCGTGGCTCACCTTCAACCGGAACAGTGTACGTGATGAACTCGCCCGTCTTGATCGATTTGTCTGACGGGGTCACGAATACGAATTCGTTCGGATCGTCACCGGGGCCAGCAACGGTTCCGACCACGTCTGATCGATCAGCCATTAGACTACCCCTCGCTGCTCACGCGCTTGCCACTGCACGTTCTGTTCAACCACGTCCAGTACACGCTGGTTCGAATCATCATCCGGGAGCACCTCTCGTAACCGGTCAATCAGTGCGACGATGACCTCCGACCCGAGGTCACCAGCAATATCCAAAAGCCGATCCATGTACGCCAACTGAATCTGATCGTCGACGGTATGGAAGGAAACCGTAACCTGATCTGGACAGTGGAAGACGGTATCCTCGACTTCTAATGTCCACCGCGGCATTTGATGCGTTGGCTCTTCGATTGTCCCTTCTTCGGCGATTTCTGCGGTACCGAGAAGCGCCACGCCGGCGAGCGTGGTGCGCTCTTCGATGTATCCCGGCGTGAATTGGGCCTGGTCGTCCTGCGCTAATCGCGGCCCGGTTCGTCCCTGGTCAGGATCGACTAACTGCGTGTCATAAATCACGCCCATGACTGCGTGCTCGGTACCGTTGACGGTTTTCTTGATGAAGACTGGTTGACCGAACTCGCGCTCGTGCAGTTCCGGTGGGCGATCACAGTCTCGTTCCTTGTACACCTCGGCGACGTAATCCAAATGGCTGTTCGAGGACACGATGCTGCCAATCCGAACGCACGAATCGAGATCTGGACTGTCTCCGTCAGTTAGTGTGTCTGTCATAGCTTCGTCTCCGTACTGTCGTCTGGTTGTCGCGCGGTGCATCCTGCTGGTGCGTGTGGGGTGTGGTGGTGAATCATCGTCGTCGAAGTTCCTTGCTTAGTGCTTTGGCGTCCCATTCCAGCGGTACGTCGTTCGATTCAGCCCAGCGTTGGACGACGCGCTGGAACTGTTGGCGGTCATGATGGTCTAACACAGCGTCGCTGTCGGCCTGTTGCAGGATTTCAGGATAGCCACGTCCGATGCCTGCTTCTGCCCGCACAATGTCGACGGTGTACTCGTACATCGAATCGTACCCGTCGGGACCGTTACTGCGGCACAGCCACCCGGGGAATTCGATTCGGTCGAGTCCAGCACCTGGCGGCACGTTCAGGTACGAGAACAAGATGTCATCGCGGAATTCGTACGTTTGACCGTTGTACGTTGTCTGCAACGCGTCGATGCTCCCATCTCGTTTCGAGATGAACGGAATTGTGGTGTCGCCCCACGGGCTCATCAATTCTGTCAGGACGTGCGCATCTGGGATGACGCGATCTGTCCCGAATTCGTCGCGTAACAGGAGTCGCGTCATCTTCACGATTTCAGTCGCGCTCGACCCTGCAACGTACCCGACCAGCGGGATTTCGTGGTGCTGACTCGCTGCAATAACTCGACTCAGCGTGGAGATGTACCGCTCACGGGTTTCCGGCTTCAACGGGTTCGCAAACGATGCAATCAACGGCCCGTCGTAGAACACGACCGGCGTCTTGTCGATGTCACCTGCATCACGTGCGTCAGCTAACTCCGAGAGTTGGTCGATAAGTAGCTGACCTTCGTGTTCGAACCGGTGATGACCAACGAGTTGGGAATCAACGAACCGGTAGTCACCATCCTCTGATTCTTGTGTGACCTCGTCAGGCGTCAAGAGTCGTCCTTCGACGCCGCGGTCAAGCCGTCCCTCGTCGTGATGATGGTTGACTGCCCATGCCGCTTGGACGTACGCGAGCGGGACGTTGAATTGCGTTGTCGGCGGAAGTTGTGACCCATCGACAGCCATCACCGGCACGTCACGAATAATATCGCGGGCCCACTCGTTGACCTCCTCGTGATTCTCCCACCCGTCACTCTCCGGGTACGGAACGATGAGACTATCCACCTCATCGAACTCGTCTGTCGGATACGCCCCTGGGTATGATGCGTCCTGAAGCGACGCTCGAATCTCCTCGCTTGTCCACTCGTCGGGCAACCGCTGAAACGCGTCTTGATACCGTTCTACGATCCCCGTATCGTCTTCGAGATACGTCTTAATCGTGTCAACGTTCGCCTCCAATTCAGACGCGACACCGCGTTTATCCATCGGCATTAATTGACCGACACCTCCGATGTCTGCCGGTCTTTCTCGATGGTGATCGTGTAGTCAGTCATCGAATCGAACGTCTGGTCGTGACTAATGACCGTGAGTTGCTCGAAGCTATCCAACTGTTTGAGCTGGGTGACGAGATTCCGTTTCTTCTGCCGGTCGAGGTTCGCCGTCGGTTCATCCAAGAACGCGATTCCCACGGACGCTAACTGTTCGAGAATCGCCAGTCGCACCGCAAGTGCAGCTGCCATCTTCTCCCCACCGCTCAGCGTGGAAAACGACTTCCGGACATCCGCATCGTGCACGACGATTTCGTAGTCGCTCGTCCACTCCAGCGTCTCAGCCGACGCGCCGCGAATCGACCGGAACAACTCATTCGCCCGGGATCCAATCCGGTCCGTGATGATCTCCCGCATTTTCGGCCCGGCCTCACGGACGTTCTCCCGCACCCAGTCAGCGAACTGCTGGTCCGCTTTCAGTTCCTTCACCTGCTGGAGTTTCTCCTGACGCTCCTCTAGCTTCGTCTCCAGTTCTTCGATCGTTTCACGAACCTCCTCCAGGTTCTCTTTCTTATGCTCTAATGACCGCCGGTCACCTGCCAGTTCCTCCCGGAGTTCCTTGATGTCTGACTCCAGCGTCTCGAATCGCTCTTCATCGAACGACGCTTTCGTCTCCTCCAGTTTTGCCTCCGTCTCTTCGAGATTCGTTTCGAGGTCTGCAAGCTCGCTCTCCAGGTCTTCGACTCTCTCCTGCCGCTCTTCCACTTGCGACGCTTGCTGCTCGTGCTTGATATACGTTTGATGTGCCGACTCCGCCTCTTCCAGCGTTTCCTTGACCTCCGTCAACTCTTCATCCAGGCCCTCGAACTGCTCCAACTCGTCTTCGATCTCCGCCAGCACCGACTGTTCTTCCTCTATTTCCGCCCGTTTTGCCTCCAACTCATCAGGGACATCAGCATGCTCCTGAACTCGGAATTCAGCAGTCTGGTATTCGTCGTACGCCTCCTCCAAGTCATCTTGCTCGGCTTCAAGGTCCGGGAGATCCGTCAATTCGTCTTCCAAGTCCGCTAACTCCACCTCTGTCTCTTCCTTGTCGGCGCGCAGGTCTTCGATCTCACCTTCCAACGACTCGATTTTGTCCCGATGCACAGGGAGCTTATCGACGCGCTGCTTGACCTCTCGCGCCGTGGCACGCCGCTCACGCAACGCATCAAGTTCCTCGGCGAGTTCCTCACGCTCCGTCTCGATTTCCTTGATCCGGACTTCACGCTGCTCGATCGTCTTCGACCGGTGATCCTCGTCTAAGGGACGGTCACACGTCGGGCACGGCGCATCAACATCCGTGTCACGCAACCTATCCAACTGCTCTTCAAGCCGCTCACGCTCGCTCTCAAGTTGCTTCCGGCTCGCCTCACGGTTGTTGATCTCCTCAGAGAGCGTTTCCGGATCCGTCGTCCCCTCCCACTCGTCCTCTATCTCCGCAATCGTCTCTTCTTTCGCCTCAATTTCGCGCTCCTTCGATTCGATCTGCTCTGCCAACTCCTCGATCTCCACTTCGAATGCGTCTATGTCGTCTTCACGGTCTGTCAACGACTCAATACGGTCATCGAGTTCCTCATACCGTTCTTTCGCCTCTTCACGCGACTCCAACGTCTCCCGAGCGGTCTCCAGTTCTTCCAGATCCTCTTCCAGCTGTTCGACCTCGAATTCGATCGCCTGGATCGTGTCTTCCTGTTCGTCTCGGTCCGCGACGAGCGCGTCCCGTTCAGCCTCCTGTTCCTCTAACTCATCCTGCCGCTCGCGCGCCTCCTCGTACTGACGGTACCCCTCGTGGTTCGCCTCGCATTTCTCCTGTGCCTCTTCGGCGGCTGTGAGTTCCTTCTTCGCCGTCCCCAAATTGTCTTTAGTCGAGTCGATGTCTCCTTCCAGCGAATCAACCTCTTGGTCAAGGCGGTCGATTTCCTCTTCAACAGCTTCCAACTCTTCGTACTCTTCCTCTTTCTCCGACAACTCGCCGGTTTTCCGTTCGATTCCGGCTTCAATTTCCTCAACGTCATTGGCTAACGACTCCGCTTCCGCTTGCTCGTCCGGCAACCCTTGCACCTCGCCGGTGAGCGTATCAATGTCTCTACGGAGATCCTGCTGCCGACTCTCGATTGCGTCCGGCACGTCCTTGAGCGTCTCCCACGACTCCTCGTACGCGTCCAGATTCAGGAGCGCATCGAACGTTGCCTTGCGATTTCGAGGCGTTTGCGAGAAGTCCGATAGGAATCGCGTTTGGGGTACCCCGATGCTGGAACTCCAGAGACTGCTGAGCTCGTCTCCATCTTCAACATCAAAGCGCGCACACAACCAGTCCACCAACAGCGTCTTGGAATCGATGTCCTGATCGATCCACTCGTCAGCATCGGGATCATACCGGTGCACGCCGTACTTCGACCGGCCGACCGATCGAACAACTCTGTACCGGTCCGCCCCGTTCTGTGTGTCCTGCTCGAACGTGACTTCGACCGTTCCGGAACTCGCGCCTTCCCGCACGAATTCCTTGTTGTTGAAGGGTAGCGAGTCGAACAACGCGAATCCAATAGCCTCCTGAACCGTCGATTTCCCTGCTCCGTTCTCACCGAGAATCGCCGTCACGCCGCCTTCGATCGGCACGACAGTCCGGTCCTCGTACGATTTGATGTCTTCCAGCGCAACCTCCGTGATTCTCATTGCTCCACCACCTCCCCTGCCTCCGCCTCTCCGTCTGCTTCGTCGCCGTCTGTCGTGTCATCAGACGCTTCCTCGCCTGTATCGGCATCGGCGAACGGATCTTCTTCAATGTCCAGCACGACGTCGTCTGTCAGCTCCGGGAACAACTCCTGGCGCGCCGAACTCACAGAGTCACGAATATCCTCAACGGCTTCGCCAGCTTGAGCCATCTGATGAGCGTTCCCTAACACGTCAGCGACATCGGCTGCGTGGTCATCGTAGATCGATTCCTTCGCAATCGTCTCGAAAACACGGTTTTCTAACGCAGCCGTGTTCAACTGCCCATCCTTGAACACTTCGTCCTCGTCAATCTCCGAGAGGAGTTGCTGCACGTTCGCCGTCCGAATCCCTGTATTCACCTGGACGTACAACGCGCCGCACGCGCCTTCCACCCACTCCGCAAGCTCATCTGTCCGAAAATCTCCACGGTTGAACTGCAACGTCCCCGTGAACCGAAGGTCGATAATCGGGTCTCGCGGCTCACCCTGTGCCGTGAACGCGTCCTGACCGCAGTATTCTGTCATCGCAGCCTGCTCATCCCGAACGTGCTCCTGAAACGCGGTTTCGAGGTCGCCAGGTGACTCATGTGCCGTCACGTCGAATTTAATCCGGTAGTATGGCCGTCGCTTCGTCGGGTGATGCGCCACGTCGCACCCAACCGCGTCACCACCAACCTCGGATTCTCCGGCGTTGAGTGTGACTGAGTAGTAGCCGTGCTCCCACTCAGCCCTCCCTTCCCGTGTATTATGCGCTTCCGGCGACCCGGGATTGTAGATCCACCCACCCGACTCGTACCGCTTGTGAATGTGCCCGAGCGCCAGGTAATCCACGACGTCTTTCACGTCTCGCAGCTCGCCATGGGTTACTGTCCCGCCGAGCGTCGGCACCTCGTCTTCCATCCCGAAATGCGCCAGCAACACAGTCCACCCCGGCTCACCATGCATCTCATTCGTCTCCCGAATCCCCTTCGCCACCTGCTGGAGCGCCTGGTCTGTCTTCGCGCCGCGCCACTGCAGGCCGAACACGCGCACTGGCCCCTCCAGTCCATCAACATCGATATCGTAGAAGCCGGCTGACTGCCCTAGTTCGTCCGGATTGTACGGGTTGAACCACGCTGTCTCTGCGTCCGCATTCAGTTCAGCTTGCAAGAATACGATGTGTCCACGCTGATGCAGGTAATTCAGCCACGTCACGTCACGCGGCGTCAGGTTCTCGTCGTGGTTCCCACGCGAGACTAACACCGGCACCTCATCAGGGATTCGTTCGAGTTCCTGTTCGATCTGATGCAGAATCTTCGGCCGCAAATCCCGCGAATGGAACAGGTCACCAGGTAACAGAATCGCATCCGTTCCGCGTTCCTCGATCATCTCTTGGAACGCAGCACGCGTGGTCGATACCATATCGTCCTCGCGTTGTTTTAACCCGTACTGTCGATGGCCAAGATGCGTATCAGCGATGTGCGTAAGTGTCAGCATTATCAGTGTGTCGTGGAGGGTACTTGTTCAGCCGAGTGTGCTACCAAATCGCGGGCCTGAAAGTATGTGACTACGTGTAACCCCACGAGTATTAAAAACCAGCCAACCAGAGTGGAAGTGAAGCAAAGAGGATACGAGTTACTAAGCCCGGTAGTGGCTTTCTGTACCGTAAGTTCGAAAATCCGGTGCGTTTCCTGCGCCCACGTCCATCTTCAACGCCTGTTGGCTTGCGCCGCCAAGCTCCCGGGGCATGGTCACACAGGCTCCACGCAGCACCGTAACGCTCAGGAACTAACTTGGTAGCACCATGAAATAGAACTTTGGATGGCCGACCGAGGACGTTCGTGGAGCGAATGTCTCCCTGGGAACTTTCTCCCTCCGCTGAACACACGACCGTATGGAATCTGGAAAGAAATCGTTAGAGGAACTGACGACAGCAGGGGTGTTCCACGTCCCGGAGTACCAGCGGTACTACTCGTGGACTGAACCGGAATGGGACGACCTCTGGACGGACCTCTACACGCTTCCGCCGGACAAACAGCACTACTTCGGGACGATCATCATCCAGAAGACGGACGAAACCGAAAGCGGAGGGAGTACTGGGGGCTACGGCTCCTCCAGAGAAAAACCGATCAACCTCCTCATTGATGGCCAACAGCGCCTCACCTCGCTTGCACTCCTGGTGCGCTCAATGACGGAATGCATAGAGGATATCGCACCGGAGACAGATCACGAGGCCGAGATACTCGGCGACGTCGAGGAAATGCGTGAGACGCTTCTCGTGGAGGACAACATCTACCAGCTCCAATTACTTGATGAGGAGGACAACAAGTATCTCGAATGGCTGCTTACCGGGCACGACGTTCACGAACCGGAGCGCCCGTCCCAGCGGAAGATGATCGAGGCGAAAGAATACTTCGACGAGCAACTCGATGCTCTCACTGCGTCCCCTGATGTTAATCCTGTAGACGTTGCCACCGAACTCAAGCAACTTTGGGAGACCATCCTCGAACTCGAACTGATGGTGTACGTCGTTGACGCAGCCAACCCGGAGAAGGCGACACTCATCTTCGACAGCGTCAACGACCGCGGCCGGTCACTCTCAACGTTCGACAAGACGAAGTCCTTCCTGATGCGGATGGCCTACCTCGCTGCTGACGACGACGGTGAGGCCCAAGCCACCATTCGCCGCATTCGGCAGTCCTTCGGAGAGATGTACAACGACCACCAGACGATGCTGGAGTCACCGTACGTCACCGACATCAGCGACGATGCGGTCCAGCGGTACCACTTCATCTCGTATTTCGACTGGTCGAACTCCGACGAGTACAGCGATCCCGCCTTCCTCACCGAACTGAAAGAACACGTCCGCACGCTTCGAAGGGAAGACCCTCAAGCGTGCTTGGAATACATCCGCGACTACACCAACAGTTTGGAGCGCGGATTCAACGCGTTAGCGAAAGTACTCGACCGTACTGGCGACGACGACATCTCGACGCTTGTCCAGCGGATACATCGCCTACGTCATGCGACGAAGTTCTACCCATTGCTCCTCAAAGCCTGGCCGAACCTCGATGAGGACGGGAGACAGGAACTCTTGAACGCGATTGAGACGTATATCTTCCGCGTCTACTCTATTGGGAACCATCGGAGCCACACTGGTGAATCCAGCCTTTACGTCCGCACTCGGAACCTCAGCAAGGACAGCCCTGCCGATGTCTGGGTGAGCAAAGTCGTCTCCCTGATGAATCGATACGAGGACGACTCGCAGTTCCGACGGTCACTGTCCGCTGCTGACCTCTACTCGAAAGCAAGCTCACAGGATCTCCGGTACCTCTTCTACTTCTACAACGAACACCGAGCTGACGAGAAGGGTGAACGTGGGGGCCCGACGCTCTCGGAAGCAATGAGCAACGAATACACGGTCGAACACATCTGGCCACAGAGTCCTGACGAACTCCCGATCCAGGATGCCGACGACTATCCGAGTCCCGAAGCTCGGTATGATGCATATGTTCACCGCCTCGGGAACCTCACGTTGGCAAGCAGATCGTGGAACTCGAAGTGGGGGAACGCTGCGTTCGAGACAAAGCGCGACGAAGGGTACGTAGAGTCGAAGCTCTGGGTTCAGTGGGACATCCAGGACAACTACGACGAGTGGTCCGTCGAAAATATCGAAGACCGTGAGAAGACAATCACCGAGTTTGTTCTCGAAGAATGGGAGACCCCTGAGACACGTCTTGGCAGCGTTGAAGAGCCTGCAGACGCCATTGACCGGCTGACGACGGAGGAACAGTTCGTCCTCAAGGCACTCCGCCAGAACACCGGCGGCGCGGTTCGCCGTGTTATCCACGGCGATGTGTGCGAGCTCCCTGATTCACCGTTTAACGAACCTAATTCGAATGGGACAGAACGAAACGAGGTGGGTTCGATTCTGAGTCGCCTCCAGAACGTTGGCCTTGCTGAGCAAAACAAGCATACCTGGTCGCCTACCGATGAGGCGCTTACCGTGCAGGTCCCCACCTAACATTCGGTTTCTGCGAGCCGCCTAAACCTCGTACTCTGAGTTTTTGTTGGTGCCTATGAGCGGTCTGGTAGATTACGTGTGTCGAAGATTGATTCCGCCCCAGACTGAGGACAGAGTATGGAGAAACCGCGCGAGGAGCTAAAAGCCAACGCCGATGAACGTGCTGAAGCATCCGACTTTGAGGCATTGACTCCTCCATAGGAGTTGTTGAGCGATGACTGAACACGGGACGATTCTTTAGAGAGTTATAGGTCCATCTGGCTTTGTTGAAATCCTCACTAGCTACCAGGTTCTGGGAGAATCGGTCAATACAGAGGAGATACATTTCGGCTAGTAAAGACCCAGGCCGGCTACTACAAAGGAACGGGGCAAAATCAGAGTATATTGAAATGCTGTAACGATGTAATAGCTGCAATTGCTAAAATCAGTACCAGAAGCTGTACCTTTGGATCAACGTCCTTGCGAATTCGAAAGGCCCAATCCATAACTCTCAACAACTATATTATTCTATTCCAACCATATGGGTCTTGGGCAGGTCACGTACCGACGTATAAGCACGTGTAGTGAGCAATTGATTCGCCCACGTCTGCCTGGAACCATCTGCCACGAATCGTTCAGTGCAGCATGTGTAACGCCCGTCGAGTGTTTTACGATAAACTCTACGGAGCGACGTAGCACTTCATTCCTCTTTTTGATTCGGATTGTACCAATAACTGAGTACCGTCAAGGTAAGACCGGTTCCGATTGCGAAAGCATAGTTCGGATTCCCGAGGGCCAAGGTAATTACGAGATTACCAAGAGCGGCTATAACCCCGGTAAGGATGGCATATTTGCTGCGAGGTAATCTCCATACCTCACTGTCAAGGTGTGCATATACCTGTCTAATACGGGCCATATTTAGTATCTTTACCAAGGGAAAAAATAACTTTCTATATATTAACATGTGTATCAGAAGAGGACTATATAGATCACATTACCAAGTAGTGGGAAGTCCAGATTCAATTCGCACAGCTACCTAACGGCTGTTCCAGCGATGAGAGTATCGAACGAAGAGATTTCAACAGAGCCGTCCATCCTCGCATCGGATGCGATTTGTTCGTGTTGACAATCCCTCACTCGGACTCTCTAGCGCAGTCCGTTCTCAGCCTGTTCTGCGTGGCGTTGGTGGTTACTCCTCCTCCCGTAGTGCCGACTGGATCTCATTTTTTGTCTTCCCCAGTTTCCACCGGAGACGATCAAGCCCGTCTTCGACCGTGATCGGTTCAGCATACTCAATCTCGTCAGATCGATACACTGGCGTTATGTTGGCGGTCTCTGTTGCAGCAGGGTCGTCCGAACTGCTGTGAATGTCATACAGGATGCCAACCTGATCACCATCTTTGACATCGATCACCGCTTCGGTGACCGTGACGTGCTGCATCGGATCAAGCCTTGGAGCGCCTAGATCGTCAGTGTGGACCATGATCAGCATCGAGTGCATCTCCTCTTTCGGCAGTGGGTGTCTCAGCGTGATCGCAGCGATACCATCGAATGACTTCTCAATCTCATCGATAACCGCGTCGATCGGCTCTGACAACGCCCGTTTTTCTGCTGTCTGGCCGTCTTCGTTGCTGTCGAGGTTATTGGGTTGCATTTTTGGTATGAGTGGATGGTAGGTTGGCTGGTGTTACTCTGCGGCGTTTACGTTCTCGATGAGATCAGCAAACTCCTCCAGGACTGTCTCTGAGTTGGCAGCACGTTTCTCGCACCAGTCGAGGGCTTCTTCTTTCGTGAGCAGCTCCAACGTTTCACCGTACGTTGTCCCATTCGAGGTCTGTTCGGCGTACTCCGTAGCCGCACCGCCTTGACAATGCAGGAAGTACTCACCGTTCGAGTCTTTGTACAGCGTTTCTGCGAGGGCGTGGAAGTCACCCTTGTCTACTATGGCTCCATGCTTGGCAATTCGTTCCGCACTGTCCGTGTCGTAGACCTTTCGGTCGATTATTCGTTGCATCGCAAATACGATTAACCGACATTGGTTTAAAAGCGTTAACCCAAGCCTCATGTGCTCTAACCAGCACAATAAGATATACATTCGCGCACCGAATACAACAAGTATGAGTCCAAACCCCGAGGATTCCTTACGACAAGGTAGAGACGCCGTCACAGACCTTCGACAAATGAACGAGGAGAACTGGGCAGACCTCGCTGACAAAACCGCGCTCACACAACGGCAAATCGCAATGTGGGAACTCTCCGTTCGTTACGACCTGAAACAGATGTACATCGCCAGCGAATACGGAATCAAAGAAAGCACCGTCTCAAGACACGTCGAGCGAGTCCGCGAGAAGGCAGACCAAGCCGACGAAAAAATCGAAGAGCTCAAAGACGAATTACAGCAATGGGGAGAGACAAAAACGTATCTCGAAATCTGAAATTCACGCACTGATCGTGGCTCAGCCGCTCCCGGACTCCACCGACCAGACCACCCTGCCCACGTCTCACTGGTCGTCTCGCAACACCCACGGCTTCGCATCAGAGTCGTACTCGCTGATCTTCCCGCTGTGACTGCGCGTCTCCGCGGCAAGCACACCGATATGCTTGAGCTGCTGCACGAAATTGAATAACACGTTGGTGCGAATGATGTCCTTCCAGACGGCTTCCTCCTCGTAGATTCGAGATACCTGGCCGGCCTCGATCAGTTCCCGCGCCCGTGTGCGCCCCGCCTGCGTACAGAACGTGTTCAGGAACACGTTCGGGTACTCATGAACCAACCGGCGAACCAAATCAGGAAAATGAATCCGCGGGCCCTCTTTCCGCAACGCATCAAGTAACAGCCGGAATTCGGGGTGTCGCTCGTAGCAGTTCCGCAGCAGAATGGCGAGCGGCTGGTGTTCCGCGACGACCGTTGATCGGCCGACATCACTCTTGACCGCATCAAGTTCTTCGAGCGTCGAAATCCCGGACCCGCGAAGCACCGTCACCGCGAGTTCCCCCTGATCAGTTAGCGCGAACCGATCAGTACCCTCCAACAGTCCGAGCGACAGCGCACTCTGCCGGGCCTGAGTGCCCGCGCCGAACCCGTACTCAGCTTCGATCACATCCACCAACTCATCGCCAGCCAACGGCCCATGCAGATCAACCGCGACAACAGGCGCGAGATAATTCAGTGGTTGGGCAAGCGAGAGACTCGCTATATCACCAGCAATGTCACTGCGACGAAGTCGAACCGATAACTGCCCCTCGATATCAACGACCTGCTCGTGGGACTCCGAGGTCGGCGGGCCCGACCACCGCGTCACGCCATCGTCCGTCGCGCCAATCACACCGACGCCCTTCGACCGGAGCAAATCAGTATGTTGCCCGACCGTATCAGCAGCCGCCGCGAGGTACGAGACGTGCGCGCCCTGCTGGTACGTGAGCGCCTGCCCGATCCCGCGGAGGAGGCCGCTCGACCCCTTCACCTCAACAGCAAACACGCGATCAGCATGCGTGAACCCCAGCACATCTGGATACCGCCCACCGATCGTGATCTGATGGGTTTCACACCGATCCAAGACGTCCGCGTACGTCTCTTCGTGTGCACCGGGGACATGGACGAGTGGCTGGTAGTCACGTGTTTCGAGTTCGTCAATGACGTGCCCGAACACCGCCGATTCATCCATTGTGACTGGACGCTTCGTACCTATCCAATTTGAATGTATGCCACAAGCGCCGTCCCCCTCGATATTTTATATCTCAATCATAATATTGGCTACTAATGTCTGAAGAGGAGCAGGATCATCGAGACAAACCAGCACGGGAGAATGACTCTCCGGATGGTGAAGACACTGCGACAATAGGGGCAGGGGTAGCATCTGGCGAGACCAACGCTACTGCAGCATCAACTGACCAGGTAGTGGATGAAATGCCACCTGATGAGGGAGGTGATTCCGAGGGAGACGATGGTGACGGAGAACCTCTTGACTTGGCTTCTCCAGATCTTCATTTGCTAACGTTCCTCTGGCTAATTGAGCGTAATGACACGACGTTTGATGTGACCGGCTTCCAAGCAAAGCGCCTTTACGAGAAAACTGGCGATGGCAAAGAGAACGTCGGTCAACGGTACGCCGACCTGAAAGGGCCGTTTATTCAGGACGAACGAGACACTGAACCGGTGCAACTCACCTCGAAGGGCTGCGAAGCGGTGAAAGAAGCGGATGATGTTCAGACGACCGTACGGAACGAACTAGCAGAAACGATCTGCGACCTCCTTGGCGAAGAACCGATTTTGAAACGGTCACTGTGGCTGGCGCACTTGAACCGAGACGAATTTGAGTGGTATATTGACACGCATCATACAGAGGTGACTGAACCTGAACGCTTCTTTTCGATATTTTTCACCGATGAGCAACTCCAAGCAACCCAAACTACCGAAGCGGCAATGGACGATCTTGGAAATTTGCCAGCACAACTCCAGTCGAGTCTTGATGCGAAACTTGACACCGATGATCATCTGAAGGCGCTCGCAACACTTGCGCCCGATGCTGTCGCTGGGATTCTGCAAATCGACACTGACGACACAATCAGATGTGACGGGACGCCAGAGACACTTGGATACTACATCGGAGACAACGAAGCCCGGTCTGTTTTGGATGACCTGCGTCGGATTGGCCTTGACACGGAGCACAACAGCTTCGAGTTAGATGTTGACACCCTGCTTGAGAAACGCCGCGAAGAACTATCGCAATGGTTAACATTTGATTCAGACGATTGTCGAACGGCGTTTGAAAACCACTGGGATCTCATTCTAGAATGGAACAGCGAGTTCCGTGGGCGGACTGATACGATGATCCGACAACTCGTTAATGTTGGTGCTGTGGTGCCGCAGAACGGGTACCTCGCTGTCCGATCTGAAGTAGCTGATATCGTAAATCAAGTACTGACAGGCCTTCGTACGGACATCCACGACCGACTTGACGGCATTGAGAATGTCACCTTCCAGTTGTTTTATGATTTTGAGGAGGTGATGGAACACGAGGAAGACGTGGTCGTCACGCTCCATCTCAATAGCTGGAGTTCCAACCAGTATCACTATCCTGCCTTTATTAAAGGCTCAAGTAGCAGTCGAACGAACCCTGATAAGAATCCATTCACCACAAAAGCAATACTCGTCCCATCACCACAGGAATTCGGGTTTACCGACGACCATCTTGACCGAGATCGCTATCATTGCCACGGGACCGCTATTGAGAGCCCATCAGTAAACCAGGAATTCAACGCACTCGGCGAGATTAGAGGTCTTTCAGCAGTAAAGACTGCTTTTGATACGGTCAATTGGGAACAAGCAAGCAACAGAAGCGTTGAAAAAGCTAAGGACATCATCGCTGAACGCGAGCAAATCTCTGTCGATCGTGCTTTTGACGAGCTCTCAGAGTACGACGATATCTATCAGGAAGCTCTGTACGCCCTTGCCGCTAAACGCACAACAAAAACATCAATTGACCACAATAATTACACTGCAGAGATTCTCTGGGACGACCTTCGGGAAACGCTAGAAACGCGGGATCCATCGCTCTCGGGATCCGAGATTGACGACATAGAAACGACGCTGCGAAGTCTATTAGCAGATCGTACCGGGATCAACATCGGAGAGTATAGAGACGAAGAGCAAGTGTACGAACGATTCGGAGAACAACTTGACCAAGTAATCAAAGCCCGGATTCGAGATCTATCACTTGACGAACGACGCCTCGTCCATACATTCCTAACCGGCTGGGGCGAGACAAAAAGTATCAGGCCTGACTGGCATCTAAAGCCACAATTCGATGTGTATCACGAGTTCTGGTTTGACGAATCTGCAGAGGTCAACACGCTCTTGGATATTCTAGTCCGCACCGGGATTTGTTCCCTCGGGACATACATTGACTCTTCCGGCAACTCGCAAGGGCACCGGTACGCAGTGTACCATGGTGTTCGAGAGAATCCAGAGAAGTTCTTAGATGCGACATCGGTCAGCCCGGACACTGCGAGTACGGACGTATTCGACGGCTACGAGACGAGTATCCCGCAGCTCGCTGGACTGGAGTACCTCCTTGACAACGACGGGGAAGCATCACGTACCGACCTCCGAGATACACTGCTCAGCATCAATCAAGATGCGTGGATGACCTTCGAAATGCTTGACGGTGCCATCACTGAACGAGAAGACACCGTCTACC
>SDGW01000372.1_pt1 | contig 21444 bp, 19 predicted proteins | sample 2873831 | NCBI WGS metagenome assembly SDGW01 (sample SAMN08132700, study PRJNA421101) | hypersaline lake metagenome | isolation source: celular fraction 0.22 microns magnesium sulfate-rich crust from ephemeral... | place: Spain: Penahueca Lagoon, Toledo | collected 2011-07
CTATCCTCCAAAACTCCATCTTTTTTGATGCCAAATCCAAACTTAAAGGTATATATAACAATTTTAAATTCCCATCCAACCATTTCATCCGAAAAAAGCCTACTTTTTCACTGGTCTCGGACCGTTCTAGCGTTTGTGAAATTATAAACAAACAAGAGAACCGTCCCTATGTTATTTCAGAATAGACAATACATAATATATCTAATGAATTTTACTAAAAATGGATTAATAGTAAATCAACATGTTTCTATAAGTCCATCCTAAATCCAAAATTCTTTCGAATGATTCATATGGTACATATGACACATTTCGTGATGGTGACTTCAAATGTCAAAGATTATATTCAGAAGCACATCTGTCCCATCACTTTTGTTTTTCCTTACTAAAAAAAAGAGGCTTATCAAAAGTTTCATCAACTAATGATAAGCCTCAATATTAATTACTAATGTTAGCATTTTGTTAGCAATTAAATTTAAAACCTTTATATACCAAAGGTTTGAGCGACTATTACATCATGCCGCCCTTAAGGTGAGAGTGTGTAGTACCGTTAACGATAGATGCAAAAAGTGCGGTAAATCAACGTTTTGGATATTTTTAGCTGTAACATCTTTAACGGGGATTTACCGTTTTTCATGGGATTGCGTTAGCAAAATGTTAGCATTTTGCTAACCACATACCTTAATATAAAGTGGATCTAATTTATCTTTTTTATTTGAGAGTGTACTGCATTATATAATTTTTTGACACCTTTCCAAAACATTTAAAGAACCTTCACCTTAAACTATAAATATACACCTCTCAAGTTGATGTTTAATTTGGAGTTTGATGTTAATTATTATTCAACACAATCTGCTGATTATCTACATCGTATCTATACTTAGCTATTTCTCCATTTAAAATAAAATATATTGCTTGTTCGATCACATCTAACGGCACTACAAACCATTCTCTGGGGATGTGTTTTTTTCCTTTTGAATCCTGAACCTCTAAATTTAAGCATACCTCTCCAAAAAAGGCATGAATTAAATCTTCAAATTTTTGCGGATTTATATTATAACAACGGTAAGTTTCAACGATAGAGACAGGAGCCATTAAATAAGTGGGACTCTTTTCTGCACCTCTAATCCTATTTTCAACGTTAGTTCCAGAATACCCTATCTTGTACAATTCTTTAATTGACTTTACCTGGGGGTCATTACTTTTTGATTTTAGTATATAGATGTATCCCATTTCTTGATCTTCATCAGTAATATTACTAAAACCGCCCAGTAATTTTTCATTACTTTCAGTAACTCTTCTCCCATTTTTATATAACTCTGCCGATAAAGATCTTAATAGCATTTTTGACTCAGTTCCATTCTCAAAAATACATCTTAGCCTTGCATTAGTCTTGCCTCTTTCTTTCTTTCTACTACCAATTTCCGCAATGTATAAAAGTACACCTTTAAGAACAAAGAAGTATCCCTTCTCAATTTGTTGCTCATTACTAAAAGGAAGAAGTTGACGTTTACCAGTGCTTAAATCGGATTGACATTTTTTAAATATGTTTTCATAAAGCTCAAAATCTTTACATGGATTCCTTCGAGCTACATACTTAGGCATTGTTGTTTGTTTCTGGACGTGTTTTAAATTAAAAATATCAACTTCACCTTCACCATTTAAGAGGTTTAGACTATCGTCTTCGAGAATTTCTTCCAATGACCCAGGTTTCCTTACTTTATCAGTGGTTAATAAATCAAAATTATCATAACTAGCTAATTTATTTGATTTTTCGTCATTTTTTCTTAACCCTTCAAGCCTATAATATAATTTTGCTTCATTGATCTGACCATCAGGTTTGGGTTCTCTATTGTTCTGCTTATAAAATTCTATAATTTCTTTAAACGAATTTACTAAACGACTGTCCTCGTCAATAGGGGGTGCTTTTGGCGGCACACTTTTCAATAACCCCAACTCATCATCATCAAGTATTTCTAATAGCTTCTTATTTTTTTCATCCATTCTTCATCTTCCTTTTTTGTTCTTTAAGAAAAATAAGCGCTTCACTCATTCTCCTTTCTAATGGATCATTTGACCGTAATTGGGGCTCTACACCTTTCGTCTTAACAAACTCCTTAATCTTTGGCCAAAGCGTGTAAGCTTCATCAAAAGTCATCTTAATACGAGTTGCTTCTATCGTTTCTTGTATTACCTTTAAAACATTAGGGGTAACTGATTTAGATAAAATTTCGTAAGCTTTTTGAAAAGGGTTGATTTTATCAATTAAATCAATTTCTAAATTATCAATGTTTACAAACTTGTCAGCCATTTTAATAAACCTTTTGTCACCAGACTCTTTTATCTTTCCATTTTTAAAAGCAGAATCAACTACTACGTGTTGCCTAACTTCCTCTACTTCATCAGTTGATAAATCCGGATATTTTTCCTTAATAATCTTTGGAATTAACACCTTATTAATTACTTCGGGATCAACGTTGCCAGGCAATGCTTTAACCATATTATTGTCCTGGAGGATACTAGCCTTCAAATCGTTTAAATCCGAATCTATAATTTTTTTAACTTTAGCAGTACTAGGCTCTTTAAACCCTTTTATATTTATTTCCCCAGGATTTGAGTTCTGACCATCTGTTTTCTTTGTTTTAAATTTAAAATTAGGAGCTAATACTTGTTCCATTAATAATGAAGCCGTAATGGCTTTTAGCATATTATTTACAGCAAATTGAACCTGGTCATCAGCAGCATCTGGCTGTGCTATCAAATTTGTAAACTGGGCGTGCTTTTTGTTTGGACTGTCTCTAGTACTCCTACCAATAATTTGGACGATCTCGGTCAATGATCCCCTATACCCCACTGTAAGAGCATGCTCACAATATGGCCAATCAAAGCCCTCTTTTGCCATACCTAATGCAATTATAATATCTAGATCTTCTTCGGAGGATATGTTCCTTAAATAGGTAACCACTTTTTCCCTTTCTTTAAGATCATCATTAACAAGATCTGCTATCTTTAGCACTTTATCGTCACTATGACGTTTTAAATAAATAATCCCATTTTCATTGTCTTGTTTTTGAACTGTTCCAATTTCATCCAGTATATAGTCAACTTCATTATATTTGTCTTTAGTTGATTCCCCTGAATTAATATGAGGTATATGGATTATAGTTTTCTTATCAGTGTCTAAAACCTCTTTAATTGCTGAAATATAACTACCTTGATAAAAATGATATCCTATCCCTAATGATTTCAGATACCTGTATCCATTTAGTTGCTCATAGTAATTATATGTGACATTGGTAAACTTACTTTCGTCTTCAGGTAACAAAACTGGTGCACTATCTCCCCGAAAATATGATCCAGTCATAGCTAAAATATGAGCGTTTGAGTTCTTCATAACAGACCTTAATAATTCTCCTAGTCTATTAGTCTCACTAGAAGAAACATGATGAAATTCATCAATTGTTAGTAATACATCATTGAATTTTTCATCTTCTAATTCTTCATAGGCATAACGAAGTGTTGAATGAGTGCAAATAAGTATTTCTTCCTCAGATTCTAAAAAATTCTTAAACGCTTCTATTTTTCCCTTTTCACCACCTACCGTACACAAATTATAATGTGGGTTAGGTGTCCAATTCGCATAGAAACCATTACTCACTAAATTAGTCTCTGAGAAAGAGCTTGCTATTGACCTTTCTGGAACTGCAACTATCACCTTTTGAATGCCCTGATTCTTTAATTTGTCTAATGCAATAAACATTAGTGCACGAGACTTACCAGATGCTGGTGGTGCTTTTAATAAAAGATACTGAGAATCTCTTTTCTCATATGCTCTTTCTTGCATTTCACGCATTCCAAGTACACTAGTATGGGTGCTTCTTCCTGTTTGTTCATAATTCACTTTAACTAAATTAGGCATAGTATTTCTCCCTAACATTTACTTGTTTATTTTCTTATACATGGAAAATAAATACTCTAGCCTCTCTTGATCTGAATTAAAACCTTTTTTTCTATAACATTTCTCTATTATGTCATCCAATTCCAAGTGAATTTTTAATAGGTTCTCTGGCATTTGACCAACTTTGTATAATTGAGCTAAAGTTTTCTCTGAGTGCATTTCTCGTTCTTCTAATATTTTATAAACATATTCAGTTATTAAAGATTTTTGGGAGCTTGATATTGATGGAACCGGAAAAGTATTATAGCAAATTTCAGCCGAATATCTCGTCCGTGTTTCTAATCCTCCTGCTACAGCCTTGACCCACACCATATGGATATGTGAAGTTAAAAATCCAAATAGCCAAGGTTCAGGGTCATAAATTGCTAGTGCTAGATTGGATATTATTGAATTGTTATCAAGAAAACCAATAGGTATATACTTTCTTTTTTCAGAAGATACACTAGGTATAATAAGTGAAGATTTATCACAAGTATTTAAATCTCTGAATTGATGAGGCCTTTCTGCTAATTTATTTGTTCCTTTATCTTTGCTATTTAACCGATGTTGTCTTACCGTTTCAATTCTTCTCATTAAAGGTGGTATATTATAGATTTCAGCTAAACCTGAATCGTCTTCAACCCATAGACACCATCTATTTGTTCCATATATATATTCATTCGATCCCACTAACTTTTTAAAATACTTTGTTGAGTTGGGGTAATCTTTTTCAATCTCTTGTTTTTCTTCTTCTGTAAGAATCAAACCTCCCCCATCATTTGGCATGTTTCCAAAATGCATTTTTGGCAGTCCAGATATTTGTTTTTTACGCCTTTCAACGTACGTGTTGTCACCATCTGTTAAATATGGACTTATATTATTTACAAATTTAATATGATCAGAGGTATAAATCTTTTTTGTCCTTTTAGTATTGACACTTTCAAAACCTATTATTACGCAAGTGATCCCCGCTGTTTTTTTAGCATTATTTGTCCATTTAAAAGGGGTATAAGCAAAATTTATAGAAACCTTATAATTGTAAATTAGCGGCCAAATAAGAGCCACTTGTTCTCCTTGAGATAAAGAATTTGTAGAAACAAAAGCAAATTTATGCCGTGAATTATGGATGAATTTTGTAGCTTTGAAAAACCAACAAGAAATATAATCAAGATTTTTATATTTCTTTACACCCTGAAATACATATGCTAAGTCGTCTTTGTGATGTTTTTCTTGTTTTCTAGCACCCAAATATGGGGGATTACCTAATATATAAATTTCATACCCGTCTTTTTTAGAGCATACTTCTTCCCAATTAATTCGAGTTGCATTTCCATGAATTATATTTCCACCTTGTTTCAATGGAAGTGTGGGAGTTGAGTTCCCGAACTCTTCTAAAAACTTTACATTCATTTGGTGTTCAGTTAACCACAAAGATAATATAGCCGTTTCATGTGCAAAATCATCTACTTCTATACCATAGAATTGTGATAATGAAATCAAGGACAGTGGTGAATACGCAGCTTTAGAATCAATTTTGTTTAACTGCTTAATTATTTCCATTTCTAAGTTTCTTATTTCTTTGTATGCTATAACCAAAAAATTTCCTGAACCACAAGCTGGATCAAATATTTTTAATTTAGATAATCGATTATGCAGTTTTGAAAGTCTTGTTTTATTATGTTTTCCGTTCTCGAACTCTTCCATCAATTCATCTAAAAACAAGGGTTTAATAAGTTTCATAATATTTGGAACTGATGTATAGTGCATTCCTAAGTTACTTCTTTCCTCAACTGACACAACAGATTGCATCATAGACCCAAATATATCTGGATTTATATCAGACCAATTTAAATTACCATTATCTACCAGCATTTCCCTTGCACGTTTCGAGAAGTTTGGGGAGTTATAAACTTCCTTAAACAAGCCACCATTTACATATGGGAATTTTTCAAGAAACTCTGGTAATCTTCCCCTGCTCCTTTTTTCAGTATTAAGAACACTAAATAACTCATCTAGAAATAAATTCAAATCGCTTCCATCTGGCTTTGTATAGTTTTTTATTGAATTGGTAAAATGTGCTTTCTGGTAGATGCCGGTATCTTCGGCAAAAAAACAAAATAATATTCTGGTAAGGAATACATTCAACCTGTGTTCATCTTCTATGTTTTCAATCGGATTCAACCTTTTTATTTCATCATAAAGTTTTGCCATGTGGATAGCTGCTTTAACATCCGCTCTGTTTTCCTTAATGACTTGTGCTTTTTCAAGCCCCGCCCAAGGTAAGAAAAAATCAAAATGTCTAGCTAAATCATCCAATTGTATGTCTAGTGATTCGCCTGTTTTAGTATCTATTGCAAGTAAAGTTTTATAGTCTGTGACCACAATGAACCTCGGTTGGTGCTTTATGGAGGTCTTGTCTTTGTGTATATCATCAATAGAATGATATAGATCCCCTCTTTTCGCCTCCTTAAAATAAAGCTTCTTTTTCCAAATAATTTCATCGCTTTTCTTTGATAAATTTAACGTCCCTTTTTTGAGTCTAGTAATTGACGCTTTGGGAAGTTTGTATGCAGATAATAAATCATAGATGAATGTTTCTTTATCAAAATTATCTATAATTGCTCTAATATTACTTTCAATATTTGCTATATTCATATTTTTCACCCTAACTAGTTTAATCACAAAACTTACATTAAGATTTTCTTGTTGAAATCCTCTTTTTAACAATTTTACAGGAAATACGTCATTTAGTGAATGCGTATCCTTAATGTATCGATGAGTGCGTTTTTTATTACTCATAAACAAAGAAATATAGGACATATTTTTTATGACCACCATCAAAACCCTTATATATCAAGGGTGAGAGTGTGTAATATCTTACACGGTGTGTGCAATAGTGCGCTGTATTAAGGTTTTGCTGAATGCTGTCTGTAACATCTTTAACGGGATTATACCGTTTGCGTTAGCAAAATGTTAGCATTATTAAAATACCCTATTGCTTAACCGATTTACCTGAACCCTTCAATGATGTTCCAAGGTACCCGTCCCTACGGCAACTCCAATACAGAAAATCACCTAACTCCACACTCTTTCAGACATGCCAACACATCACTTTTAGCTCAAGCTGAAGTTAGATTGCCCGAAATTACGGAAAGGCTAGGTCATGGAGGATGAAAACACTACTAAGAAAATTTATCTCCATGTGACAAAAGAAATGAAAAAAGAAGCCTCTTCTAAGTTCTTAAAACTTAGTAAAAGACTTCTCTACCAATTTAACAAAAAATATAGTTAATAAACTGGTAATACACACACTGCATATTACAATTCATGCAATTCATTTAAGAATTGCATTCAGTTTACTTATCATTTCCCTTTGGGGCTCTCCTACTCGTTTGTGCCAAGGGATACTCAATTTCCTTAACAATTCTATTTCTGTAGCTTTTTTATCCTTCTTTTGTTTCTTAGCAAAATAGGAAATACCATCACGAATATCTGATTGCATATGACATAACTTGTATATCTTTTTCGAACCACATCTACATTGGTCTAAAGGATTTAAGTAGAGGGCATACCAACCAGAAGGTAAACCACCTTTGAAATGTTTGCCAACCCAATCCCCTTCATTAAATCTGTTTCTAGTCGCCTCCCAAATTTGATGACGAAGCAACCATAGCGTTGACTCATCGAAAACTTTAATATATCTTTCGTATTCACTCGGCCCATATATATTGGGATTATATCCGTAGCAAAAAGAGTCAGGAATGTAAACTCCTTCCCGAGTGTGTCCCCCAGTATTAATATGGGGGTGATCAGGATAATCCATGTAAGTTATTGAAGGATTTAGTCCAATTACAATTGGTTGCCCATCAAGGAAGTCCTTTTCAGAATGTGCACAAACTGCAATTCTAAATTTTTGGTATTCAAGATTTTCTATGATATCTTTAACAGTTTTGTTTTTAATAGCATGAGAGTATTTACACTCTGGCCAATGACGAACTTTACCCTCGTCATAAGAAATTTCATTGTCATCAATAATATCCGAAACAACTTTTTCTAATTCGTCATCAGGAGGTAGAGGGATGGTTTCTATCAGAAACCATCCTTCATCCCTAAACCCGAAAATGGATTTATCAACCCACTTTACAGGTCCGTAGTCCTGAATTAGTCTTTGAATAACAGACTGTTCCATATACCCACCGAAGCATGTGACTTTCCTGGCTTTTTGGGTCTTGAGGGATTTCCGTTATGCCCCTCGTTGCCACGACCTTTATCATTGTGTCCTTTACTGTCATTGCCATGCCCAGGTTGCGGGTCTTTGTTTTCTTTATGCATCAATATCATCCTTTTCATCATAGTAGAAATAGAAGAAAAGGTTGTCCGATCAACACTATCCTCGCAATCTCGGTATACCCCGCCTGTCCAACTAATCTATGTACCTTTGAAACTATCGAACAAAAATGCGAACAAAATGTAAAAGTTAAATAGAAATATAAAAAATACTTGTATTTTGAACAAATTTCTTATAAGATAGATTTTAGTCAATGAAAAATACATATTTAGAGTGGATTGGGAAAGGTATATTACTAGAACCTATTTTTTCCACTTCCCTCTCATAAGTATACCACAAAAATCGAAATATGTTAAGAGATAAAAGACACTATACTTTGGTGTCTTTTTTTGTCCTTTTATAGAACTTCCCAAGATACAGTAATAAATAAATTCTCCTAATAGTAATTTTGAATAATAACTGCTGGTTGTGGTCTTGAATTTACGATCTTCAATAAATTCTTGAAAAGCAAATTTAAAAAGCACAAAAAGTACTACCCCCTTTCAGTCGAGAAGTAGTCTTCTTTGAATCGCGACTTATAACTCGTAAGTTCTGTCCTGATTGATTTTTTCTAATTCTAAAGAAGCTCTACATTTTTTAGTAAGTTAAAGTGTATTCTTCTTAAGCCATGGAAGTTAATTTCCCTCACATTTGCATTGCTTATTAACCTATAAAATTGTGCTGTAACAAATGATGGTTTTTGGAAGTCTCCGTTTTTATTAGGGAATACAAGATCTAATTTATGATAATACTTCTCACCTAAAACCTTCTTTCTCCATAACAGTTTTTCTTTGTGCTTCTGAAGTTTAGTCACTAGACTTCGTGGAAGAATTAATGTTCGGGAGCCATTTTTTATTTGACTAACCCCATTCTCACCAAGGAACATGTTTCTACTAACAACCACTGTTTGTTCTTTAAAGTCTATATCCCTCCAGGAAAGGGCCAATAATTCTCCTTGCCGTAATCCTGTATTTAAAACAAATTCATACATCAAACCCTTCCCTTCACTATCTGCTACTTTAAGAAACTGATTAATTTCTTCCTCACTCCAGGGAATAAAATCTTGAAATTTCAACATTTTATTCATTACTTTCATCAATTCACTTTTTCATATACGTCCTTTTTTATTTACCCATTACTAAAAGTAGGTTTATAAACTACACTTAAAAAGGTTTATTTTATGGCATTCCAATCCCTCCTTATTCAACCTTTCTAATATGTTTGAATACTTGCTTATTCACTTTCAATTCCATTCCAAGATTCCTTATATAATTTGGATGGATATAAGTACTAGTGGAATGGATTTTTTTGTGACCTAGTAATTGCTGTATAACTAACACCTCTGCTCCACTCTCTGCCATTATGGTTGCAAAAGAATGCCTTAATTTATGAAGAGTAGTCATCGGCACATTAGCTTTTTCCAAATATGTCTGAAATAGAGTTTGTAACTCTGGTTTAGTCATTGCATTTCCATTTCTATTAATAAGGTAATCGTCACTTTCTAATCCAAACTTGTCTATATACCTTTTCAGGATCTCACCAAATCCCTCTCGGAGAACAATAAACTTACTTGACTTGTTCTTCGTCTTATTTCGGTAAATCGTATCACCCGTCACATCAATATCACTTACTTTTGTTTGGATAATCTCGGATGGCCGACTCCCTGTCGTAATTAAAAGAAGAAAAAATAACGTATCTCGTTCAACATGAGGACTATCCTTTAATAACACTTGTAAAAATCGAAGTAAATCATGTCGTGTTGGAACATAGATGTCCTTCTTCGAAGGTTTCTGCTTATGTTCATCAATATCGAAACTCATTTTATCTGTAAGGACCGGGAAATCATACTTTCGGTATAAATATAAGAAGAAACTTTGAAGAGCTCGCTTAGATTGGTGTAACCATAAATAGCTCTTATGAAGATGTTCCTTAAAATATTGATCTAGGAGCTTTGCATCAAGGGCGGAGAAAAACAGCGTGTCCCCTTCTGAATTAACAACTTCATAAAATTTCTCAAGATGCAAGTCTTCTATCGACGAGTTAGTTGAAAGAGCCATATATTGTGAAAATTCATCCAATCTCCGCTTCATGATTCCTTTGTATTGCTCTGAATAACGAGAATGAACATGGTACATGTCAATTTCATTTGTGAGATTTTCCATTTCATCAACCTTCTAAATTAGTGTTTTAAGAACATCCTCTAACGGAAGGGGGTAATATTTCATAACTTCTTCTTTCAAATCTTTAGGTAGGAGCTTCGTGTAAACCGATGTAGTTTTAGGATCCTCATGCCCCAAAATCTGCATTAAATATTCTTCCCGCATTCCTGCTTTTAAACAATTGACCGCAAACGTATGTCGAAAAGAATGCACCGTGTACTCGCGTCCTAAATCTATTTCATCAAACAATTGACGGACTAAATATTGAATACTTCGATTCAACACCTTTTTCTCCCGGACTAATCCATCATCTTGACAAAATAAATACCCCTTTAAATCTGAACTCCACTTCGGTACACCACTAATTTTCAAATAACGTAGAATGTGTATTTTGATTTCATCAAACATCGGGATATATCTTTCCTTCCCCCCCTTACCGTCTCTTATAAGTATCAAATTCTCATTAATGTTAAAATCTTTTACTCTCATATTGGTTAGTTCACTGATCCTACATCCCGTCCCCCAAAGGAAAATGATAATGGCTCGTTTTCGATATCCGTACGTTTTTTGAATAGCGCCTTGAAGCACCTTTTCCACTTGTTGATCACTGAGGTACCTTGGCAATGTCGTGACGGTTTGAATAGGAAATTTGTATCTTAGATCTTCTCTCGTATAGCCTTGTTCAAAAGCAAATCCCAAAACGCTTCGAATTATGGCTAAATATTTGTTAGTCGTCCCTGTCGCTAGAGCACTATCTTTTCTCGGTTTACTGTTTTCTAATAGATCATAGACCAGATCCTCATTTACCTGTTCAACCTTCAGTTCAGGATCTTTTTTTTGGATGGAAGATTTCACTCTATCTAAAAAATTTAAATACGTTTCTACCGTTGTGCTGCTCCTCCTTTTTAATGACTCAAGTTTTTTTAGCTTCTCACAGAATTCCCCTATAACCTGAGTGAAAAGAACGTCTTCAGACGTAGATTGCAACTTGTCTTTGTTTTTGACAAGATGAATCAACTCGTCCATCGTAACCCCTAACTCTTGGCATAATCCCTGGTAGTCGACATTACTTTGAACGCGTATTGGCATGAAGGATCTCATCCTTTCCTTTTAATGGAGAACGGTTCATTGTGTTTGTTAACAATCGCTGATTGGATCGGTAGTAATAATAGTAGGTAGATTTCCAATCCTTATGACCAATCGCTTTCGAAACTCTTTCAAAACTATATTCTTGAAGGGCATTCGTAAGATACGTATGCCTAAACGCTTTGGCTGGATACTTGGCTTCACCGAAGGCTTGTATATTCGCGTTACGAAATATGACATTAATATAGCTGGGGGTAATTGCATGACCTCTACAATTACAAAAGAGTTTTTCTGTTTTCGGTTCATACTCTTCCCGAACATCCAGGTAATCTTTTATGACATCCATAACTTCAGCACTTAACTTAACCTTTCTTCTATCTGTTTTTCCACACTCCAAGTAAATGGTCCTTTCAGTAACGTTAAGGTCTCCCAACTTGGTGTTGGTTAATTCAATAGGTCTACACCCTGTATCCACGATGATTAAAAAAACAGCTAAATCACGTTCAACATGAAGAGAGCAATCGTAAATGGTATTTATTAATTCTATAGTGCATTCCTTGGGAACATATTCATTCGCTCGTCTCGATCTCCCTCTTAAATGTAAGGGGATCTTGTATAATTTATGGATTAAACCTTGACTATTTAAGAACTTCACAAACAATTGAACGCTTCGAAGATACGTTTTTGCAGTATGAGTGCAAATTTCTTCGTTTGTTATTCGTTCAGATAACATGTTCTCGTACCCTCGTATATATTTATATAAAAGCTTTTCCTGGCCTTCTTTATTGAAGTTTGTGATATCGGACCCTTCACTTTGCAAGTACCTGTGAAACATTAATATTCGTTTCTTTTCCTCAATATAGCGATATTGTTTATTCTGTAAAAAGCGGATAAAATCTTCTATGACCTTTGGTAACTGTTGCTTAACCTTTTGTATTTCTTTATGCACCATCTTTCTTTTGGAGGGAGACTTTGCTGAGTATGATCGTTTTTTATGTTTAATGAGGGGGGTGAAGTCACCTAATCCCTTATGATGCAGAAAAGTTAGGTATCTCAATACGAAATTCACTTTTTTAATATATACTTGTTCGGATAGCTTTCCGTATTGATAAATCCGTTTTATATAGTCGATATACCCCTGACATTCCCTTATTGTTAAATCAGGATATTCTTTTCCATGAAATAAATAAAAATCGATTAAGATACTTACATAAAATTTCTTCGTCTTCTCATTTTGAAGTTTTGTTTGAAGTATGAACTCACCAATTAATTTGTCATGCAGCTTTTCCTTTAATAGAACGTTATTTGTTTGATGATCCTTCTCAAGCCCCATCACATACACCTCCATATTGTTAACAGTGACTCACTCAGCTATGTTAAAATGATGCCACCAATAAACATTGAGTAGGCAACCAACAAACACTGAGCGATGAACAAAACAAACATTGAAAGGCATAAAAAAATGCCTGGCATTAGTTTTGCCAGACATTTCCATTTATATTCGTGGTATCCCATTTCTACGAATATTTTTTTCATCGCTTTAAAGCGATGAAAAGTTTTTATTAAATATTAGTGATTAAATTATTGGTTACGAAATTTTCAACTGAAGGGAGTGTTGTATATAAAATGACTAAACTATTCAGTATTTTTAATTTCACGTTTAATTCTAACATAGAAATTTTTGGTTTGGTTTATTTTTTTATCAATGCTGCATCATTTATTTGTATCGTAACCTTTAAAATGAGAAAAAACACGGTTGGTCTCAATTGAGACCAACCAAGATAATTAAATAGGATAATTATACAATTTCCTTGGTGATATAACATGATAAAACCAAGATCCGAAATTGCTTATATTAATGGAATTATTAACAAACAAATTACAGAGGAAGAATTTATTAAAAATAAATCAGATAACCTTGGAAGATTAACGCTTGACTTAAATGAAATAAAACTATTAAAACAAGACCCGAAATTGTTAAAAAAGTTCTTTCTTTCATTCTCTGTTGAGGGACGTTTAAAATTAATATTTACAAAAGAAATGCTAGGGATGCCTCAAGATACATTTATTATAAAATATGGGCTGAACAAAAAAATCATACAAAATTTAAAAAAGCAACACCATTTAGATAAACCCATGCCTAACGAATCTGATCCAGTTATACGAGAGATAACCAATAAACATCTTCAAATTTTAGCAACACTCGCTATCTTCACTAGAATACCTATCTCTTGGATTCAAGAAGAATGGCCTACAGATAACCTATCTTGGAACCTAAATCATTTTAACTTTCTTCCTGATGTTCATTTTTCACTTGAAGAATTCAACGAATATGTAAAAAACACAGAGAAAAATGCGACCAAAGATAAATCGATCCATACACGAACCCAATTTCCATATCTTTATGATGTGAGACCAATAATTTTACACCTTGACACTAAAGAGATTTATTTACGTACTTCATTTTGGGAAAGTGGAGGATTTATTATCGAATTGTTTGGTGACAATGAACAACTTCATGACTTTTTAAAGGTTAAAAAGTTGATAGAACCATACGGTCCTTTAGAAATAGGTTATTGTGAAACTGTCATAGAAGATCAAATCAATATGATGATAATTGCTAAAAGTCAGGCGAAGGATATTTCTTTGCCCCCTGAATTTAAAAAGTTCTAATTACAATTTATAGGGTTGGACTCAAATGAGTCCAACCCTATTTTAATTCCCCAAGATGTTCATCCTCCTGAAAAGAGGAGGTTTTTTTATGAATGAAAACGTTAATCAAAAAATATCATTAAGAGAATCAGAACACAGGAAAAAAGCATTAAAGTTAGTTGAAGAATGGTTAAAAGAGCTTGAAAACTTTACCGATTTTAACAATGAGGGTGATTGTAATGACAAGTCCTAAAGATAGGAAAATGAATATCTCAGAGAACCAGTATTCCACTTGGGATTCTCTTCCTGATACTTTAACTGCAATGCACATTTCCCAATTCCTCCAAATTTCAAGAAGAAGAGTCTATGAATTATTTCAGGTTGATGCTGAAGAAGGAGGCATCCCTAACTTTGAGATCGGTGCATCTAAGAGGGTTGATAAAGATGATTTTAAAAAATGGATTTTGCATAAAAAAGAATTCAATCAATAAAACATTTCATTCTTAAGCTTCTATATACCTTATTACTTTTCTTAATAACATTAGGGTGATGAAAATTGTTTTATTTATCTAAGTGTTTTATACAACTGGTCTTAGACTTTGCGAACTCGTTTTGGAAAGAATAGAAGATACTAGCTGCTGAATTTAATGCGTTCCACATAAAAAGTTTCTATTTCATAGAAAAAGGGGATTAAGGTTGCACTTAATCCCCGAATAACTACTCTTAATAAAAATATACATTGTCTCCGTCATATACATATTTAACATTAATGTTGTTAAATGTTTTTTCTACGCTTTTACCTGAATCTGATAATTTTTTATTCCATCGATTATTGTATGCCTTATAGATGAAGTCGAATATCTCATCTGATTCTTTGGGATATAGTGCGTTTATGGATGACTTTAACGACTCTTTATACTTTTGTGATGCATATTCCCCAACAGCTATAAACTCATCTGGTGAATCTGCTAGATTATTAATCTTCAAGCGTAATTTATATTTTCCTTTATAAAGTTCCTTATCGTATAAATAATATTGAAATTTGTAATTTCCATTTGCCCCAAATTGAGATGCTCTATTCATACTAATTCCCACAAATGAAGGTAATGATTCACCTATCTTCTGCCCGTATGCTACATAAACGTGCGTTTCATTATTTGGATTATACATGCTACGTACCAATGTGTCGGTCTTTTCATGAATATCTGGGTGAAGTTTAGTGCCTGGTAGTAAATTGCTATAGATTCCATCAGCTTTAAAGTAGAACTTTCCATCACGGTAATCAAAACGATTCACGGAGATGTCTTTTGTACTATCGCTTCCATACATCCTCTCTTCCTTCGCAGTTTTATACTTTGGATCAAATACCGTAAATTGAAATTGGACAGGCTTCTTTAAAGGCTGATTATCTAGATTTTTTTATTTTATCAGTTATAACTAACGTATAATTTCCTGGACTATATTCATCATGATTGAAAAGAGATACAGCTGATACTTGTCTCGAATTAGTACTTTTTCCAGCTTGTATGTAGTTTGGTAAGAAAAGTGGATTCGTATTCTCTAGTATTTTCCCATATTCATCTACAACATAAATCGACTCATCATTAACGGTTGATGGATTAATTTGTGTATTAAACACTATCGTCCAAATTTTATGAGGAGCTACGATCTTTTCAGCAAAGGAGACATGCGGTGATAAAAAGAAGCTGAACATTAATATTAGCGTGGTGATACGAAGGCTTTAACCCGTTTTGTTTTAGTTTTGTAATCACTATTTCACTCCTTAAATATTTAATTAGAAATTATTTAATAATTCCTTAAATAAGACATATTAAAGGTTTTTATAGAAACATAAACCTTACATAAAAGGGGTACATTTTTTAATAAGTATTTGCGTCTTTTATAAACAACAATTAGTTCTTTGGTCAACTTACGCTTTTCTATTAATAATGTGCTTAGATTCGTTGTTATTTCTTTCTCCCGACTTTTGCTTCTTTAATTCTCTAATTTCTGTTTTCAATTCCCTAATCGACTTAGAGTCATCTATACCTTTTGAAACTGCAATTCTAATAATTAGATAGAATACGAATAAATAAATTAGACTAATAGATATCCAAGTTTCATACTCCATGTTTATAGTCTCTCCCACCTATTAAGCTTTCCATTTAATTTTTATTATTTCTTCTACATACCCGACTCTTAGAAAGTCATGAGCTGACCTCACCCTTTTAATAATTATTAAAGCCATTATTTATTGCAGGTGCGGGCCCTAATCATTAAATAAGTTTGTCCCCAAAACCGAAAGAATGTAATCCTCCCTCACCTTGTTTAATCTTGTTTTCAAAATATCCCCTAGCCTCTTTTGTTGTTCCATTACATAAGTGAACAAGATTTTGTTAAATTATTTGTGATGAGTTATCTCTTGACGAACAACCATGTAAAGATCCAACTTAATTTTAACATAAATATCCATTAGATTTAGAGGTTAGTTGTTCTACTAGCTCAATAAAAAGTGCAAACACTTTATTCCATATTTGCACCCCTTTTCAGTAATACTCAATTTCGAGATAACTTTCTAATATGTTGTTAACCTGCCTATTTTTTGAATAAAAGATTTTTTACTTTATCTCTTGTTTAACAACGAAGTAGATTAAATCCCTTCTTGCTCCCTCACTTCCTCACCAAGATCCTCGGTTTCTTTAACTATAGGTTCTAAATCATCAGTTTCTAATTCAAAAAACTCATATAGTAAGTCTAAACATAGTACCACTAAAGTTATGGCTGTATATAGGGTGAGTCTTATCTCTGGATTAATATGGTTAAAATAAGAAAACCATTCTAAATCAGTTACTTCTGAATTTTCATCTGTTCTAATAAAACGATTGAGGGATACAGGGCTACTATGCACATCACTATTCAATAGACGATAAACATTATTATAATAAGAGAGCAAGCCTACTTCATCTGCTATTTGTTCTATCGGAGGGAGATCTTTATAATCATTTTCTTCAATTGACTTTTTAAGTTCATCCCTTTCCTCTTCAGTAATTGAACTTTTTAACAGATCACTATAAGTCTCTTTAGTATCATTTAAGATAACGTTCATTAGTTTAAGTCTAGTTTTTTCATATGAAGTATGGTAACGCATTGTTTTTTCTTCACTAAGGGTTACATATTTCATAATAAACGTAGATTCTAGCATACTCCTTAAAATCACTTTAGCATCCTTAAGTAAACTCTTTGAAAGTAAAATGTACACTGAATTATAACTTTCCAGTGTGGATATGAATAAACTTGCTACTGTAATTTCTTGTCCATTAGTTCTGCCAATATTTAATTTATATTTAGACTTATGAGCGAATTTATTTACCCTTTTAGCTAAGTCAAAATACTTGTGATTAGCACCCTTAAGTTGTTCTTCAATTTTATTTATTTCATTAGATAAATACCCTTCTTGGTCTACACTCATCTCACTGCCCCCTATTTGTAATTGTTCATTCTATAAGTGCGCCATTTTTGAGGAACGCTTCATATCGAGCTAATACTTTTCAGAAAGTTTGATAAATGACTAAAAAACTTCATTGTCTTATCTTTAAAGTACTAATTACTAATCAATAACCTAAGTACTCTTCAGTTCCAGTTCCAAGATCTATTTTACAGCCATTTAAGTATTCTAAAGCCTATAGCATTTAGCTTTCACCATCCCCCACTTTTACTACTTCAGTTTTTTTCACTAGATTTTTCTCATAATATTGATAAAGCTCACAAAAAAATTAATTAATTAAAGTATCAATAATTATTTTTCCCAATATTATCAAATGCACAATCTAACAGGTTGTCATAATGTAATAAATTAATTTTCCGAGAGCTTTTTAATGTACGTTGCTTCCAATAAGTATTTTCTAAAAAGTTGTTTCTTCTTCCTGCAACAACAGCGAAATGAATTTTTGTATTATCATAGTTTATAAACTCTTGGGGGAGGTTACCATTTGTTTTAATATATTTATTAAATGTTTCTCTTAAGCTAAAGAAATTAGAAGATAACCATCTATCCCAATCCTCTACTTGTTTAATTCCTTTGTTGAACACCTGTCCGGGATTGCCATCTTTTGTCGTAATCCTCCCATAAAGGCTTTCCAATTCAACAAATAAGAACTGGTACCCTCCTGAACTTTTACCAACAATTAAATAATCAACTTTAAATGAATTACCTAACATGAATTCAGGAAATACGTAGAGTTCATGGTTCCCAAAATTATATCCATTAGATAAAATTGAACCTATGATAAAGGTAGCTTCTTCGTGATAATAGTTAATAAATTTCAGGATATCTTGTTCTTTTGTACCACCACAATCCAGTAAGTCTGAAAAACTCCTAACTATGAATTCTAGTTCTGAGCAATTAGTTAATTGAACTGGATCTAAATAATTATTAGGAAACAGACTGAGATAATGTCTCACAGCACGAGGATATTCTCTATAAAAATTCTTTATACGCCAGTTATTTAAGTTACCTTTCTCTAACCTTTTACAGTCATCCCAATCACTATGTTCTTCTTTTGAAAGAGATGTATAATCTCTTGTATATAGATTCATATCAGTAATCCTCCCCTTCTTTTTCAAAAAACTTCCTTACTATTTTTCAGCGTTTAATTCACTACAATTATTTCAAATATTTGTATGACTAGCAATGTACTTAAGTATAACTTGTACACACACTTACATATATTTGGCATTTAATTTATGTATGGAATGGCAGGATGTTTTTTGTATAAAAAACAGACCACAAAATATGCAAAGTTTTGTGGTCTGTTAATTTACTGTTTATTCCAGATAAGTTAGCAATAGGTAAGCATTTGATGTTATCTCCAGCTTTTCCCCTGCTCCACACCAAACGTGCCAGTTTCCTAGCATTCGGCGTTCCATCTAATGTTGTGTACTAGATTATAAGTTCCTAGTGAATTAGGTATGTAATGATGGCAATGCACATTAGAAGCATACAAATATTCTCCAGTAATTTCACATTTCCCCATCTTCATACTGTACCGACTTATGCGATTATCCATATATTCAATACTTCGATCTGGAAGAAAAGCCTTCATGAGATGACTAATCTCCTTTTGAATATCAGGTTGAAGTTTTTTATATAGGTTCTGCCTTCCTTCTTTTGTATAAAGCGAAAGCTTTTTACTAAAGTTCATCGCGTTAACGGTCTTCACACTACCTATGGGAAAGACGTACATATCCTTGATTCGAAATGTTTTTGTCCCTAAACTAAAAAGTTTCTTATAAATAGGCGGTGGGTTAAATGGATGTTCTTGAGTCCCTACTAATCGAAGCTTATTATAGATGAACGGTTTTAAGTCAAAGGCAATACGTGAGAACTCTAGGCTTACATGAGTGGCTCGGTTGAAGTAATTGTGGATACCTAAGATAAAACTATTATAACGAAGCACATTTTGTGTTGTAGGAGAGGCCTTTATTCTTCGAATGAGTTTTTTGGCTTCCTCTATAATTCTCTTCCTTTTAGAAGAAATTAAGCCTGTATGGGCTACTCGTTTCTTACCCTTTTTGTTCGCACGAATTGTAAACCCCAAGAATTCAGATTCTCTTTTTCTTAAATTCACAATTTGGGATTTCTCAGGAGATATATCTAAGTTTAAACGTTCCTTCAGGAACGCTTTCACTGCATGGTACCAACGTTGGGCACTCTTTCCATCACGACAGAGAATCTTAAAGTCATCTGCGTAACGCACTAAATATCCTTGTTTCAAGTTTGTAGTCTTCCTGGCTCGTCTTCTCGCATTATCTGAACTATATGACTTGTGCAAAGGAAAGGTCTCCCATTGTCCCGCAACCCATTGATCTAGATCGTTTAGTACAACATTTGAGAGTAGAGGCGAGAGAATACCTCCTTGCGGTGATCCTTTATGTGGGACACCTTCACCATCAATTTCAGATTTCAACATTTTAGAAATACAGGCAAGAACCTTTCGGTCTTGTATCCCGATATTCCAGAGCTGCTTGTTTAATAACGTGTGATTCACATTGTCAAAGAAGCTTTTAATATCAATATCCACGACAAAGTGGAATTGCCCATGGTTGATCAAATGTTGTATCCTTGCCATAGCATGATGAGTTGACCGTAAGGGTCTAAACCCATAGCTATGTCTGAAAAACTGCGATTCCACGATAGGTTCGAGAACTTGTTTGAAACTTTGTTGAATGATTCGGTCCATGATACATGGGATCCCAAGAGGTCTCCATTTACCATTTTCTTTTTCAATCCATTCTCTTCGAACTTTTTTCGGGTGATAGTTTCTTAGTTTGGTTCTTACTTCTGAAACAAGTTCGTTTTCAGTTAGCTCTTTCATGTCATGGATGGTTCTACCATCCGTACCTGGTGTTTCAGAACCTTTATTAGATTTAATCATGCGAAAAGCGAGCAGGATGTTTTCTCTCGATATGATGGTGTCATAAAGATGAGAAAAGACATGTCCTTGGCTCGCTTTTTCATGTAGTTCTGTAAACGTCTCCGTCATATTGTAATAGTCCCAGTTTCGTAGCGTTGACACTGTGGCATCCCTCCTTGTGGAGTGATGTTCCCACGTTCTTACCTGATCGGTGTCATTCACGTTAGGAAAATAATCGTTTCATACATTAGACTTGGGGCTGTTCCTCCACTCCCATTACAGGAGATTCATCGGTCGTTCCCCTACCCTCACAAGGATAAATGCTTTTCAGCATACACTTTATAGCAACCGTCTAAGGTGACAGCCTATGATCCGACGTTCCTTGCTTTCCAAGTCCCTTACAACATAGCTTTACATACTAAACGTAGGTGCTCCCTTTAAGCCTGTGAGCTAGATACCGCCATCGTTCGGTATAGTGTATTTCAGAGGGCGCATTTTTACTCCACACCACTCACGTTATCGTTAGATAACCCATAGGTTTCCCTATGTTCAAACTTTAGACCCTTACATTCGGAAGTTTGTCAGTCCTTCTCTCGAAGAGCGATTCTCACCATATTTAGTTTTTCAGCCGTGCGGTCTATCCATTAACATATCCATTCGTAATGAATGGATTTAGCCTCTGTTCAACCGAATCTACCTGAGCTTCACACCCCAAGACCTGTCAGTCTCAACGCATGCAGGAATATTGACGGGTTGGTTTCAGGAAACATGGATCCATCATTCCCAACCTCCGTTGTAAAGTTGGATATTAAATTGTAAAATCCCCGCTTTTCACGCTTTTAGCGTTTATAGCAGAACTTGTCGCGCGCGCCC
>SDGW01000284.1_pt1 | contig 21407 bp, 15 predicted proteins | sample 2873831 | NCBI WGS metagenome assembly SDGW01 (sample SAMN08132700, study PRJNA421101) | hypersaline lake metagenome | isolation source: celular fraction 0.22 microns magnesium sulfate-rich crust from ephemeral... | place: Spain: Penahueca Lagoon, Toledo | collected 2011-07
GCCATCTTCACTTCGCCGTCGACGAACACTTTCGATGCGCCGCAGACACCGCTATCACAGCCACACTTCACGCCCGTGTAGCCGTTCCGTCGCAGTACAGTCGCCAGGTCGTCGTCCGATTCGACCGCCACAGTCGTCGATTCGTCGTTGATCGTTAGTTCGATTTCCACGGAAATCCCTCCATTGTGCAGGTGTGGCTCTCGCACACGCACGTCGTGGTGTAGGATGCGAGACAACAACACATATATCTATGGGTGACTGCCCCAATGCCGGCCCGTGACGGCCCAGACTCCACAGACCGACCGGCCAGGTTCGTTAGGCAACTGTGGCGTCCCGCGTCCGTGATCGGGTGCGTCACCCGTCGCTTCGTCCGTTGGCACAGTCGCGTGGTAGTGGCGGATGTGTCGCAGGTTTGTCCGATCGCTGTGTGACGAATACAGTTTTGAAGGATACCCTGTATTGTCACCGTATGGAGATCGCACTCCTCGGAGGAACTGGTGACATCGGACAGGGACTCGCGTTGCGCTGGGCGCTGGACACCGACCACTCGGTCGTCATCGGATCGCGAGACGCCGACAAGGCCGAGCGGAAAGCGAACGAGTACTACTCGTCGCTGAAAGAGATCGGCGTCACTCCCGATATCGCCGGCTATAGTAACGAGACGGCTGCCGATTCCGCCGAAGTCGTCGTCGTCAGCGTTCCCCCCGAATACGCGCCGCAGACGGTCGAAACGGTCGCTCCCGTCCTTGGGGAGGACGATATCCTTGTCAGTCCGGCGGTCCAGATGTCGCGTGACGCGAGCGGCTTTCACTACGATCCACCCGAAGCGGGATCCGTCGCCGAAGTAATCGATCGCGCAGCCCCCGACGACGTACCGGTCGTGAGCGCGTTCCAGAACCTCGCTGCGGGCGCGCTCAGCGACCTCGAGACCGATCTCGAGGCCGACGTCGTCGTTACTGGTGACGATAGTGAGGCGAAGGAGACGGTCATGGCACTGGCAGAGGACATCGACGGTCTCAGGGCACTCGACGGCGGTCCGCTCGCGAACACCGGCGTCGTCGAGAGCGTGACGCCGCTTCTGATCAACCTCGCGATGAACAACGACGGGATGCACGACCTCGGCGTCCGGTTCGAGTGACGAGCGGAGACGTTCTCCACCGCGGTTGACATCGATCGCTCGGTCGCAAATCGGCTGTGCTTCATCGACGAACCAACGTCGAACTGTGAGTCTCGCCGTCGGACTTGCTGCCTGATGCACCACAACGACGGGACGAGTCGCGTGAGCTCAATCTCGAGGTCCCATTCGTCCGTCAGGACGACGAGTTACTAGTGGCGCAACCATCATCGGGGGCCGGTTCGAGAGGGGGAAACATTGATACATTCTCACGTACGAGTGGCAACGGAGACGGAATCACTGCCGATCCCCTCGGGGTGATATCTGCTTCCCCCGTACCGTCCGCGACTCCGGGATCGCCGGTCGTCAGAGACGACATCCATGACCGAGAGTACCCAACGCCACGCCGGAACTGATCTACACGGTCGTCGTACGCTTCTCTCGAAACGATCGCTAGCGTCCGTGTTAGCGGCGACAGTAGTCCTCGTAGTGGCCGGGTGGATCGTCGACGTCGATCCGTTCCTCCTGCTATCGTCGGACGCTCGCGGCCAGATGTGGCTGCTCGTCACCGAAGGATATCCGCCGGACATCGGCCGCGATTTCCTGCTCGGTCGATCCCTCCGAGACGGATTGCTATGGGCGATCGTCGAGACGCTCGCGATCAGTATCGTCGGCACCTCCCTGGCCGTCGTCTTCGCGATCCCGCTCGCGCTCGCGAGTGCATCGACCGTCACCTATCAGGGGCCGCTGTACGCCGGTGCGTCCGCCTCGCGAATCGGGCTCGGATACGCCCTCCATCGCGGTGCCAGACTTCTGTTGAGCTTTCTCCGATCGGTCCCCGGCCTCGTCTGGGGGTTCCTCTTCGTCACCGCCGTGGGACTGGGACCGTTCGCCGGCGCACTCGCACTCGGGGTTCACAATACGGGCGTGCTCGGCAAACTGTACGCGGACTTCCTCGAGGATACGGACTCGAGGACGACCGAAGCGGTCGCGTCGAGCGGGGCGACGCGGTTCCAGGCCGTCTGTCACGGTATGATCCCGCAGGTATCGGCGACGGTAGCGTCGTACACGCTCTACAGGTGGGAGTGTACCATCCGCTCGGCGACGATACTCGGCTTCGTCGGCGCCGGCGGGATCGGCTACTACCTCGTCATCTCGATTCAGCGGTTACAGTATCAGAAACTCGTCACGGCGATCGCCGCTGTGTTCGCGCTCGTGGTGCTGTCCGACGCGCTCGCGTCGCGACTTCGCGCTCGGATGGTGTAAACTCGGCAGTCGCAAGTCGCAACGACGCCGAACGGGAATGATACGAGGCCGCCCCGGACACCGCCTACGTTGACGCCTTCGACCGGACCGCCTCGAGGAGCACTTCGGTTCCGGTCACGATGTCTTCCCATTCGGTGTACTCGTTCTCCCGGTGGCTGATGCCGTCGACGCTCGGGACGAAGATCATGCTCGTCGGCGTGATCTTGTTGAGGTAGTTGGCGTCGTGGCCGGCACCGCTGACGAGACGCGTGTAGTCGCAGCCGACCGTTTCGGCGGCGTCGACGACCGTCTCGATACAGCTCTGGTCGAAGGGATCGGCGTCGACGCGCATGATCTCCTCGAACTCGTACTCGAGGCCCTCTCGTTCGGCCGCGTGGGCGATCTCGCGCTGGATCTGTTCGACCGCAGCGTCGACGGCCTCGTCGTCGTACGACCGGAAGTCGATCGTGAACTCGACTTTCTCGGGAATCACGTTGATCGCGTTCGGCCAGACGTCGACGCTGCCGACGGTGCCGACGAGGTCGGTGCCTTCAGTCGCGGTGATCCGCCGGACGCTGTCGGTCACGTCGGCCGTCGCGACGAAGGCGTCGTGACGCATGTCCATCGGCGTCGGGCCGGCGTGGTTCGCCTGCCCCTCGAACGTGACGTTCATCCAGGAGAAGCCGAACACGCCTTCGACGGCCGCGACGGGGAGGCCCTCCTGCTCGAGGAACGGGCCCTGCTCGACGTGCATCTCGAAATAGCAGTGGATGTCGTGGGGCTCGCAGGGCTCGTCACCTTTGTAACCGATTCGTTCGAGTTCTTCACCGAACGTCTTCCCGTCCTTGTCATCGCGCTCGTACGCGTAGTCGAGGTCGAAAATGTCACAGAAGACGCCGCTGCCGAGCATGTCCGGCTGGAACCGGACGCCCTCTTCGTTACTCCACGCGACGACCTCGAGCGGGCGCGCCGTCGTCTCGTCGGCGTCGTTGAGGGCCTCGACGACTTCGAGGCCGCCGAGGACGCCGATCACACCGTCGTATCGACCACCGTTGTACTGGCTATCGATGTGGGAGCCGAACATGACCGGGTCGGCATCCGGATCCGCCCCGGATCGACGGCCGAAGATATTCCCCATCTCGTCGATACGGACCGTCAGGTCGGCCTCGCGAAACCACTCGACGACGGTGTCTCGGGCTTCCTTGTTCTCGTCGGACAAGCTCGGGCGGTTCACACCGCCGTTTTCGGTCGCCCCGATCTCGCTGAACTCGTCGAACCGTCGGCGGAATCGCTGCTCGTCGATACACACTTCAGTCATGTGAGAACCCACCAGCGGGGCTAACTTTAACATTCCGGAGGGATCCGCCGTAGAACGACGGCCAAACACCGCCAGACGTGTCGCAACTCACCGAAAGAACCAAACGGCCCATCCTCGAGAGTCGATACATGTCGTCTGTTAGCACGGGGTCCGTAGAGTTCCGGAACGCACGCGTTCTCGATGGCACCGGCGGGCCGGCCTTCCGCGCACACGTTCTTGTCGACGACGGTCGAATCGAACGCATCGGCGACGAGCCGGTCGGCGCTGACCGGCAGATCGACCTCGACGGATCGTATCTCGCTCCCGGATTCGTGGACATGCACGCCCACTCGGAGCTACGGCTGATTTCCAAGCCCACTGCCGAGGAGAAACTCACGCAAGGTATCACGACCGAAGTGCTCGGCCAGGACGGGGTCAGCGTCGCGCCCGTGCCCGAAAACATGAAGACCGAGTGGGAGAAGCGCATCCAGTCGCTGGACGGCACGATCGACAGGCGGTGGCCCTGGAGTTCCGTCTCCGAATACCTCGACGAACTCGAGGAAGCAGCACCGGCCGTCAACGCCGCCCACTACGCCCCACACGGGAATCTGCGCTCTCACATCGCCGGCTTCGAGGACCGCGAACTCGCGGCGGAAGAGGTGACCGAACTACAGGAGAGGCTCGAACGGGCTATCGATGAAGGCGCGTTCGGACTATCGACGGGGATGATCTATCCGCCGAGTTCCTACGGGCGGGACCCGGAACTCGAGGCGCTCGCCGAGACGCTCGCGACCCGCGACTCGTTTATGATCTCTCACGTGTGGAACGAGACCGATCGAGTCGTCGAATCGATCGACCGCTATCTCGCGCTCTGTCGGCGCGGCGGTTGTCACGCACACGTCTCGCACCTGAAAGTGGGCGGCCGACAGAACTGGGGGAACTCCACGGACGTCCTCGATCTGTTCGACGAAGCGGTCGAAGCGGGACAGCGGGTTTCGTTCGACCAGTACCCCTATACGGCGGGCTCGACGATGCTCACCGCGCTGTTACCGCCGTGGGCACGACAGGGCGAAACGGCGGACATTCTCGACAGGTTGCGACGGGAGGATGTCAGAGAGCGAATCGCCGAGGACATCTCGTCGCCCGGGGAATGGGAAAACTTGGCTCGCGCGGCGGGCACGTGGGATAACATCCTCATTACGCGGACTGCGAGCGGCGACTATCAGGGAGACACGGTCGAGGAGATCGCGACCGAGCGAAACCTCGACCCGGTCGATGCGATGTGCGAACTCCTCGTCGAGGAGCACCTGGACGTGACGATGGCGGACTTCGTCATGTCGGAAGAAGACATCGAGCGGTTCCTCGCGGACGACCGAGGAACGTTCTGTACGGACGGCATCTTCGGCGGCAAACCCCATCCGAGAGCCATCGGGACGTTCGGTCGCATCCTCGAACGATACGTCCGTGAGCGCGATGTGCTATCCCTGCCGCTCATGGCACGCAAGGCGGCCGGCCACCCCGCCGACATCCTCGGACTCGACGACCGGGGATACGTGAAGGAGGGATACGTCGCAGACCTCGTCGCCTTCGATCTCGACGCCGTGTCGGAGAACGCCACCTACGAGGACCCCTTCCAGCTCACAGACGGCTTCGAGTATATTCTCGTCGGCGGCGCGGTGGCCGTCGAGGACGGGACGCCGACGGGCGTTCGGAACGGTGAGATTCTCCGCTCGACCGACGAGTGGGGTGGCTCCGACCGACCGGCACTCGATAGGTCGTCCATCGAGTCGTGACACACGGACCCTACTGTGGCACACGACCGACACAGAGCCACACCGATTTGGTCCACTCGCGCAACCGGTCGGTACAGATCTGCAGTCGGTCGTTCGGCATTGCCTGAGTTTATCACCCATACTTATTTAGTAGACCTCGGATTATTTCTCAACGGGATTCCAATGAGCAGTAGCAAACAGGTGTTCGATAGAGGCGACCGTGTTGGCATCTACCTGCAGGACAAACATTCGTTACAGGAGAATCTCGAGCTCGTCCAATACGCAGAAGATCAGGGAATCGACGAGATCTGGCAGGCGGAGTCTCGACTCGCACGCGACGGCATCACGCCACTCGGCGCGTACGCCGCCGTCACGGATCAGATCAAGCTCGGGACCGGCGTCATCAACAACTGGACGCGAAACACCGCACTCATCGCCCAGACGATGAGCACGCTGGAGGAACTCGCCGGCCCGAACCGCATCCAGTGTGGAATCGGCGCCTGGTGGGACCCGCTTGCAGAGAAGGTCGGCATCGACCGAAGCGGTGCGCTCCGCGCGATGCGAGAGTGCGTCGAGGTCACGCAGGACCTCCTGGCCATGGAGAACGTTACCTACGACGGCGAGTTCGTCCAGATGCGCGACGTGGAACTCGACGTCGTCCACGGCGACTCCGGTCCGCGGACGGTACCGGTCTACGTCGGCGGTACTGGATTCAAAATGCTCGAGCTCACGGGTCACTTCGCCGACGGCGCCCTGATGAACTACCTCGTCAGCCCCGAGTACAACGAGAAGGCACTCGACGCCCTCGCGACCGGGGCAGAGCGCGGCGGCCGGTCACTCGAGGATATCGACCGACCGCAACTGATCGTCTGTTCGATGGACCACGACGTCGACAAGGCCCTCGACAACGCACGCGAACTCATCACGCAGTATCTGGGCCAGCAGCCCCACATCATGAAGGCGAGTGGTGTCAGTCAAGACCTCATCGACGAGGTCGGTGACGCGATCGGCGGCTGGCCGGCGGACAAGGAAGACATCAAGCAGGGGATGGAACTCATTCCGGACGACGTCGTCCACAAGCTCACGGCCAGCGGGACTCCCGAGCAGTGTCGGGAAAAAGTCCGCGAGTACGCTGAGAGCGGCTGCCAGTGCCCGATCCTCTATCCGCTCGGCGACGACCGCGAACTGATGATCGACGAGTTCGCTGACGGCTACTTATAGCGATACGGCACGCACTCGTTTCCGATTCGGGCGAGCGATAGGACCATCCGTTCCGTTCGACGCGTTCTCATCTTCCGCTCGAGAATAGCATCCCGGATCAAGACGGACGTTCAGCGGCGCTCCGACGACGATCAGTCGTCGGCAGCGGCGGCCTGGGCGTCCCCGAACAGTGCTTCCACTTCGGAAAGTTCGGGTTCGATTCGGTCAACGTCGCCCGTTGCTTTCTTCGCACTCTCGGTATCCTTCAGGCCGAAGCCCGTCGAGACGACGACGACGGTTTCGTCCCGTTCGATAATGCCCTGCTCCAGGGCCTCCTGAACGCCGGCGACCGGCGTCGCGCCTGCAGGTTCGGCATAAATCCCCTCCGTGCTTCCGAGGAGCTTCTCGGCCTCGAGAATCTCCTCGTCGGAGACCAACACGGTGTCCCCGCCGCTCTCCTGAGGAGCGCGGCAGGCCTTGATCGTGTTGCGCGGCCGGCCGACGGCGATGCTGTCGGCGATGGTGTCTGCGATATCGTCGATGTCCTCGTGGCCTTGGAACGCGTCGTGGATTGCCGAGGCCCCCTCCGCCTGCACGCCGAGCATCTTCGGGTAGTCGTCGACGTAGCCGAGGTCGTAAAATTCCTTGAAGCCCTTCCAGGCGCCGGCGATCGTACAGCCGTCACCCATCGAGAAGACCACCCAGTCGGGAACCTCCCCGCGGACCACCGACTGTTCTGCGAGCTCGTGACCGACGGTCCGTTTTCCTTCCACCTGGAAGGGGTTGATCGCCGCGTTGCGGTTGTACCAGCCGTACTCGTCCGTGACCTCGACGCTCAGGTCGTACGCTTCGTCGTAGGACCCGTTGACGGCGAGGACATCGGCGCCGTACACGAGCGGCTGCGCGAGCTTGCCGGCGGGCGCGGCCCCTGGAACGAAGATGCGACAGTCCAGGCCGCCACGCGCCGCGTATCCGGACAGCGAAGCCGCCGCGTTCCCCGTCGACGCACACGTGATGATGTCACGGCCGGCGTGTTTGGCCTTCGTCACCGCGATGGAACTGGCGCGGTCCTTGAAACAGCCGGTCGGATTGCGCCCGTCGTCTTTGACGAGCGTCTCGACGCCGAGTTCCTCGCTCAGGTTCGGTGCGTCGAACAGGTCCGTCCCACCTTCGTTGAGTGTCACGACCTCCGCGTCGTCGTCGACCGGCAGGAATGCCTCGTACTTCCACTGGCTCTGAATGTTTCCGTCGAGGTCGGCGTCGAAGTTGTCGTCGATGACGTCGTAATCGTACTTGACCTCGAGAATGCCTTTGACGCCCTCGTGTTCCGGACAGGTATAAATAATCTGATCGGGATCGTACTCCCTCTCGCAAATCGTACACTCTAACGTAGTGACATGGTCCATTGCCATACGAGATATCAAGCAAGGCACCCACTAAAAGACACCGCACACCATTCAAAACGGCCGTCGCTGACAATGTGCCCGTTTTCGGAACACAACAGAGCAATCGCAGTCTCCGGCTGACACACGATTCCCAAACCCGTCACAAATGTCTCGCAGAGTCGTCTAGTAATCGGCTAGGGGCACATTTATCGTTGCGGCTGTACGTCTTCGTTTCATGTCCGACGCGTTTCGAGCGGGGGTCACTGGACCCGCCGGTCGAATGGAATACAGCCACCGTCCAGACACGACGCAATCGTTCGAGAACGCGCTCGAAAAGGCCCGTAACGGAGAGCGATTGACCGTCGACGACGGAGTCGAACTGCTCACCACGGGGACGGAAAGCCCCGAAATCGACCAGGGGCGCAAGGAGGAGGTTCTCCGGATCGCCGACTACCGACGCGCGGAGACGGTCGGTGAGGAGGTGACGTTCGTGGCCAATCTCAACAATAACGTGACGACGGCGTGTAACACGGGGTGTCAATTCTGCAACTTCAAGGACACCGCCAGCAAATTCGAAACGGAATACACCGAAGATCACGGGGGCTTCACGAAGACGCCGGAAGAATCTCGTGAGATCGTGCGAGACGCCGTCGAGCGAGGTATCTACGAAGTCTGTTCCGTGAGCGGTCTTCATCCGGCATTCGCGCTCGACGATGAACACCGGGAACGACTGGAGGCGTGCGACCGTAACGACCTCGATTACAAGCCCCCCGCCGCATATACCGATGATCCCGGGACGTACTGCGACCAGATGGAGGCGATGAGCGTCGGCGGCGTCCACGTCCATTCGATGACGCCGGAAGAAGCCTACCACGCACGGCGCGGTACCGACTGGGAGTACGAGGAGGTGTATCGTCGTCTCCGAGACGCCGGCCTGGACTCCGTTCCAGGGACTGCCGCGGAGATCCTCGTGGACGAAGTTCGCGAGGTGATTTGCCCCGGGAAGATCGGAACCGAAGAGTGGATCGAAGCGATGGAAGCAGCTGCAACGGTCGGTCTGCCGATGACGGCCACGATCATGTACGGCCACGTCGAAAACGAAATGCATCGAGTCCAGCATCTCGACGTCATTCGAGACCTACAGGACAGGACAGGGAACATCACCGAATTCGTGCCGTTGTCGTTCGTGCACGAACAGACCCCACTTGCCGAACACGGCGTCGTCGAGTCGGGTGCCAGCACCGACGAGGACGAACTCATGATCGCCGTCTCGCGCCTGTTTCTCGACAATATCGAGAACATCCAATCGTCGTGGGTGAAATACGGCGACGCGCAGGGGTTGAAGATGCTCAACTGCGGAGCGAACGATTTCATGGGAACGATCCTCTCCGAAGAGATCACCAAGCGAGCCGGTGGCAGTTACGGCCAGTTCCGTTCGTTCGAAGAGTACTGCGACATGCTCTCGGCGATCGGACGACCGCCGGTCGAACGCTCGTCGGACTACGAACAGCGCCGTCGCGTCGACGTCGGGTCGGACCGAATCGGTCCCCGCCTCGGACCTGCCGCCGACGGGACGCCGCTCGTCGAGTAACTCCTCGACGATCTTCGCGTCATACGGCTATTGCGTCCGGCGCCACACACCGAACGGACGAGCCACACTGACGGCACACTCATGCCACACTCGACGTGGCGACAGTGCTTTTATACTGTAATCGATCGATGGTTCGGTGGACGCTAGCATAGTCCACTACCGTCGGCACGGACGCCGACGATAGTAGACGGAGAGCTAGCAGCGAGTTACAACCATGTACGGAAGACGCTTGGCGACAATAGAGGAGATCATCGCGCTCGTCAGCCCGGACAGCGAGGACGAACTATCGACGCTCGAAACGTGGGCGGCCGATCACGAGATACCCGTCCACGCGGTCGAGGTAGGTGACGACATCGACGACGTGTACACCCCAGAACGCGAGTACTTGGGTGTCACTCTCGGCGGTGACGGGACGTACCTCGAGGGCGTCCGGCAATTCAGTCCGAGGCAGGTCCCGATTCTCGGGATCAACGCCGGGACCCTCGCGTTCCTCGCGAGTATCTCCCCGGACGACCTCACGGACGCTCTCGACGAAACCGTTCAGGGCGGTGCGACGGTCGACCGCCGCCAGCAGTTACACGTCGAGGGTAACGGAGTCGACTGTACCGGTATCAACGACGTCATGATCGAACACGAGCCGCCGGAGAACCCCGTCGACAGGAAGATCACCGAGCTGGAGGTGTTCGCGGACGGCGAGTTCGTCGGTGAATACGAAGGCAGCGGACTCGCGGTGTCGACGCCGACCGGTTCGACCGGCGTCTCACTGTCCGCCGGCGGCCCCGTTCACTATCCGATGAACAACTCGTCGTTACAGATCGTGCCGCTGCACACCCATCGGATGGGTATCCGTCCGCTCATCGTCGATGCCGACACCACCATCGAAGTTGTCTCGGAGGGCCCCGCAAACCTCCTCGTAGACGGTGGCCGCGCACAGACCCGTCTAGAGGAGGGTGAGACGATCACTATCAGCGGAGCCGACACGTCGGCACTCGTCGTCAACACGAGTTACGACGATGACTTCTTCACGTCCATCTCCGAGAAACTCGGCTGGAGCGTCCGGGAAGACAGACACGATCGAGGTGATACTGACCGGGCGTTCGAGACCACCGAGGCGGAAGACGTCGTCCGCCGGGCCAAGCAGGTTGCGGAGGACGCTTCGAAGGCGGCCGGTGAGGCGCTCAGTGAACTCCACGGACAGACGGAGTCCGTCGAGTACAAGTCCGATAAGTCGGACATCGTCACCGAGGCCGACTACAAGGCAGACAACATCATCACGACCGTCATCGAGAACGAGTTCCCCACTCACGGGATCCGGTCGGAGGAGAGCGACGAGCAAGTCGGGACCAGCGAGTACACGTGGCTGATCGATCCGCTCGACGGTACGGGGAACTTCGCACACGGAAACCCCAACTACTCAATTTCCATCGCGCTTCTCGAGGACGAGGAACCCGTGATGGGCGTCGTCTACGCGCCGGAGACGGACGAAATGTTCACCGCGATCGAAGGTGAAGGAGCGACGCTGGACGGCCTTCCGATTTCGACGACCGAGCGAACGTCGCTGGACGAGTGTATGCTCCTCTCCGGATACGATCCGAACGGGACGTTCCTCTCGCACTGTTATCAGGAGACCCGCGGTGTTCGCAGTATCGGTTCGGCTGCGCTGAACCTTTGCTTCCTGGCGGCCGGAAGCGCTGACGCGGTGTGGGAGTTTGACACGTATCCGTGGGACGTCGCTGCTGGGGTAGTTATCGCCCGCGAAGCCGGCGCCACGATCACGAACGCGGACGGGGAGCAGTACGACCCGATCGCGGCCCACGAGACGCGGAACGAACTCGTCGGATCGAACGGACCGGTCCACGAGGACCTGCTCAGTCATCTCGACGACGAACAGGAACTGCAAGCTACGCAACAGACCAGCGCAGACTGACGTACTGCGTCACGTTATACCTGCCTGCGCCGTTGCCGTCCCCCTCTCGTTTCGGCTCCGTCACACAGTTGGAATCTCCGCCCGTTCAAGCGGTGAGCTACGGCCGTGAGAGGAACTCACCCCGGCCGGGCGAAGACCGGACCTCGTGATCGCTGGCGATAACGTCGCCGTTCGCAATGACCGTGTCGACACGTGCACTCCACTCGCGACCCTCGTACGGCGTCCAGCCGCCGACGTACTGAAGATCGTCGGCCGAAACCGTGAATTGGTCTTCGCGAACGAGAACGATGTCTGCGTCGGTACCCTCTTGGAGCGATCCTTTCCGCGGGTAGATACCGGCCTCTCGTGCTGGCCGCGAACAGATAAGTTCGTGAAGCCGTGTCCAGGAGAGCCGGTCCTCGTGAACGCCGGCACTGACGAGGAACTCGAGCATCGTTTCGATACTGGGTAGTCCGGCGTAAGGCTCCCAGATATTCTCCCAGCCGCGCTCTCGGTCTTCCCGGTAGGTCGGGAAGTGTTCGCTGGCGACGAGATCGATCGTTCCGTCGCGGACGGCGTCCCAGAGCCGATCGACCTCCTCGGGCGATTTGAGGCTCGGATTGACCTTCAGGAACGGTCCCTTCTCGTCGACGTCTTCCGCCGAGAACGCGAGGTAATGCGGACAGGTCTCGAGGGTCACCGGCACGTTCGATCGAGATTTGAATCGGCCGCCTTCGCGCGCCCCGCTCCCGCTAGAGACGTGGACGACGTGCAGGGGACACTCAGCGTACTCGGCGAACCACCCCATCCGATTGATGGCGTCGAGTTCCGCTTCGAGCGGGCGGGATTCCATGTACACGTCCGGTGTGCTTTCGTCTATCGACGCTCGAGCGTGGTCGAGGATGCCCTGCGTTTCGCAGTGAACGCGGACTTTCCCGCCGGCGTTTCCGACGGCGTCCATCAGGGAGACGATCGTCTCGTCGGATGCGAGGTACGGATCGGCAGTGAACGTCTTGAAATCGCGCGTCCCCTCCGCCATGATCCCCTCGACGTCGACGTCCGCCTCTTCGACGTTCCCCGCGACCAGTCCGAAGTCGATGTGTGCGAGTTCGGCGCATTCGTCTCTCTTCTTCCGGAACGCGTCCGGCGATGTGATCGGGCGCTGTGTCGGGAGTTCGACGACGGTCGTCACCCCGCCGGCCGCGGCACTCGCCGTCTGTGACGCGAAGTCGATACCCGCCGGAAACAGGTCCGGATCGTGCAGATGGTTGTGGATATCCACGACGCCCGGAAGGGCGATCTTTCCCGCGGCGTCGATCACGTCGGTCGCGTCGCCGTATTCGCTCGCGACGTCCGGGCCGACTGCCCGTATCTGGCCGTCGTCGATGGCGATAGATCCCTCCCGAACGCCGGTCGCACTGACGATACGCGCGTCTTCGATGAGTCGATCAGTCATGATCGAAGTCGTATCGCGAACGACCAAAACAGTTAGCGATACCGTCAGTTATAGTTCATGTGCCGAAGCGTAACGTCTCGGCTAACGCAGCCACGCAGCGACCACGTCTGTGGCACCGATGTGGCGCTATCTGCGAAACGTCGGCGGAGTCGGCCAGAGGTACCTTTTTGTAGAACGACAGTATCTGCCATGGTGTGATACTGAACGCAGGCACGCTCATCACCATGAACGATGAGCGCGAGGTCAGAGAAGAGGTCCACGTCGTCGTCGAGGACGGCGAAATCGTCGACATCGCCGACGGATACGAGTCCGCCGAAGAGACGATCGACGCTCGCGACGAGGTCGTTATTCCCGGCCTGGTGAACTGCCACACGCACATGTACGCGCTTCCGATTCGCGGCGCCCCGCTGACCGCGTCCCCGGAGAGTTTCTACGAAGCGCTGGTCGACATCTGGTGGGAAGTCGACGAAGCGTTCACGATGCGTGACGCCCGATTCTCCGCCCTCGGCTCGGCCGCCGAAATGGTCGAAGGCGGCGTGACGGCGTTCTGTGACAACTACTCCGGACCGAACACGCTTCCCGGCGCGCTCGACGCCGTCGCCGACGGCGTCTCCCAGACGCCGATCCGTAGCATGATTTCGTTCGAGACGACCGCGCGGCACTCCGAAGCGGAAGCCCTCGAGGGGATCGACGAGAACCAGCGGTTCATTCAGGAGGCAGAGGACGAGTACGACGATATCACCGGCCACTACTGCCTCCACACTCTGTTTACGAACACGGAGGACGTCGTCGACGAGTGCGTCGACCGTGCGGTCCGGGACGACCGGCCGATCCAGATCCATCTCGAGGAAGGACTGGTCGACGTCCACGAGTCGATCAAGGAGTACGGCGAGCGACCCGTACCAGCGCTCGACTCGATGGGGTTCTTCGAGGCGGACGTCATCGCCGCCCACTGCGTCCACTCCACGGAACGAGAACTCGAGATTCTGGCCGAAAACGACGTTAAGGTCGCGCACAACCCGTACTCGAACATCAACAACGCGGTCGGCATCGCCGACGTCGAGACGATGGAAGAACTCGACATGACGATCGGCATCGGGGACGACGGCTGGGATCCCGACATGTTCGAAACGATGCGGTCGGCCGTCGGCATCCACAAACTGAAGAAGAACGACCCGAGCGGCTTCGACATGGCGAAAGCCCTCGAGTGGGCGACTATCGGCAGCGCGGACGTCCTCGGAATGGAAGACCGAATCGGTAGCATCGAAGTCGGGAAACGCGGCGACTTCGTCACACTCGACCTCGGTCCGAACCCTGTGCTCCCGGAAAGTGCTCCCTATTACGTCGTCAGTGCCGCAAGCAGAGCTGACGTGACGCGGACCGTCATCGATGGAAAAATCGCGTACAGTCCAGACCAGGGTGTCAGCGGCGTCGACGAGGCCGAACTGGAGTCCGTCGGTGAGGCGAGCGCCGAACTCTGGGACCGGCTCTGAACCGGTAGTACCGACTATCTGCCAGCGGTGTACTTCTTCGCTGCCGATAAAAGACAGTTTACCAACCGTAATTAACGGACTAAGGGTGTTAACTATCTAACCGCGCACCCTCCGTCAGCGGCCATTAACAGACTAAGTATGTTAACTGAGTCCTCACCAGTCAAGCAGGTAAGCGCAGAGGAGGTACGGCACGTACACGCTTCGTCAAGATTTATCACTGATGGGCGAGTAAGAATGTGTAATGCCAACTGATCCCGGTTGCAAAGTGGATGCTGCCGTCGAACGGTACGGTTTGGAATCCGCCGATCCGAGGTACGAATCGATCGATGAGGGACTCCTCGCCCGGTGGAAAGGGCTAGATGACCGGACACCGATGGGGTACCGATCGCTCACGGAGTGGTTCAACAAACGCCTCCTCAAACAGGTGTACGATGAGTACGGTCGCGATTCGCTGGGGGCTCGCGTCGATAGCGATTACGAGGCGCTACGCAGTGACGACGAACTAGTCCGTGAGGAAATGATCGAGAGCCTCTCGGCAGACGGAATCGACGGCGATCGGGTTCTCGAGGATATGGTATCGTACGGGACGATGAGAAACCACCTACAGGAGTGTCTTGGAGGTGACAAATCGCCGCAGACTGCCGAGACGGAGTGGGAGCGCGAGAGCATCGAAGTAGCTCGTGAGGTCACGAGGGAGAAAGCCGAACGTGCACTATCGTCTCTGGAGTCGAAAGGGCAGATCGAAGGCGTCGAATCGTCATCCATTGCGGTTCAAATCCAACTCAGTTGCGAATCCTGTCCGACTCGTATCCCGTTCGAAGTAGCGGTTGAGCAGGGCTACGTCTGCGAAAAGCACGACAAAACGCACGCCACCTCTCACTGATCATGACTTGGAATATCGAAATCGAAAACATCGCTGGAATACTCGACGGAAAGACGACCATCGAGCCGGGGTTGAACGCTGTTAGAGGCTCGAACTGGCAGGGAAAATCGAGCTTCATCGAGGCCATCAAGACTGCACTCGGAACGTCGACGGAACTGACCGAAAACAAGGATAGCGGCCGGGTGAAGCTCCAGACACCCGACCGTGATATCACGGTCACTCTCGCCCGCGAGAACGGAACCGTCCGGCGGAGCGGTACCCCGTACCTCGAAAACGAGTACGACGTCATTCGAACGGAACTGTTCGCCTGTCTCGACGAGCGAAACGAGGTCCGCAGTGCCGTTCGCCAGGGAGAGAACTTGGAGGAGGTTCTCATGCGCCCGCTCGATTTTCAGAATATCGACGAACAAATTGCCGATCTGAAACGCGAGCGTGAACAGATACAATCGGAGCTCTCACAGGCGAGAGAGGCGAAAAAACGCCTACCCGGCGTACAGGAACAAGTCACCCAACTCGAGAAAGAGATCGAGGAGTTACGCGAAAAGCGCGACGAAATCACCGCCAGCGACTCTGAGGAGGGAACTAACGAAGACGAGGATGCGTCACCACAGCAACGGTTAAGTGACGTCCAGACGGAACTGAATCAGGCCGAAAACCAGATCGATAGACTGGAACGGACCATCGAACGGACCGAAGACCGTCTCCAGCAGCGCAGGTCGGAGCTCGAGTCGCTCGAAATTCCAGAGGACGATGATATCGAGGGGAAACTTGCAACCGCCCGAGACAAACTGCAACAAATCGAACGGGACTCCGAGGTACTGCAGTCAGTGTACTCCGCGAACGAGATGGTTCTAAAGGAAAATCGCCTCGATCTCTTGACGGAGGTCGAGCGCGAATTAACGGAAGACAACGTGGTTTGTTGGACCTGCGGGAACGAGGCCCAGCGTGAGGAGATGGAGGAACGGCTCGACCAGCTTGGTGACAAAATCACGGATCTGCGGGCACAGAAAGAGCAGTATCACGATAGAGTACAGGAACTCGAAGCCCGCCGCGAAGAGATCGATCAGGCGAAGCGTCGAAAGCGTGATCTGGAAAGTGAGATAACGGAACTGGAGGACACGCTCGCCGATCGGCGTCAGAGTCTCGCCGAAGCGGAGGAACGGTACCGAAACGCTCAGGACCAGGTCGAAGAGCTCTCAGACGCCGTCGACGAGACCGTCGAAGCGATCTCCGACGTTGAAAGCAAAATAAAGTACCGTGAAGCAGAACTGAACGACGTCAGAGACGAGCTATCCCAACTCGAAACTCGGGCCGAACAAGTCGAGACGCTCGAGGCCGAGAGCGAGGAAATTCGGTCCGAGATCGAAGAACTCCGGAATCGCAAAGACAGGATCAAACACCGCGCTCGAGAGGCGTTCGACGAAGCGATGGATGAAATTCTTTCCCGGTTTGGAACGGGGTTCGAAACTGCCCGTCTCACCGCCGACTTCGATCTGGTCGTCGCTCGTGACGGCCGAGAAGCCAGTCTCGATGCCCTCAGTGAGGGCGAACTCGAACTTATCGGCTTCGTCGCAGCGCTCGCAGGCTACGAATCGTTCGACGTCGACGAGGCGGTGCCGCTTCTGCTCGTCGACGGTCTCGGCGGGCTAGCGGACGACAACCTGCATACTCTAGTCGAGTACCTTCACGAACGAACGGAGTACCTCGTGTTCACCGCATATCCGGAGTACACGGCTTTCGAGGGCCGTGAGATAGACCCCAGCAATTGGGCGGTCGCGACAAACAGGCAGGCCATCACTGACTGAGTGACCGTTTCGTCTCCCACCATTGCGGTTCGTTCCGTCACAACTGTTTTGTCCGGGCGCAGTGACACGAGTGATGATGGACACTGCGAACGATTCCTCGGGGTCGAGGCTGCAGTTCGGCGAAGATGAAATCCGGATTCGAGCAAACGAGATCGAGGAACTGCTCTCCGTTTCCGCGGACGACGTCACCGCGCCGGAGACGTTGTCCGTCGCGAGAAACGTATTTCTGCCTCTGACGACGGCATGCCGGTACACCTGTACGTACTGCTCATTTTTCGATCCGCCGGGCGAAGCCTCGCTAATGTCTATGGATGAGATCCGAACGGTGCTTCGTCAGGGCGTCCAGGCCGACTGCACGGAAGCTCTGTTTACGTTCGGCGATAAACCGGACGATCGGTATACCGAGATCCACCACCAACTCGACGAATGGGGATACGGCTCCGTCCACGAGTATCTCCACCGGGCTTGCGAAGTCGCGTTGGAGGAAGGCATCCTCCCCCACAGCAATCCCGGTGACCTCACCTACGGTGAGATGGAGTATCTCGCATCGGTCAATGCGAGCATGGGCGTTATGTTAGAGACGACCGCTGCTGTCGACGCTCACGCGGGGAAGCGACAGAAGACCCCGGAACAGCGTCTCCGAACTATTCAGGTTGCCGGTGAGCTCGCCGTCCCGTTCACGACGGGTATTCTCGTCGGACTCGGTGAGACGTGGCGCGATCGTGCAGAGAGTATTCTCGCGATCAAAGCGCTCCACGAGCGGTACGGTCACATTCAGGAAGTGATCGTACAGAACGTGGTCCCGAACGAGCGATCCGAGTTCGAGTCCCCATCGGTCGAGACCATGCGCCGTGTGACAGCGATGGCGAGATACGGGTTGCCGGATGCGATCGAACTCCAAGTACCACCGAACCTCTTCTCGGTCGATGAACTCCTCGACTGCGGCATCGGTGATTTCGGCGGCGTGTCTCCGATCACGCAAGACCATATCAACCCGAATTTCTCGTGGCCGGAACTGCGGCGACTCGAGAAGCTAGCGGATGACGCGGGGAAGTGTGTAACTGAACGACTCCCGGTCTACGAACGCTATATTGACCAAGACCGAGAGATTCACGGGCCACAGCGTCTTGACCGATCGTGGGTGGCGAAACGAGTCCGAAAGACCATTCGATCGAACGACCACCTCGCCAGATTGACCTCGTCGGTTGATTCGCAGAGGTGAACCACCTCTCCTCAACTTCGGCACACTGCTCCTTATCGATCACCCCTCTCTGTACCGCGAGTTCGCAGATTCTCCGGTAATAATATCCGGTAGGTGAACCCAATAATGGTGCCGTGTAGAACCATACCACATGGGAGTTAGTGACGCATTTGGGGAACTAACTGCGGTACTCGAGTACCTAGAAACGACCGACGCCGAGGTCAAGAACGTCGAAATCGGCGAACAGGTGATCCACGAACGTGATGAAATAACCGCGAACCTGACTGTCGGGGTACCTGTCCTCGCCGATATCGAGTTTCACGATGGGATCTCGGTCCAAGGGGACAACATCGACCTCGAGGACCGATACGCGAACATCGACCTCTCGGTAACGCTATCGGTCGAGGAGTCGCAGAAAGCCCATAGTGCTTCACCGACCAGCGTCGGCTCGCCTTCGGACGGGACTCGTTCGAACACTGTTCCAGCATACAAAGACCCGGATGCGTTACGGAACGTTTACGAACGGTACGATACCTTCCCCGAGATGACCGAGGCGCTGGGTGTCGATGTCACCTCGGAGACGGTCCGACGATACATGGTCGAATACGACATCCACGACCCCAGCGATACCAAACAGGTGCGAAACCATACGAACCCCAATCAGAGTGAGCCAGATCCATCGAGAGAAGAAGCCACAGAGACAAGCGGACCTGATAAGCCGAACGCGGCTACCTCTGAGACTACCGCATCGTTCGACGAAGATCGGTCAGCGGAGTCAGCTGGAGACGACGCTCCAGAGGCAGCTATTAAAACCGATAACTCGGACGCTCCGACCAGTACCAACGGGAACGGCACCAGCGAAAGCAGCCGTGATACTGCTCCCGAAGGCGGAATCGACGATGCGACCCCATCCGAGATAGACGATACGTCCGTAGCCGATCTCCTCGCCGAGACGAACAGCGAAGGTAGCGATGACTTGCTCATCGCCGATGGACACGGTATTCCCAAGGGCTTGACCGTCAGTGAACTCACAACGATCGTCAACGAGTCGATCACAGTCCACGAGGTCAAAACTAAATTGGGCGTCAATCAGGACCTCGCCCGACGACTCCTGAAAGAAACTGCGCTGATAGACCTCGTCACACAGCGTCTCGGTGCCGAACAGATCACCGTATCTCCGGAGGAAGTACGGCGACGAATCGCTCTGACCGATCAGGACACTCCGCAGTAAACCCGCAGTGCCCGACGGACGTTGCCGCGGGCCCGACAGTCGGTCGTGCTGCATTCCATGCGAGTAGAGGCGTGTAAATGAGCTAGTGAATCGTCTCGTCTATATCTCTGCTGAGAGGACTGTATCGTCTCCACCATTTATTTTGCTAAATAGATAGTCGAATATATAGGAAACGTTATTTGGATAGGGGAAGAGTTCACACACAATGGCAACGATCAGGGTTCGAGATTGGACGAAAGAACAGATCGAAGAGATTCTCGAGGAAGAGTCACATTCCTCACACGATTCGGTGATCAAAGCGCTGTTGAAAGACCGGGAACTAGCCAAGTTTGCTGGGCAAGACGTTGAAACCGAAGAGAGCACATCGAACGCAGATCAGCAGCCGCCCGAAGACAAAGCTTTCGACGAACTCACGGTCCTCAGTGAAATGTACCAGGCAGACAACGACGTTCTTTTCCTCTGGTGTCCGAACTGTGGCAAGGAACTCGCTCATCTCACTCTAGAAACCCCGGTAGATATCTCTATCTTCGAAATGGAGTGCCAGCGATGTCTCAATCACCTCGACCAGCATGCGATCATCGCGATCGAGATCGGCTATCCGATCGAAGAGAAACTCGTTGAAGATAACCTCCAAGCTGATTTGAAGGAGTGTACTATCGACTATTGGGACCGCCATCTCGAACAGTCGACCGAAAACACCGTCACTGAGGAGAGTGGTATCGAACAGTTGGTCTGGCAGTTCGATCAGTACGTTCGGAACTTCCAGTGGGACTGGCCCGATGACGTTCCAGTCGTCGGTTTCGAAGCCGGAGACACGCTCCACAACAGAGTGGATGATGAACTGATCGAGGTTATCGAACCGGTCACCGAAAACCGGAACGCACTCGATTCCTTCGAAGTAAAGCGGTATCCCGAGGGGACGGATCCGGACGAGGGCAGAACTGAAATTATGGATAGTAATACGATCGCTAACCTCATTATAAATCGGAGTCTGTACCTCGTCGAAGGTGAATAGCAAAGACAGTGAATTGTTTCGCTGAACGGGGCTCGTTTTCCGGTCGGTCATCTACAGACAATCGCGGTCGCCAGATAGTCTATCCCGTATTTTTCATCCCGGCAGCGATTCCTTTGACCGTCAGCCGTAACGTCCGCTCCTCGATGTTCGTCCGATCAGTCTGGTCGAGTAGATACACCTGTAGTATATTCAGTGGGTCGACGTACGGATTTCGGAGTTCTAAATTCTCACTGAGCCAGTCGCGGGTGTGGAGGCGTTCGCGCTGGCCGATCTCGGTAATCAGTTCGGTCGCCCGCTGGTACTCGGCGCCCAGCCGCGAGAAGAACCTATCGCGAAGGGCCGGTTCGGCCATCTCCGCGTAGTACTCGGCGATTTCGAGGTCGGTTCGCGACAACGAGAGCGCGGCATTGTCGAGGGTCGTTCGGAAGAACGGCCACTCCTCGTACATGGTCTGGAGCGTCTCGATCGACCCACCGTCGTGCAGATACGTGTCGATTCCGGTCGCAAGAGCGTACCAGCCCGGGAGGATACACCGCGACTGGGTCCAGGAGAACACCCACGGGATCGCCCGCAGGTCCTCGACCGTGCGCTCGCCCGATCGAGAAGCCGGCCTCGAACCGAGGTTGAGATCCTCGATGACGGTGATCGGCGTCGCCTGCTCGAAGTAGCGGACGAACCCCTCGCTCTCGAGGAGGTCGCGGTACTCCCGGCGGGCGGCGTCGGCCATCGTCTCCATGGCCTCGACCCACTCCTCGCGGACCTCCTCTTCGGGCTGGTCGATCGCCTGCTTGCGCGCTCGCAGCTGGGCGTTGA
>SDGW01000950.1_pt1 | contig 21378 bp, 25 predicted proteins | sample 2873831 | NCBI WGS metagenome assembly SDGW01 (sample SAMN08132700, study PRJNA421101) | hypersaline lake metagenome | isolation source: celular fraction 0.22 microns magnesium sulfate-rich crust from ephemeral... | place: Spain: Penahueca Lagoon, Toledo | collected 2011-07
GCGACCTACGGCGACTACAACACCACCGCGGCCATCACCCACCCGTTCGACCAACCGTTTCTGAACTACCCCGAGTACCCGACCGACGGGTCGGCCTACACGCTGAACAACTACCGCGTGGAGTCGGCGGTCGGGAGCAGTTGGCGACAAGTGTGCCCGATGGCCGACCGCGAGCGGTCGGTCTGCGTCCTGCCGGGGGGCAACTCCGGGGAGTACTTCTCGGACCACTACGACGACCAACTCCGGCTGTGGGCAGACGGCAAGTACAAGTCGATGAGCCGCGAAATCCGCGGCGAGACGGCCATCGAGTTCGAGGCCGCCGACTCGGAGGGCGACCGATGAGCGGGCCGTCCGGAGACCGAACCGCGAGTACAGGCGACGCCGGTCCGTTCGGAACCGCGCTGGCGGAGATTCGGGCCGACCGGCGAGCGCGCTGGGCCGCGCTCGTCGGTGGCACGGCGGTCGGTCTCGCGGCGGCGTGGGTCCACTGGTACGGGTTCTTGCTGGGTGGTGCGCTGGTCGGCCTCGCCTCGAAGGACCTCAAGCGCGGTCTCGCGGCCGGACTCGGCTTCGGTCTGCTGGCGTGGGCGGTCTTCGCCGGACTCGTCGCCGCGAACGGCGGGCTGGTCCGGTACGCCGAGATGGGCCGCCTGCTGTATCTGAGCGTCGGGATTCCGGTCGGACTGGGCCTCCTCGGGTCGCTGGTACGGGGCGCGGTCTGAGCGTAGAGGGGACCGGTCGCGTCTGGTGATATATTCGTAATGCTTACAAAACGCGTCTCGCTTTCGGATAGTATGGTGTCGAGAAGCGAGTTGAAAGCGGAGTACCGGGAGGACAGTGGATTCGCGTGGGGCGAGGGAGACGACGCGAGGTTCGCGAAGTTCGTCGCCTGTCTGGAGTACATCTTCGACAGCGACGACCCCTGCAGTATGGTCGAAGTGCGCGACGAGTTAGGGTTCGACCACGACGTAGCCCGAAACGCCTGCGTTTGGGGGACGGAACTCGGGTACGTCGATAGAAACCCACACGGTTGCACGCTCACCGACGAGGGCGAGAGAGAACTGGGCGAACTCTTCGAGTAGCCCGGAGTCCGCTGTTCGTCTCAGCGACTCGGTGGCTTTACCCACTTCCGGTCGCTATCCCGAGACAACATGACCGACGCACGCGACCCGGAGGGCGACCTCCGAGACCCCGACGCCCTCCTCAGACGGGCGGGCGTCCGGGGCAACCCCGACCGGGACCAGCACTTCCTCGTGGACGACCGGGTTCTCGACCGACTCCCCGACTACGCCGAGGAGGCCGACTTCGACCTGTCGCACGTCCTCGAAATCGGGCCGGGGACCGGCGCGCTGACCGACCGCCTCCTCGGGGTCGCCGACGAAGTGACCGTGATAGAGCGCGACCGAGACCTCGCCGCATTCCTGCGCGAGGAGTTCGCCGACGAAATCGCCGCGGGTCGCCTGACGGTCGTGACCGGCGACGCGCTCGACGTGGACCTCCCCGACTTCTCGGCCTGTATCTCGAATCTCCCCTACGGCGTCTCCAGCGAGATTACCTTCCGACTCCTCCCCCGCGGGAAGCCGACGCTGTTGATGTTCCAGCGGGAGTTCGCCGAGCGGATGGCCGCCGACGTGGGCACCGACGACTACGGTCGCCTCTCGGTGAGCGCCCAACACTACGCCGACGTGGAAGTGGTCGAACCCGTGCCCAAGGAGGCGTTTGCGCCGCCGCCGGACGTCGAGAGCGCAATCGTCCGGACGACGCCGCGAGCGCCGGACTACGAGGTCGAGGACGAGGAGTTCTTCCTCCGGTTCGTGAAGGCCGTCTTCACCCAGCGACGCAAGACCCTCCGGAACGCGATTCGGAACACCGGCCACATCTCGGGGCTGGACGACGCCGACGCGCCGGTCGCGGCCATCTCGGAGGGGAAGACCGAGTTGGACCCCGACGTGCTGGGCAAGCGCGCGGGCAAGATTCCCCCCGAGACGTTCGCCGCGCTGGCGACGGTCGCCGCCGAGTACGGCTTCGACGGAGGTGATGCCGGGTGAGCGGCCTGTTCGCTGGCCTCCTCGGGAGCATCGACAGATTGGCCGACTTCAGCCAGAGCGAGAAGGTTCTCGTGACGGCGCTCATCCTCGTCGCGCTCGCCGCCACGGTCTGGGGTATTCGGTACGTCCGACCGAAGCTTCAGCGGCGGTTCCCCAGTCACGTCGGCGACGTGCTACTGCTCGCGGGACTCGCGTGCGGCTTCCTGTTGGCGTCGGTGAGTCTCATCGTTCTCTGGGAGCGGGGACAGACCGCCGCTGGGGCGCTCGCCAACATCAACAACACCGCCGAGAAAGGCATCACGATACTCACCGCGGGCGTAGTGCTGGCGTCGGCGTACGTCGTCACCGGGTTCGTCAAGCGCGCCATCGAACGGGTCGTCGATGGCCACGACACCATCAGCCAGCACCAGAGCGAAATCGTCTACCGGGTCTCACAGCTCACGGTGTACGTCTCGGCGGGAGCCATCGTCCTCGGGCTCTGGAACGTGGACCTCAGCGGCCTGCTGGTCGGTGCCGGGTTCCTCGGCATCGTGGTCGGTATGGCCGCCCGCCAGACGCTCGGTGCCCTGCTGGCCGGATTCGTGCTGATGTTCTCCCGGCCCTTCGAGATCGGCGACTGGGTGGAGATCGACGACGAGGAGGGCATCGTGACCGACATCTCCATCGTCAACACGCGCATCCAGACGTTCGCGGGCGAGTACGTGATGATTCCTAACGATATCGTGAGCGGCGAGAAGATAATCAACAAGAGTCGGAAGGGACGGCTCCGCATCGAAGTCGAGGTCGGCGTCGATTACGAGGCCGACGTCGAGCGCGCGGCCGACCTCGCCGAGGAGACGATGAAGGACTTGGACGAGGTGCTGACCGTGCCGACCCCGAAGGTCGTCCTCAAGGAGTTCGGCGACTCGGCGGTGACGCTCGTCCTGCGGTGCTGGATAGACAAGCCCAGCGCCCGCAGGCAGTGGCGAGCCCGCACCGCGGTCATCGAGTCGGTCAAGGCGGCCTTCGACCGCGAGGGCGTCAAGATTCCGTTCCCCCAGCGCGAACTCACCGGCCGACAGGAGTCGGGCGGCTTTCGCGTCGCCGGCGAGACCGACCTGCCGGAGGCGACCCCGGACGGCGGAACCGCCGACGGCGGCGTAACCGAGGAAGCGACCGCATCGGACGAGGAGGGCGAGGAGTGACCGACCTCGCCGACCGGCGAGACGCCGAGACCGAGGTCTACCAGCCGGCCGAGGATTCGCACCTGCTGGCCGACGCCGCGGTCGCCGACCGCGGGGACGCCGCGAGCGACGACGCTCCGACCGAGGGCTCCTCGGCCGAGGAGCCGCCGCTCGCGCTGGAGGTCGGCACCGGCTCGGGGTACGTCGCCGAGACGGTCGCCGACGGGACCGACCTGCGCGTCCTCGGGTCGGATTTGAACCCCCACGCCTGCCGACAGGCCCGCGAGCGCGGCGTCGAAGCGGTCCGAGCCGACTTGTTGGAACCGTTCCGAGACGACGCGTTCGACGCCGTGCTGTTCAACCCGCCCTACCTGCCGACCGACCCCGACGACGAGCGCGACGACTGGATGGAGGTCGCACTCTCGGGCGGCGAGGACGGCCGAAAAGTCATCGAACCGTTCCTCGAATCGGTCGGCCGCGCGCTCGCGCCCGACGGAGCGGTCTACCTGCTGGTCAGCAGTCTCACCGGGGTAGACGAGGTGGTCGCACTGGCCGAGAAAGAGGGCTTCTCCGCGGTCGCGCTCCGTGACGAGTCGTTCCCCTTCGAGACGCTGACCGTGTTGAAACTCGTCCGCTAATTCGCGGTCGCGTTTATCGGATTTGGCAACTGATAGAGGTCCGCCGTGGTGTCCTCGTTGTCGACGGTCAGGAGCGTCCGACCGTCTATCGTGGCCTCGAAGCTCCGGTAGTCGGTCGGCAGACTCGCGCCCACCCGGAGGTCGGTCCCGGCACGACAGCCGTCCGGGGATGACTTGCTCTCGGACTCGCCGGAGGTGCGGGTCTCCTCGGCGACCGTTCGGAGGTCGATTCGGTACGCGCCCGGCGTCACCTGCGTCACCGTCGCGTCTACCGTCTGTCCGCGCTCGTGGACGACGGTGGCGTTCAGCGTCACCGCGAACGAGTGGCCGACGGCGACCTCGTGGACCCATCCGGCGTGCGCGCGAGTTTCGAGGCAACCGCTACCGGACGTACTCACCGAGACTGGTGGTGATTCGGGGTCGGGCCCGGAGTTCGACCCGGCGTCGACCTGCCCGAGCGGCGCGCCGAACCCGGCCCACCCGACCGCTCCGACGAGGATTCCGAGGGCGAAGGCGGCCGCGACCGCTGTGGTGAACTTCCGCATATCCTACACGTCCGCGAGCCGACCGAAAAACGTTGCCGTAGATTCGTGTGCCGTGTCACCACCTAACTATGACCAACGGTAATTTCCGAAGCAGAAAATATTAAGCATCGGCATTTCGTAGTGGGAGGCACAATGACCGAATACGTCGCGACGACACCGGGAGTGTATCCGCTTCCGGACTGGGCCAAGGACGACTTAGCCGACCTGAAGGGCCACCAGAAACACGACCTCGTAGACGGCGACGAAGACGAGGAGATAGTCGCCGTCTACGACGAGGCGCGCGAGGAGGTCCTCGACCGCCAGCAGTCCGCCGGACTCGACCGCGTGGTCGAAGGCCAACTCCGGTGGGACGACATGCTCGCGCATCCCCTCGCGGTCCACGACGCCGTCGAGACCCGCGGCATCGTCCGGTACTACGACAACAACAACTTCTACCGGGAGCCAGTCGTCACCGGCGACCTGACCTTCGACGGCGACGTCGCTGACGAACTGGAAGCCGCGAGCACGTTCGTGACCGACGACTCGCTACAGGCGGTCGTTCCCGGCCCGTACTCGCTGGCCGACCTCGCAACCGACGAGTACTACGGCGACGACGCGGAGTTCTTGGACGCGGTGGCCGACTTCCTCGCCGGAGAGGTCGAGGCGTTCCCCGAGGTCGAGACGCTGTTTCTCCTCGAACCCTCGCTGGTCGAGAGCCCGCCCGGTGAGGAGGCGGACGAAGACGAGCGCGCGAGCGAAGCGGTCGATACCGTCGCGAGCGCGGCGGGTGCGGACACCGACGTAGTCGTCCACACCTACTGGGGCGCGCTGGACGAGAAGGTCCACGCCCACCTGTTGGACGCCGACTTCGACGCGCTGGGCTACGACTTCGTGTCGAACTCCGAGGAGAACCTCTACAACATCAACGAGTACGGAACCAAGGACTCCATCGCGGCGGGCGTCGTGGACGGTCAGAACACGCTGGTCGAGGACGCGGGAGCCATCTCCGAGCGCGCCGACTGGCTGGTCGAGAACACCCCCGCGGCCGACTTCGAGACGGTGTATCTGACGCCGAACACCGAACTGTTCTACCTGCCCTACTCGACGTTCGAGGAGAAACTCGCCGCGTTAGGCGAAGCGACCGAGGTCGCGGAGGTGAAAGCATGAGCGAGAACAGAGAGCAGTTCCGACCGCCCAACCACCCGAACGAACACTTCCTGCTGACGACCGTCGTGGGGAGCTATCCCAAACCCAAGTGGCTGGACCGCGCCCGCGACCTCCACGAAGACGACGAGGCGGATTTCGACGACGACGCGTGGCAGGAGGCCAAGGACGACGCCGCGCGACTCATCACGGACGAACACGAGCGCGCCGGACTCGACGTGATCGTGGACGGCGAGATGCGACGCAACGAGATGGTCGAGTTCTTCGCCCACCGCATCGAGGGCTACGAGTTCAACGGTCCGGTGAAGGTGTGGGGCCACAACACCTTCGACAAGCCCTCGGTCGTCTCGGAAGTCGAGTACGACGAGTCGTGGCTCGTGGACGAGTACGAGTTCACCGCGAGCGTGACGGACAAGCCCGTCAAGGTTCCCATCACCGGCCCGTACACGCTGGCGAACTGGAGCTTCAACGAGGCCTACGACGACACCGAGGCGCTGGCCAACGACCTCGCGGACCTCGTGAACGAGGAGATAGAGAAACTGGTCGAAGCTGGCGCTCGCTACGTCCAGATAGACGAACCCGCGCTGGCGACGACGCCCGACGACCACGCCATCGTCGGCGACTGTCTGGAGCGCATCGCCGACGGCATCCCCGAGGACGTGCGCATCGGCCTGCACGTCTGCTACGGCGACTACTCGCGCATCTATCCCGAGATTCTGGAGTTCCCGGTGGACGAGTTCGACCTCGAACTCGCCAACGGCGACTACGACCAGCTCGACGTGTTCAAAGACCCTGAGTTCACCGCGGACCTCGCGCTCGGCGTGGTGGACGCCCACGACGCCGACGTGGAGACGGTGCCCGAAATCAAGGAGAACATCAAGAAGGGACTGGAAGTCGTGCCGCCAGAGCAGTTGACCGTCAGCCCGGACTGCGGCGTGAAGCTCCTGCCCCGCACGGTGGCCTACGAGAAGATGGCCAACCTCGTGCAGGCCGCCCGAGAGGTCGAGCAGGAGCTAGACGACGGCGAAATCGAAGTCGAGCGGTCGGCCGTGACCGCGGACGACTGACCGACGGCTTCTCGATTGTTATTGCTGGCGTTCGCCGAAGGGCTGGCAGGCGGCGCGCGTGCGGTCTTCGATTGGTCGCCGGTTTCCGGAGCGCCGCGCGCCGCGCAACCGCTCTCGCGCCCCGGCCGAAGTCAGGTCACGGGCGGGGTTCGTCCCGGCTTCGTACTTGAAGTTTCGCGCGATTCGATTCTCCGCGGTCTCTCGCTCGACTGGATTGCCGAACCGGCGCGTGCGGGCGCGACCTCGCCGTGTGAGGTCGCGCCCATCCGCGCGAGGGAGTCGGCCGCGACGCGGCCGACGAGGGTGGGGAGGTGTGAGGCCCGCGGTTGCGGTGCAGTCGTGGTACTGTGCACTCGTAGTACTGTGCACTCGTGGTACTGTGCAGTCGCTGTGCTGTGCAGTCGCGTGACTCCTCGGCGTCGGAAGTCGCTCGCTTCTCGTCCCGAGTCCCGGCGCTTCGAGAGGCGACGCAAATCGAGCCGATTCGCTAAACGACGTTGCCGAATCCGAGACCGAGGCGGACAGAAAGAGTCAGTTCGCCGACCCGCTACTCCTGTTGCTGTTCCTCGACGCGGACGAACGTCCGGTACTTCAGGTCGTCCTCGCGAATCTCCTCTAAGATACGTTCGACCAGCACCTCCTTGGGGTTGTGGAGACCGGACACTCGCTCGCCGAGGTCCTCGAAGCTCTGGAAGGGCTTGCGCTTTCGCTCCTCTAAGATGTTGTTCCGGAGCTTCTTCCCGATGCCGGGCAGGAGGTTCAACTGGTGGAGTCGGAGCGTGATGGGTTGGGCGTCGTTGTAGAAGTCCACGAAACGCCGCTGGTCGGTCTCGACCACGTCGCGGATGGCGTGTTCGAGTTCCGACTGGGCGGCCCCCGAGAGGTCCTCGTACTCGATTTCCGTCACGTTCGCCACGAGGTCGTCGGCCGGGTCGGCGTCGAACCGGTCGGTGATGGTGAGACTCACGTCCTCCTCGAGGGTCACCTCGAACAGCCGGAACTCCTCGACACCGAGCGCGTAGGCCAACGCGGGCTTTTGATACTGCGGCCTGTCGTCGTCGGCGCGGCCGTGCGGGAGGTAGTCCAAGACGACCGCTGGCACCTGCTCGTCGTCGTTCTGTTCACTCATTGTCATAGAATACGGCGACGAGCTACTTAAAGAGTTGGTGGTCAGACGTACTTCGCGACCACGTCGAGGATGTCGTCGAGTTCGTCGCCCGAGAGCGTGTAGCGCTCTTGGGCGTACACCGCGCGGAGTTCGTCGCGGTCCTGCGGGAGGACGTCGGTGATCTTGTAGGCGGTCGGCTCGTCCACCTTGTCGAGTTCGAGCAGTTCCTCGACGAGTTCGCGGGACTCGTCGGCGTCGAGCGTGGCGAACCGGTTGACGTGTTCGATGGCACGCGCCAGCTCGTAGCGCATCTCGCGGTCCTCGTCCAAGGCCCGCTCCTGCTCTACGTCCCCGAGGAGTTCCTTGGCTTCCGCGGTGGTGAGGTACTCCTCGTCGACCTTTTCCTTGAATATACTCATGCTACTCCTGCGCTTTCAGGTGCGCGGGGGTGACGATGAGCGTCTTGTCCTTGCCGCCGTCGGTGACGCCGACCTTGTAGGCTTCGCCCTGCTTGCCTTCGATTTCGCCGGTGAGACCGTCGAAGCGCGGGTGGAAGCGACCCTTCTCGACGCTCGGGTCGATTTTGAGGTGGACCTTCTGGCCCTCCTCGTACTGCTGGACGGCGCGCTGAGGCGGGGACGTACCGCGCTCTCGGGGGTTGTTCGAGAGTTTGTTACGAGTGCTGTGGTAGGGTCCGTTCGAACTCGGCATAGTCGTACCCACCTCTTGTTCTGTCTCCGTTATAAAAGGCACGTTCCGCGTTGCTCGGCCTCGTTCCTCGACCCCAGCATCCGCGGAGCGCGCCGGAAGGACAAGAGTAACTTGGCGTCCGCTCCTCGCTTGCGGTATGACCGACGACGAGTTCAGGTTCGAGACGCGCTCGATTCACGCCGGACAGGAACCCGACGAGGAGACCGGGGCGCTCATGACCCCGATTCACGCCAACTCGACCTACGAGCAGGACGCGCCGGGCGAACACCGCGGCTACGAGTACTCCCGGACGGGCAATCCCACCAGAACGGACCTCGAAGCCAACGTCGCCAGCCTCGAAGGCGGCGAGTACGGCCGAGCGTTCTCCAGCGGGATGGGCGCGATAAACACCGTCCTCAATCTGCTGGAGTCGGGCGACCACGTCGTCGCCAGCGAAGACGTCTACGGCGGCACCCACCGCATCTTCACGCAGGTCTACGAGCAGTACGACCTCCAGTTCGACTTCGTGGACATGACGGACTTGGACGAGACCGAGGCCGCGATGCGCGCGGAGACCGAACTCGTGTGGGTCGAGACGCCGACCAACCCCCTGCTCAACGTCGTGGACATCGCGGGCACCGCAGAAATCGCCCACGACCACGACGCGCTCTGTGCGGTGGACAACACCTTCGCCACGCCGTACCTCCAGCGCCCGCTCGAACTCGGCGCGGACCTCGTGACCCACTCGCTGACGAAGTACATGGGCGGCCACTCCGACGTGGTGGGCGGGGCCTTGGTGACCGACGACGAGGAGCTAGACGAGCGGTTCGGCTTCTACCAGAACAGCGTCGGCGCGACGCCCGGTCCCCACGAGTGTTTCCTCGTGTTGCGCGGGACGAAGACGCTCCCGGTCCGGATGGACCGCCACTGCGAGAACGCCAGCGAGTTGGCTCGGTGGCTCGAAGACCACGAGGACGTGAGCCGCGTCTACTACCCCGGCCTCGAATCGCACCCGGACCACGACCTCGCCAGCGAGCAGATGGACGACTTCGGCGGGATGGTCAGCTTCGAGCTGGACGCGAGCCTCGACGAGACCGCCGACGTGGTGTCGAACACCGAGGTCTTCACGCTCGCCGAGAGTCTCGGCGGCGTCGAGAGCCTCATCGAGCAACCCGCGACGATGACCCACGCCGCGATTCCGAAAGAGGAGCGCGTCGCGGCCGGACTTCGTGACGGCTTGATTCGCGCGAGTGTAGGTATCGAAAACGTCGAAGACCTGAAGGCGGACTTGGAGCAGGCGTTCGAGCAGTCGCTCGAATAACCAAATTGCGCCGCTTCTATCGTTCGTTCTCCGACCGCCCCGGTGACACGAGTGTCACCTGAAAGCTATACGCGCCGACCGCCTACTCGGAGGCATGGCAAACGACCGCCGACCCGCAGACGACTTCGAGATTTCGGCCGACCTTCCGGACAGTCCGATGCACACCACCGGAACCGACCATATCACGCTCGTCGGGAGCAACGCCGAGGAGACCATCGAGTTCTACCGGGACCTGCTGGGCATGCCGCTGGTCCTCCGGCAACCGAACTTGGACGACCCCTCTCAGACCCACCTCTTTTTCGACACGGGCGACGGGCGCATCCTGACGTTCTTCGTGAACGCCGACCGCGACTCGGACCCCCGACCACAGCGCACGCCGGTCGGCGGCGTCCACCACATTTCCTTTTCCATCGACCCCGAGCGGTTCGAGGAGGTCCGCGACGCGCTCGAAGACGCTGGCCGCGGGTACAACGAGTTCGACCGCGGTATCTTCCACTCGCTGTACACCCAAGACCACAACGGTCTCGTTATCGAACTTGCGACCGACAAGTGGGCGATTCCGGACGACCGCCGGGGCGAAGTCCTCGCCACCGCCCAGCGCATCCGCGAGGAGGACGGCGCGGACTTCGCCGAGGAGCGCCACCTCGAACGGGCCTTAGACGAGTTGGGCATCGACGCCGAGAAGTTCGACCTGCCGGAGGCCTCCTCGGGCGCTGGCGTCTGAGAACGCCGCTTCGAGAATCCTCGCGTTCAACTCCGGCGCGTGCGGGCGCGGCCTCCGTGCCGCGGCCCATCCACGCGAGGGACGAGGCTTGCGAGACGCGTCTCGCTGATCTGCGAACGACGTTCGCAGACATCGCAACGGAGTGAGTAGCGCAGAAGGATGGGGAGGTGTGAGGCCGTCGCGGTGCGGTGCTGTGCGGTATAATAGGCTCGAGCCCGCCGTTAGCGTCAAGTCGCTTTTCATCAGTTGAAACGGGAGTACAAACCGAAACGAGCCTAGACGACACCCAACGCTCTCCAACGTAACCCACGGCAGAAAATCCGCACCGAACCGCGAACCAGTTTATATTCGGCCGACGTTCTCGACTTCGACGCTCTCGACGCCCTCGACGTTCGAGAAGCCCTCCTCGACCGCTTCCGTCCCGCCCGTGTCGTCGGGGACGATGACGGTCGGCAGGAGCGCGACGAGTCCGAACGCGACCTCGTCGCGCTCGAAGCCGTTGATCTTCGCTCCTTCAGGGAGCGACTCGGAGAGCCGGTCCTGAAGCTCGTCGAGGTCGATTTCGGGGCTCTGCGGCATGACCTTGATTTTCGCGGCTACCTTTCCCATCGTTACGGTCCCATGAACCCGCAGTCGGGGCACTCGTAGAGGTTGCTCTGCTTGCGACACTTGGCACAGCGGTAGATCTGTTGCCCGCAGTCGGGGCACTTGAACGACGCCGCGTTGCTCCCGGAGATGTTGATCCCGCAGGAGACGCATCGGCGTGCCTGCTTCTGTTTCGACTGGCTCATACCTCCCTGTACCCGACCGCGACTTTAAATCGTTTCGATAGGGTCGCCACCCCGCCCACGCGGGCGGCGAGTCGGTGACGCGGGCGAATCGCCTCCTCGTCGGTCGCCGTCCGTTCGCGGGTCCGAAACGTGATTCTTAAGAGGCGAACGAGCGACGTTTCGGGTATGAGTGAAGAACAAGAGGCCGACGTGGCCGACGACGAAGAACAGGCGGAAGTCGAAGACGAGGCCAATGAGGGACTTCAGCGAGGAGACTTCATCCGCCTCGACTACACTGCGCGCACCGTAGACGACGGCGACATCGTGGACACGACCGACCCCGAAGTCGCCGAGGAGGAAGGGCTGGACGAGGAAGAACGCGAGTTCGAGCCCCGAACCATCGTCCTCGGCGAGGGTCACATCTTCGAGAGCGTCGAGGAGGACCTCGTCGGCAAGGAGATCGGTCACTCCGGTAGCACGACCATCCCCGCCGAGGAGGCCTTCGGCGAGTACGACGCCGACGAGGTCAAAACCGTCAGCGCCGACAAGATTCCGGAAGACGAGCGTTACCCCGGCGCGCACGTCAACGTCGACGGCGACCACGGTCACGTCGAGACCATCATCGGCGGCCGCGCTCGCGTGGACTTCAACCACCCGCTCGCGGGCGAGGACATCGAGTACGACTACGAGATCGTCGGCGAGGTCGAGGACCGCGTCGAGCAGGCACAGGGCCTCATCTCGATGTACATCGACGCCGACCTCGACATGTGGATCGAGACCGACGAGGTCGAAGAGGAGACGGTCGTCGAACCGGACGAGGACGGCATGGGCCCGATGGGCGGCATGATGGGCGGCGGCATGGGCGGCGCGGACCTCGAAGAAGCCCTCGAAGACGCCGACGTGGACGAAGACGAGATCGTCGAAGAACTCGAAGAAGTCGACGCCGACGAGGAGTAACTTCGACTCGTTCCTGCGGTCTTTTTTCGACCGGTAGCGTCGCGGCTATCGACCGGACGGCACGGCCGACGAGCGCGCGAAGATAGCGGAGTTCTCCGAGCGGTCGTCAGTGTACGATCCGGCGCGACGAAATCGTCCGTCGAGAAGAGCGTCCGTCGAGCGAGAAGGGCGACACGAGAGGGACAACGCGAGGAGGGCGGTGCGGGGGCGATGCGAGGAGGGTCTCGGGAGGTGAACGGAGGGCCGACTGCGCCAGCGGGGACCGCGGACGATGCCGCGATGGAGGGCTGGCACCGAGACCGCCGCGGGGGTAGGGCGGCGCGACCGGCGTCGGAGGGCGACGGCCAGTCGGGAACCGGGCGGTCCGGGGAGGCCGGAGGCGACCTCCACTTCTACCTGCACGGTCTGCCGTATTCAATTCTATCAGGATACTATCTATACTCTCTTTTCTATCGATAGTGTTGATACAATCTATACTATCGTTACTACGGATAATATTGGACCTATCGAGACGACTGTCGTCGGGGACGACGAGCGACCGCGAGTCGCTCGATGAGATGCCAGACGGGACGCCGGACGGCAAAATAGCGCCTCAGAGGTCTCGTAGCTTGTGGCGGAACGCGCGGAGGGCGTCGGCCCCCGTGTCGGTCAACGCGACCTGCTTGCGACGGCCCACGTCCTCGATTTCCACGTAGCCGTCCTCCAACAGCGGGTCCACGACGTTCGCGTTCAACAGCGCGAACTTCGCCTTGTCGTTGGCGGGGTCGTTGTCGGCGACGAAGGCGAGGCCTTGCTCCTCGGCGTACTCGATGATGTCCTTTTTCTTGACGGTGTAGGCCTCGGTGTTGGCGTCCGCGAGGAAGTCCATCACCGCCACTTGGTCGGTCGTCGGCGACTCGATGGGGTAGGAGGGAAGCACCTCGTCGCCCGCGTAACCGTAGCTCTGGCGCTCCCGGCGGTCGGCCGCGGGGTAGTCGGACGGGTGGACGTAGTAGGCGGTCGCGTCGGTGGCCATGCACGCGATGGCCGCGCCGACCGCCGAGAGCTTCGACCCGCTGGAGACGTTCACGCGGACGATGTCTTGGGCGTGGTCGGCGGTCAGCGTCGTCACGATGCCCAGCACGTCGTAGATGTCGAACACGTCCACGCTTCGTGAGCGAATCTCGACGCCGAAGTCCTCAAGTTCCGACCGGAGGTCGTCGTGGTAGTCGGGACCGTCGCCGGGGTCGTCGTGTTCGAGGAGATAGAGGATATCGACGTTGTGTTCGCGCACGGGACCGACGATGCGGTCGTACTCGTAGCCGAGCGGGGCGATGTGAACCTCGTCTATGGTCTGCATGGCGGCTTATCTTCGATGGGTCGGCGGGGAACCTTAAGTTCTCACTCTCTGTGTCGTCGGCACTGAACAAAGTCCAGATTGGAAGATTCGACGCTATCGACGACAGCGGGGCCGACAAAAAGGGTCAGAAAGCCCCCGCCCGGTCGCGGTCGCTGAGTGACATATCCTTCGCTCACTGTGTTCGCTCCGGATAGGGGCCACTCAGACGACTACGCCCTTCGGGCGCGACCGGGCGGCCCCTTTCAGCCGCCCGGACGACGGTGGTTTGGTCGGGCTGCCGCCTCCTTAGTTCGGTTTGCTAGCGCACCTTCAGCGGAAAATCGACGCCTGCACTCGTCACGCGATGTCCCGACTCGTGTCGATGCGGACCGACTCGGCGAGTTCGAGCTTGATGGTCTCGGGGAGCGCCCGGCCGCCCCGGAACTTCGGCACCGCGAGGCGGGTCTCGACCGTATCGCCCGAGTACTCCGTGTGGAGTTGGAACACCACGTCGGCGACGTGTTCGGTGATGTCGCGGGCGTCGGGCACCGCGCGGCCGTCGAGACAGTGGAGAATGGCCACGCCGTCGGTGTTGTGCAGGTGGTTCTGGAGGTCGTTCAGGAAGTTTCGATACCGGCCCTCGTCTTGCTTTTCCAGCAGGTCGATGGGGTCCACGATGAGATTCGAGTCCTCCGGAAGCCGCCGGAAGAGCCGCTGAGAGTGGTCCAGCGGCGCGTCGCCGGGAACCCGTCGCACGTCGGGCGACCCGATGTGTCCGGGCGCACGCTCCAGCGCCTCGGTCACGGCCGCTTCGTCGCGGTCCGTCGAGAGATAGAGCGTCTGGCGAGCGGCGGTAAACTCGTACAGTAGCAACTCCGCCTGACTCGCTGGCGGGGCCGACAGCGCCACCACGCTCCCGGTCGGGAGCCCGCCGTCGAGTTTTCTATCTAACACGTCGATGCCAGTCGAGAGACGCCGTGCCACGTATTTGCACGATTACCGCTCGTTGTTTCATAAGTATTTGGGCTGAAGTCCTGACACGAGACGGTCGTGTGCGGCCCGCATCTCGTCGGTGTCGAGGAGTTCGACCCCGCGGTCCACCACGTCGGCGTGCGAGTCGGTTCCGGCCTCCGGGACGACGCCCAAAAGCGGGCAGTCGAGCAACTTCTCGACGCCAGCCGGGGGTTCGTCGGCCCGCGAGACGACCGCGCCCGCGACCGGCGTGTCGAGTTCGCGCGCCATCGCCGCCGTCTTCGCGGCGTCTCGCAGGCAGTCGGGTTCGGTCGTGGTCACGACCACCGCGGCGTCGGCCGCCCGGAGTGGTGCGACGGCGTCCGGTCCCGCGCCCGCCGGACAGTCCAACAGTACCGCGTCGGCGACCCCGCGGACGCGCGCCAGCGGCGTCGCGCCACCGGACCCAACGTCTCGTCTCGCGGCGGACCCGGACGACGGCGGTCCCGTTCCGGCGGGGAGGATTTCGACGCCTGCGAGCGGCGGGTCCGGCGTTCCGGCGACGAACCCTGCGGACCACCCCTCGGCGATGGCGTCGAGGCCCGGCGTGCGTTCGACCCCGGCCATCGCGTGCAGGTCGGGCATCTCTCGGTCGGCGTCCACCGCGACGACGGTCCTGCGCTGGCGACCGAGCGCGGCCGCGAGACCGAGCGTCGTGGTCGTCTTCCCGGCACCTCCCTTTCCTCCGGCGACGGCGAGCATGGACGGGGGTTGTCCCGGCTTCCGGTTTCAACGTTCGGTCGAACTCGCGGCCGTCCCATAGTTGATAGATAGTCAATAAATTCAATATCGTACAGATAAAACGGGGGAAGTATCCGAATGATCTCGCTTCGAACGCTGGTAGCGGGCCTGACCGACGAGTCGTTGCGAACTGCGACGCTCGTCGGTCTCGCTTCGATTCCGTTCACTATCGCCCTCTCTTGGAACTCCGTGACGCTCCCCCACGAAATAGCGTCGAACGGCGGAATACACTTCGACGCGACGATTTCCGGGGCGGCCATATTCGTCGCTGGCACGGTCGTCGGCTACCTCTACGCTGGACGACCGACGGAGGTTGAACGCGCTGGTACGCGAGCGGGTGTCGTCGGTTCCGCACCCATGATAGCGCTGATACTTTTGGCCTTCCTCGTGCAAATTTGGTTCGCCTCGACGAAAATCGTCTCCACGCTAGTCCTGACCCTGCTGATTCCGCTGACGGTCGTTCTTAGCGCTGGAGTCGGCGCGCTGGTAGGTCTTGTCGGCGCGAGCCTCGGCGAATGGGTGGCCGACCGAGTCGGTCGAGGACGACCGACCGAGGCCAACGCTTGATTCGAGGTCCTCGCGGACGCTACTCCCGAATCGGGCGATACGCGCCGTTGATGTCCCACTCGTGGATGCAGTGGGGGTTCCCGGCGCGCGTCGCGCCGTCGATTCGCCACGTCGTCGCGTCGGGGTCCCACACGTCCCGACGACCGCATCGCTGACACTCCCGTTCGCTCGGCGGGTCCAGTTCGACCATTAGTCGGAGAGACGCGTGCCCGCCTGATAAATGAGACTCCTGCCGCGGGGTTTGCCGCGACTCGTGGGCCGCCGCAGTCTGGGTCGCGGTGGGAGTCGCGTGACCCCGGCGTCAGTCGCGCTCGCCGACTTTCACGTGGTTGTACTTGTGCTTCGAGAACCCGGCCGCGCCGGTCTTGGGCACGTCCACCCAGTCGTAGTAGAATCCTTCGCCGACCGGATGGTAGAGCGGCAGTGCGACCACGTCCTCCCAATTGGCGGTCTCCATCTCGCGGTAGGCCTCGACGCGGGCCCGTCGGTCGCGCTCGCTCGCGGAGGGGTGGTCGAGGACGCGCTCCCACGCCCGCGTCGCGCGCTCGGCCGCGGGCGTGACGCCCCATCGGAAGAAGTAGGTGTCCGACGAGGGCGGGTAGAGAATCTTGAGGAAGCTGTCGGGAGAGGGGTAGTCCATCGTCCACCCGTAGGAGAACGCCTCGAGTTGCCCGTTGCGGCCGCGCTCGGCGATTGCCGAGAACGGCGACTGCTCGACGGTCAGGTCGATGCCGACGCGAGCGAGTTTGTCACGCAGGAGCGTCGCCGTCTCCTTCCACGCCGCCACCTCGTAGACGGTGAGTCGAACGCTCGCGGGGGTGTCCGGCCCATATCCGGCGTCGGCGAGGAGGTCGCTGGCGGCCTCGAAGCGCGACTCGGTGAGTCCGTAGGGGTACTGCTCGGCGTGGTCCCGATACGCCGAGTTCCCGCCGGGGTAGAGGCCCGGCGGCGTGAGGTGGGCCGCCGGCGACCCGCGCCCCTCGTGGACTTTCTCGACCTGCGTCTGCTGGTTCAGGACGTACGCGATGGCCTGCCGCACCGGCTTCTCGACCTGCTCGACGTTGAACCCGAGGTAGTAGGTCCACGCCAGCGGCACCTGATGGTACTGGACCGTCTCCCCGTTCTCGGGGAGCGGACCGTAGGTTCCGACCTTCCGGCCCTGCTCGTCGGTGGACTCGACGGTGACGAGGCTCCGGTCGAACTTCCCGCTGGGCACCCAAAAGGCGTCGGCGTTCTCGTTGATGGCGTAGACGTACGTCGCCGAGGGGTTGCTGGTGACCTGCCAGCGGATGCCGTCTACGTACGGCCCGTCGCCGCGGTAGTCGTCGCGCGCCGAAACAGCGTACTCGACGTCTTTCTCCCACGTCTCGAAGGTGAACGGTCCCGCGCCGATGGGGTTCTCGGTGGCGAACTCGTCTTGGCTCATCTCGCCGTCGTAGCCCGGCACGTCGCCGACGACGCCCTCCGGCACGACCGCAAAGGAGGGGTAGGCCAGCACGCCCAGCGCCGCGTGGAACGGCTGGCTCAGGCGAATCTCCACGGTCCGGTCGTCCACCGCCTCGACGCCGAGCGTGCCGGGAGCGTACTCCTCGGTCGTGCCGTCGTCGGTCTCGACGGTCCGAGTCTCGTGTTCGACGCCGAGGACGTCGAGGAGGTCGCTCGCCGAGGTCGAGTTCTCGGAGGCCGCGATGCGCTCGAAGGAGTACACCACGTCGGCGGCCGTCACCGACCGGCCGTCCGAGAACGTCGCCTCGGGGTCCAAATCGAAGGTGTGGACGGTGCCGTCCTCGGAGATGCGGTGGTCGTCGGCCAACAGCAGTTCGGGGTCGGGGTCGCCCTTCGGGTAGTGGACCAACCCGTCGAACAGTTGCGAGACGACGGTGGTCGATTCGTTGTCGGTGGCGGCCGCGGGGTCGAGCGTCCGAATCGAACCGCCGACCATCTGGAACGTCCGCTCGGCCGACGACGAGTCGGCTCTCGGTGCGCTGCCGCTGCAACCGGCCAGACCGACGCCGACCGCGGCACTCCCGACGGTAGCCAGGAACGCGCGACGCGACCGGCCGCCGGACGACTCGTCGTGGAGGTGCGTGTCGGGGGACTGTGTCGGTGTCATAGTGTCACGTGCCGTATCCCGAGACGGCTATATGATTCCGTTTTCGCTTCCGACTAAAGATAGTGACTATCGAGAGACCGAGACGCCCTCTCGTCGGCGGGGTGGCTCGTCGTCGAGGCCCCAAATCGCTTTGCGGACGACGCCGAACAGCGGTCCATGCGCAGACGCACGCTACTGCGCTCGGCCGCGGTGGCCGCGACGATTGGGGGGACCGGAGCGATGGCCGCGAGTGGGAGCCGCGACGGGCAGGAGACCACGACAGAGCCACAGGAGACGACGACCGAGGAGGGCGGGACGACCACCGAGGAGGGAGCGTTCGCGCTCTCGACCGAGGCGTGGGAGAACGGGACGACCGTTCCGACCCGGTACACCTGCGAGGGCGAGAACAGTTCACCGCCCTTGTCAATCTCGAATCCGCCCGACGAGACCGAGGCGTTCGCGCTGATTATGGACGACCCGGACGCGCCGAACCCGCCGTTCGTCCACTGGTTGCTCTGGAACGTCCCGGCCGACACGAGAGAGATTCCCGCGAATCTCCCGGCGAGCGAGACTTTGGACGACCTCGGCGGCGCGGTGCAGGGGGCGAACGGCACCGGGGAGTTGGGATACGTCGGCCCGTGTCCGCCGGAGGGCGACCCGCGACACACCTACCTGTTCAGCCTCTACGCCCTGGAGTCGCCCCTAGAGTTGGACCCCGGCGCGGAGTACCGACAGGTCGTCGAGGCGGTGATGCGAAACGCCGTCGCGCGCTCGCGGTACGTCGGCCAGTACGCCCGGAGCGCCGCGACGACGACGCAGTAGCAGGTCCGGCGTCCGGCCGACGCCGCGAACCCCTGACTACCCGAACCCTTTTCCCGGATAGAAACGACGGTACGCTCGGTTATGGGGAGAGACAGCAGTGGGAGCGACAGAGACGAATCGACCAGCCGCGAGGAGTCCGGAGCCACGACCGACAGGCGACGCGTTCTGCGCGCGCTCGGCGGTGCGGTCGCGCTGTCGGGGTCGCCGATAGTCGCGACGCGCGGCGCGGCGAGACAGGCCGACCGGACGACAATCGTCCTCGGCGCGCGACGCGACTACTGGCTCGGACTCCAACCGCGCGCGATAGAGGGCCAGCAGAACCCGACGCTGCGGTTGGGGGAGGGCGACCGCTATCGCGTCGTCTGGGTGAACCTCGACGGAGCGCGACATCGGTTTCGGCTCCTCGACGCCGACGACAACGTCGTCAGCCAGACCGAGGAGTCCGCCCAGCAGGGCGCGACGCGGGCGACCCGGTTCCGGGCGCGCGAGGGGCTGACCAGTTACGAGTGTGAGTTCCACCCCGACGAGATGCGGGCCACCGTCGAGTTGGGCGAGGAGTTCCCGACGACGACCGAGGAGGAAACGACGGCGGCCGACACCACCGAAGCGACGACCGAAGGCGAGGAGACCGTCACCGAGACCACGACCGGCGACGGGGGCGCGTCCGGCGACGTGGCGGCCGAGGTCGCGGTCGGACCCTCGGGCAACTACTTTCGGTTCGTGCCCGAGCGCGTCGAGATTCCGGTCGGGGGAACCGTCCGCTGGAACTTCGAGAGCGCCGGACACAACGTCTCGGCGCGACCCGAGGCCGCCCGACAGGTGAGCCTCCCCGAGGGCGCGGAACCGTTCTCGTCGTACCCCGAGGGCGAGTCGTTCCGCGTCGTCGCCGAGGGCGAGACCTACGAACACGCCTTCTCGGTGCCCGGCGAGTACGTCTACGTCTGCGTCCCGCACGTCGGCGAGGGGATGATAGGGACCGTCGTCGTGACCGAATAGTTCTCCCGAGAAAGTGATTCGATTTATCACTTCGCGCCAGACATCTCAGGCGGAACGTTAAGCCGAAATCCGACGAACAAGTTGGTCGTATGTCAGGGGGAACGGGAGACGACACACTCGACGACACGAAACCGACGGACAGCGAGCGAGCGAGCGAGGACGTGGGGTCGCGCGACCGCTATCTGAACAGACGCCGCTTCCTGATGGCCTCGGGAACGCTCGCGGGCGTCGGCGTCCTCGCGGGCAACGTGGGCGGACAGGAGACCACCACGGAAGGTGGGCAACAGGGCGGCCAGCAGGAACCGCCGCTGGCCGAACAGTACCCCGGCCTGCGCATCATCTCCGAGGACCCGCAGAACGCCGAGGCCGCCTCGCGAAGCACCTACGAGAGTTTCATCACGCCGCGCGAGGAGCACTACATCCGGAACCACTACGCGACGCCCGAGATAGACGAAGACGAGTGGACCGTCTCGCTGACCGGGATGGTAGACGAGGAGGTCGAACTCTCGATGGACGAGATAAAGCGGGAGTACTCCACCGAGACCGTCACCCACACCATGCAGTGTTCGGGCAACGGCCGGGCGTACTTCGAGCCGCAGGTCGGGGGCAACCCGTGGACGTTCGGCGCGGTCGGGAACACCGTCTGGACCGGCACGCCCATCAGCGAGATTCTGGAGGAGTACGGCGCGAACACCGACCGGAACATGTGGCTCTCCGTGATGGGCGGCGAGGCCCCGGAGGGCGAGGACATCTTCACGCGCTCGATTCCGATGCAGAAGGTGATGAGCGACTGCCTGCTGGCCTACGAGATGAACGGCGCGCCGCTGAACGACGACCACGGCTTTCCGGTCAGGCTCCTCGTGCCCGGTTGGTTCGGCAACAACAACGTCAAGTGGGTGGACCGGATGCACGTCATGGACCGGATGGTGTTCGGCGACGAGTGGGAGCAGGGCGACCAGCAACTGTACACCCACTGGCAGCAGTACTCCTACCGCATCATCCCGGCGGGCGAGGAGGCCAACACTCGACCCAGAGTCGGCGTCTTCGACACCCAGCGCCAGATGGACGCCCAAGGCATCGACCAGCCGTTCATCTACGACCAGATAGTCAAGTCGCTCATCGGCTACCCGACGCTGGACTCGACGGTTTCGCCCGGCCCGGACGGCCAGATAGAGGTCATCGGCGTGGCGTGGGCGGGCGACGACCGGGTTCAGCGCGTCGAGGTCTCGACCGACGGCGGCGAGACGTGGAACGAGGCGGAGTTCTTCGGCCCGCGGCAGGGACCGTACTCGTGGCGACAGTTCCGGTACGTCTGGGACGCGAGTCCCGGCGAGTACACCCTCTACTCGCGGGCGACCGACGGGAAGGGCCGGACCCAACCGGCGACCGTCTCGAACCCGGACGAGGGACTGCGCCAGATTCGCGACGACAAGTTCCCGTGGAACGTGGACGGCTACGCCAACACCGCCTACGAACCCCACGGCGTGAACGTCACGGTCCAATCGGGCGACGGCGGTGGCGGCGGTCAGACGACGACCGAGGGCGAAGGGACGACCACCGACGGGACGCAGACGACGACCTCGTCGTAATCTCCTCTGACTTCATTTCTGATGCTCGGATATGCGCATCCACCGACCGGTCTCGACCGGTGGAACCA
>SDGW01000285.1_pt1 | contig 21353 bp, 19 predicted proteins | sample 2873831 | NCBI WGS metagenome assembly SDGW01 (sample SAMN08132700, study PRJNA421101) | hypersaline lake metagenome | isolation source: celular fraction 0.22 microns magnesium sulfate-rich crust from ephemeral... | place: Spain: Penahueca Lagoon, Toledo | collected 2011-07
GGCGACATGGTCGAAGGCGTCGGCGTCTACCCCGACCAGGACGAGGAACTCGACATCGTCGACATCTACGAGCAGTACGAGACGTTCGCGGAACACCTCAAGGACGTCCCCGGCGACCTCGACATCGTGATGATCCCCGGGAACCACGACGCCGTCCGCCTCGCCGAACCCCAGCCCGCCTTCGACGAGGAGCTCCGGTCGATCATGAGCGCCCACGACGCCCGCTTCACGGGCAACCCCTCCACGGTCACCCTCGAAGGCGTCGACATCCTCATGTACCACGGCGTCTCGATCGACGAAATCATCGCCGAGAACCCCGACGAAGCCGTCTCCTACGACGCCCCCCACAAGGCGATGGAGCAACTCCTCAAGAAACGCCACGTCGCCCCGCAGTTCGGCGGCCGCACCCGCCTCGCCCCCGAGAAAGAGGACTACCTCGTCGTCGACGACGCCCCCGACGTCTTCCACACCGGCCACGTCCACAAACTCGGCGTCGGCGGCTACCACAACGTCCGCCTCGTGAACTCGGGCTGCTGGCAGCACCAGACCGAATTCCAGAAATCCGTCAACATCGACCCCGACGTCGCCACCGCTCCGATTCTCGACCTCGACACGCTCGACGTGACGGTCCGGAAATTCAGTTAGCACTTTTTGCGCTGCGGGGTCGCCATAGGCGCCCCCCTCGGCAAAAACTTGCGGAAAAGGCACTCCTCTTCGCTTCGTTTCACTCCGCTCAGTCGTCGGCCTCCACTCGCTCACTCCGTTCGCTCGTGGAGCGAACCGCTCGCCCGGACTCTTCGAGTCACTCGGCTCGCGGATGCTTGCTCTGCCAAGTCGTTTTAGTCGATGAACTTTGGACGTTCGCCTGGCCGAAACCGTGTTAGCGTTCCTCTCGGAATGGTTATACGTGTGCCGTGCCTCTCTATGGTTGTAATGGCAGAAGGCAAGGTTGACTTCTTCAACCAGACTGGCGGCTACGGTTTCATCGCGACTGAGGACGAGGACGACGACGTGTTCTTCCACATGGAAGACGTGGGCGGCGAGGACCTCACCGAGGGGACCGAACTCGAATTCGACATCGAACAGGCTCCCAAGGGACCCCGCGCGAAGAACGTTATTCGCGCGTAACTCCGGATCTCTGAACTAACGGCGGTATTTTCCCGCTTTCCGCGCGCGTAGCGACGCGCCCGCGGAGCGGCTGTTTTTACGCGACAGCGACGGCGCTACCGTTCGACGTCGACCCCGCGCTCGGCCAGCAGTTCGAAGAACTCCCCGGGCGAGAGCTCCGGCACGTCGTGCTCGTCGGCGTCGTCCCGCTTGCTCGTACCCGGGTTCTCGCCGACGACGAGGTAGTCGGTGTTCCCGGAGACCGAAGAGGTGGCGTCGGCGCCGTGGCGCTCCACGAGCTCCTGGAGGTCGCCGCGCGTCCACCCTTCGACGCTGCCCGTGAACACCACGGTGAGGTCCGCGAGCTCGTCGCCGCCGACGTCCTCGGGGGACTGCGGCTCGCCGAGGCGGTCCTCGTCGCGCAGGCGTTCGATGACGCGGCGGTTGCGCTCGTTGTCGAGGAACTCCCGGACGTGCTCGGCGACAACCTCACCGACCCCCGACACTTCCTGCAGGTCGGACCCGTCCGCGTCCAGCAGCGCGTCCAGCGTCCCGAACGCCGCGGCGAGGTCGCGCGCGACCGTCGGCCCGACCTCGGGGATGCCGATGGCCGCGAGGAACTCGCCCAGCGGCGGGTGGCGGGCGTCCGCCAGTTCCGTGCGGACGTTCTCGGCGCTGCGCTCGCCCCACCCCTCCAGTTCCGCGAGTTCGTCGACCGAGAGGTCGTAGAGGTCCGCGACGTCGTTCTCGACGAGTCCCTCCGCCACGAGCTGCTGGGCGGCCTCCTCGCCGATGCCCTCGACGTCGAGCACGTCGGCGAAGTAGCCGACTGCGCGCACCAACTGGGCGGGACACGCCAGCCCGCCCGTGCAGAACGCGATGGGGCCGTCGTACTCCACGTCGCTCCCGCAGCGCGGGCACGCCCCGGGCATCTCGAAGTGGCCCTCGGAGTGCGACTCGACGACCTCCTCGACGTACGGGATGACGTCGCCGGCGCGCTGGACGCGCACCTCGTCGCCGACGCCGACGCCCTTCGCGGCTATCTCCTCCTGATTGTGGAGGCTCGCGCGCGACACCGTGACGCCGCCGACCTCGACGGGTTCGAGCAGCGCGACCGGTGTGAGCCGGCCGGTCCGTCCGACCTGCACGACGACGTCCGTGACCCGTGTGACCTCCGCGCGCGGCGGGAACTTGTACGCGAACGCCCAGCGGTAGTGTCTGGCCGTGACGCCGAGTTCCGCGCACGCCCGCCGGTCGTCGACTTTCAGGACGACGCCGTCGATCTCGTAGTCTAGTTCCTCGCGGTCCTCGCCGAGCGCGTGCCGGTACGCGATCGCGTCCTCGATGTCGTCGACGCGCTCGCTGCGCTCGTTGACCTTCAGCCCCCACTCGGGGAGCGTCTCGTGTTCCGCCCAGTGAGTCTCGATGCCGGCGTCGAGGCCGCCGCGGGAGGCGTCCGCGTCCACGGCTTCCCCGGACTCGCCCGCGGCCAGTACCTCGTAGAAGAAGCAGTCCAGCGGGCGCTCTGCGGTGATTCTCGGGTCGAGTTGGCGCAGCGTGCCGGCGGCGGCGTTCCGCGGGTTCGCGAACGGCTCGTCGCCGCGCTCGACGCGCTCGGCGTTGTACGCCTGGAACGCCTCGCGGGGGATGTACACCTCGCCGCGGACGACCAGGAATTCGGGCGGGTCGCCGCGCAGGCGCTGCGGGACGCTCTCGATGGTGCGGACGTTCTCCGTGACGTCCTCGCCGGTCTCGCCGTCGCCGCGGGTCGCCGCGCGCACGTACCGGCCGTCCTCGTAGACCACTTCCACGGAGAGCCCGTCGAACTTCGGCTCGCAGACGAACTGCGTTGCCCCGACCTCGCGCTGGACGCGCTCCGCGAACTCCCGGACGTCGGCCTCGTCGCCGCTTGAGTCGATGGACAGCATCGGCGCGACGTGCTCGACGGTGCCGAGCTCTTCGAGGGGCTCGCCGCCGACGCGTCGCGTCGGGCTGTCCGCGGTCTGGAGGCCGAACTCCTCTTCTAACTCCTGGAGGCGCTCGAACAGCCGGTCGTAGGCGTAGTCCGAGACCACGGGGTCGTTCTCGACGTAGTACCGGTAGTCGTGGTAGCGGACGGCCTCCCGGAGCAGCCTCGCCTGCCGCTCGGCGTCCTCGGCGTCGAGGTCGTCGACGGGCGCGAAGTCGACGTCCGGGTCGCGCACGTAGGGATTGTCGTCGGGCGCGTCGTCGAGGGCGTCCGCGTCAGCCATACGGTGGCGTACACGCCCCGTGTGGTAAGCGGTTGGGGGTCAGGTCTAGTCGAGCCGGAGGAGCGCGGGGAGCGCGAGCGCCGCGAGCGCGAGTTCGGCGCCGCCCGCGAGCACGAACGCCGTGGTGAAGTCGTACTGCTCGGCGACCCAGCCGCCGCCCACAATCCCGGTTAGAAAGCCCAGCGAGCCGGCGACGTTGAAGCCGGCCATGCTGACGCCGCGCTCGTCGTCGCCCGCGAGGTCGGTGACGAGCGCCATCGTCGCGGGCGACATGAGCGCGCCGAGGACGCCGACGAGGACCATGCCGCCCTGCGCGAGGCGGACGTGGGGCGCGAGGCCGATGCCGACGACGACGAGGCCGTAGGTCGCGGAGCCGGCGGCGATGGGGACCGTGCGGCCGACGCGGTCGGAGAGCCGGCCGAAGGGGTACTGGAGGAGCGCGAACGGCGCGAAGAACAGCGCGAGTGTGAGGCCGACCGCGCCGGGGTCGAGGCCGAAGACGTTCCCGAAGTACAGCGTGCCGACGAGCGCGAAGAAGCCGGCGGTGAAGCGGTCGATGAACCCGAACGCGAACGGGACGCCGAGTTCGGGGCGCTCGGAGAGCACGCGCAGCCCCTCCCGGAGAGAGTTGCCGTGGCCGCCGGGCGCGCGGTCGGGGACGAAGAGCGCGGCGACGCCGGCGACGGCGAGCGCGACGCCGCCGGCGACGAGCGGGAGCACGGGGTCGAGTTCGGTGAGCCGGCCGCCGACGGGCGCGCCGAGCGCGGTGCCGGAGCCGATGGCGATGCCGGCGGCGCCCATGTCCTTGCCGTGGTCGGGAGAGAGGTCCATCAGCATCGTCATCGAGAGGGAGAACGCGCCGATGGTGGCGGCGCCCTGGAGGACGCGGAGCGCGAGCGCGACGCCGAACTCGACGTCGAGGACGACGAGCGCGGCGTACCCGAGGCTGCCGCCGAACGCGCCCGCGGCGATGAACGGGACGCGGCGGCCGGCGCGGTCGCTGGCGACGCCCCAGACGCCGGCGAACGCGACGAACGCGGCGAACTCGGCGGCGAGGAACCACCGGCTACCGGTCGCGGGGTCGGCGGCGCCGAACGTCTCGGCGAGCGTCTCGACGCCGGGGTAGAGGAGGACCTGCGCGAACAGCACCGCGAACACGACGCTCGCGAGCGCCGCGCGTTCGCGTCGAACCATACCGGGCGTTGACGGCGCCCCGTCATGAACGCGCCGGAACGCGACGCGGCCGCCGGAGTCGCGCCGTCCGCCCATGCGGCCGGCAGGGGCAAGCGTTGCCGTAACTGGCACGCATATTCTATTCGGGCTATATTACTTCGGTACATGACCGACGCGAGCGGCGGGCGCCACACCCGCAGCGTCCACGCGGGACAGGACCCCGACGAGACAGGGGCGCGCGCCCCGCCCATCTACCAGACCACGTCGTACGTCTTCCCCGACGCCGACGACGCGGCCGACAGGTACGCCTTAGAGTCGGAGGCTGACGTCTACTCGCGCATCTCCAACCCCACCGTCTCGACGCTGGAGGCCCGTCTCGCCAGCCTCGAGGGCGGCGTCGGCGCCGTCGCCACGAACGCCGGTATGGGCGCCATCGACGGCATCACCACCGTCCTCGCCGAGGCGGGCCGGAACATCGTCGCCAGCGAGGACATGTACGGCGGCACCGGCACGTACTTCTCGCACATCGCCGGCAAGCGCGGCGTCGACACCCGGACCGTCGACGCTCTCGACCCCGCAGCAGTCGATGACGCGATCGACGAGGACACCGCGTTCGTCCACGTCGAGACCATCGCGAACCCGTCGCTCGTCACGCCTGACTTCGGAGCCATCGCGGACGTCGCCCACGACCACGCCGTCCCGCTCGTCGTAGACAACACGTTCGCCACCCCGCACCTCTGTCGCCCCATCGAGCACGGCGCGGACGTCGTCTGGGAGTCCACTACGAAGTGGCTCCACGGCGCGGGCACCACCCTCGGCGGCGTCGTCGTGGACGGCGGGACGTTCCCGTGGGACCACGCGGACGCCGACTTCCCCGAGCTGTCGGGCGAGAATCCCGCGTACGGCTTCGACTTCACGGAGCGCTTCGGCGACCGCGCGCTCGCCGCGGCCGTCCGCCAGCGCGCCGTCCGCGCCACCGGCACCGGACAGGGCCCCTTCGACGCGTGGCAGACGATGCAGGGCGTCGAGACCCTCCCGTTGCGGATGGACCGCCACTGCGAGAACGCCGCCGCGCTCGCCGACTTCCTCGCGGACCACCCGGACGTCGCGTGGGTCTCCTACCCCGGGCACGACGACCACCCCACGCACGACGCCGCCAGCGAGTACTTAGACGGCGGGTACGGTGGGATGCTCACGTTCGGCCCCGAGGGCGGCTTCGACGCCGCGAAGGCCGTCTGTGAGCACGTCGAGCTCGCGTCGTTCGCGGCGAACGTCGGGGACGCGAAGACGCTCGTCATCCACCCCGCGAGCACCACGCACGCTCAGCTCTCCGAGGACGAGCAGCGCGCGGCCGGCGTCCGTCCCGACATGATTCGCGTCTCCGTCGGCATCGAGGACACCGAGGACGTGCTCGCGGACTTCGAGCGAGCGCTCGGGGAGGCGCACTAATGGGCGAGACCACCTTCGACGAGTTCGAGTTCGAGTGCGGGCGCACCATCGAGGACTTCACCGTCGCCTACGAGACGTACGGCGAGTTCACCGGGGACAACGCCGTCCTGCTCTGTCACGCGCTCACCGGCAGCCAGCACGTCCGCGGCCGCGGCGACGGCCAGGGACGCGGCTGGTGGCACGACGTTGTCGGTCCGGGGAAGGCCATCGACACGAACGAGTACTACGTCGTCTGCGCGAACGTCCCCGGGTCGTGTTACGGCACCGACGGCCCCGCCAGCGAGGGCCCGGACGGCGAGCCGTGGGGCACCGACTTCCCGCCCGTGACGGTCGGCGACTGGACGCACAGCCAGCGCCGCCTGCTCGACGACCTCGGCGTCGGCCGCCTGCACGCCGTCCTCGGCGGCAGCGTCGGCGGCATGAACGCCCTCGACTGGGCGCGCCAGTACCCCGACGACGCCCGCCGCGTCGCCGCCATCGCCGCCGCGCCCCGCCTCGACGCGCAGTGTCTGGGCCTGAACGCGGTCGCGCGCCGGGCCATCCGCGGCGACCCGAACTGGAACAACGGCGACTACTACAGTGGGGAGTTCCCCGAGCAGGGGCTCGCGCTCGCGCGTCAGCTCGGCCACCTGATGTACCTCTCGAAGTCCTCGATGGAGCAGAAGTTCGGCCGCCGCACCGCGGGTCGGGACGCCGGCACGGAGGCGTTCCCCGTCGACGAAGCGGGCGCGTTCTTCCCGTACCGGGACGTCGAGTCCTATCTCGACTACCAGGCCGGGAAGTTCACCGACCGCTTCGACGCGAACAGCTACCTCTACCTCACGCGCGCGATGGACGACTACGACCTCTCGGAGGGCTACGACTCCGACGCCGGCGCGATCGGCGCGTTCGCCGGCGAGGCGCTGTTGCTGTCGTTCACGGGTGACTGGCACTTCACCGTCGAGCAGAGCGAGACGGTCGCCGAGGCGTTCCGCTCGCAGGACGTCCCCGTCTCCCACCACGTCGTCGAGTCCGACCACGGCCACGACGCGTTCCTCGTCGAACCCGAGTCCGTCGGCCCGCCGGTCCGCGACTTCCTGGCGAACGGCGTCGCCGGCCGCGCCGTCACCGACACCGTCGACCACGACGACGACGACCGCCGGACGCTGTACGCCCCCGTCCACAACAGCCTCTTCTCCGGGTAACGCGGTCCGATCGCGGGACTCCGCCTCGCGAGTGCGTCACCGCCGTCGGCAGTAACTGCAGACGCCCCCTCGTCTTAACCGCTCGGGGGGAGAGTGTACGCCCATGGCAGACGGAGACGACTACGGTTTCGACACGAACAGCGTCCACGCGGGACAGGAAGTCGGCGAGACGGGAGCGCGCGCCCCGCCCATCTACCAGACCACGTCGTACGTCTTCGAGGACAGCGACGACGCCGCCGCGCAGTTCGCCCTGGAGAAGCCGGGCTACATCTACTCGCGGCTGATGAACCCCACGGTGGAGACGCTCCAGGAGCGCCTCGCCGCGCTCGAAGGCGGTGTCGGCGCTGTCGCGACGGCCTCTGGGATGGCGAGCCTCGACCTCGCGACGTTCGTGCTCGCGAGCGCCGGCGACAACGTCGTCGCGTCCAGCGACCTCTACGGGGGCACGTACACGTACCTCACGCACAGCGTCGAGCGCCGCGGCGTCTCCACGAAGTTCGTCGACGCGCTCGACTACGACGCCTACGAGGAGGCCATCGACGAGGACACCGCGTACGTGCTCGTCGAGACCATCGGCAACCCCAGCCTCACGACGCCGGACTTCGAGCGCCTCGGCGAAATCACGGACGAGGCGGGCGTTCCGCTCATCGTCGACAACACGTTCGCGACGCCGTACCTCTGCAATCCCATCGAGCACGGCGCGGACATCGTCTGGCACTCCACCACGAAGTGGATTCACGGCGCCGGCACCACGGTCGGCGGCGCGCTCGTCGACGGCGGGAACTTCGACTGGGCCGAACACGCGGAGAAGTACCCCGAGATCGGTCAGGATAACCCCGCGTACCACGGCGTGAACTTCTCGGAGGCGTTCGGCGACGCGGCGTTCACGTACGCCGCCATCGCGCGCGGCCTGCGCGACCTCGGGAACCAGCAGTCGCCGTTCGACGCGTGGCAGACCCTCGAGAAGCTGGAGTCGCTGCCGCTGCGCATGGAGAAACACTGCGAGAACGCCCAGAAGGTCGCCGAGTACCTCGTCGACCACGAGGACGTCGCGTGGGTCACCTACCCCGGTCTCGACGACCACCCGACCCACGACAACGCGACGGAGTACCTCGACGGCGGCTACGGCGGCATGATCACGTTCGGCCTCGAGGGCGGCTACGAGGCCGCCAAAGAGACCACCGAGAACACCGACCTCGCGAGCCTGCTGGCGAACGTCGGGGACGCGAAGACGCTCGTCATCCACCCCGCGAGCACCACCCACCAGCAGCTCACCGACGAGGAGAAAGAGGCCGCGGGCGTCCGCGACGACCTCGTGCGGCTGAGCGTCGGCATCGAGGACCCCGCGGACGTGGTCGCGGACCTCGAAGCCGCGATCGAGGAAGCGTCGAACTAGTCCCGCAGCCGGTGGACGAGCGAGCTCCGGCGGCCGTACGTGTGGTAGGCCGCTGAGACGACGAGCACGGCGAACACGGCGACGGCCCACCAGCTCGCGTCAACCGCGTTCAACAGTGGCACGCCGGCTTCCGCCGCGACGACGAGGAGCGCGCCGAGGACCGCGAGGCCCGCGGTGTACTCGGCGTACGAGAGCCCGTACTTCGGGACGACTTCCATGTAGACGCCGACTTCGGGGGCGTTCTCCGCGGGCCGGACTTCCTTCGTCTGCTCGTCGTAGGCGACGATGCCGAGCTTCGAGAGCTTCGGCAGGTGGGTCTGCTGGAGGGAGATGTAGACGCTCTGCCTGACGTCCCGGGGCGGCGGGTCCTCACCGGTCTCGCGGGCGGCGATGGCCTCCGAGAGCTCCCGCGCGGTCACCGGCTCGTCGGCCTCGCCGAGCAGTTCGAGGACCATCCGACGGCGGTCGTTCCGCAGGACGTCGTGGATGTCCGCTTCGAGGAGGTCTGGGTCGTCGGCCACTACGCCCTCGTTTGCAGGTTCGGGCAATCAACCTTCCGCTGGCTGCGACGCCCCGATTCACGTGAGGAAACCGACGTTAACGACCAATTAAGCAAGGGTTCGAGGGGTGTAGCGGTAGTTGCCCGGGTCGGTACCGCTCAGTGTGCCCTGGCCGCCCGACCCGGGAATCCCCGCGGCTCCACCCCCGCGGGATTTCTCGTCACACGCTGGAACACGGAACCCCGCCCGCGCACCGCGGGCTACACCTTTATTCGAGGACCGAGCGCTCGCGCAGCAGCGCCTCCAGTTCGCTCATCGACTCCACGACCGTGTCGCAGTGCTCCTCGACGCCGGGCTTGGGCTGGAAGCCGACGCCGAGACCGGCCTCGGCGAGCATCGGCGCGTCGTTGGCCCCGTCTCCGACCGCGATCGACTCGCCGACGTCGACGTCGTAGTCCTCGCAGACGTCGACGAGCGCGTCGTCTTTCGTTCCCTCGATCAGCGGGCCGTCCACGTCGCCCGTGAGCTCGCCGTCGGCCTCCGGCAGGCGGTTCGAGACGACGCGGTCGACGGTCACGTCCGCCGCGTCGAGGGCCGCCTCCACGCCGCGCCCGAATCCGCCCGTGAGCACGACGACGCGCACACCGTCGTCCGCGAGTTTCCGCAGGACGTCGCCGGCGCCGTCGCGCAGGCGGACGCCGTCGTAGACGTCTGTGGCGTCTTCGGACGCGAGTCCGGTGACGAGACTGGCGCGCTCCCGGAGGCTCTCGGCGTAGGACAGTTCACCGCGCATCGCGCGCTCGGTGATGTCCGCGACCTCGTCGCCGACCCCGTGCCGGGCTGCGAGGCGGTCCATCATCTCCGAGTCCGCGAGCGTGCCGTCGAAGTCGAACGCGACGAGCGTCATCACCGCGGCGTAGACGGCGGGCAGGGAAAAGCGTCGCTGCTCGGGCAGACGTTGGCGCGACTGCCCGGTTCGACCACCCGAGGCCGGCAAGCACCGCCGGATTCGGACGCGGGCGTGGGTAGACGCCCCGAACCGACCGCGGAAAAATACGCGTTCGTGGATATTCTGGTGCGGTGTACCACACTGACAATTCGTGTGCGTGCGGAAACGCTTATCCGCGAGTGAACCAACCGACTTCTCATGAAGGTACTCGTCACGGACCCCATCGCGGACGCCGGCCTCGACCGGCTCCGCGACGCGGGCCACGACGTCGAGACCGCCTACGACGTGGAGGGCGACGCGCTCCTCGACGCCGTCAGCGACGCCCACGGCCTCATCGTCCGTTCCGGCACGGAAGTCACCGAGGAAGTGTTCGACGCCGCGCCCGAGCTCGTCATCGTCGGGCGCGCCGGCATCGGCGTCGACAACATCGACATCGACGCCGCCACCGACCACGGCGTTATCGTCGCGAACGCCCCCGAGGGGAACGTCCGCGCGGCCGCCGAGCACAGCGTCGCGATGTCGTTCGCCGCCGCGCGCTCCATCCCGCAGGCCCACGCCCGCCTCAAGGACGGCGAGTGGGCGAAAGGCGACTACCTCGGCACCGAACTCAACGGGAAGACCCTCGGCGTCGTCGGCCTCGGCCGCGTCGGCCAGGAGGTCGCCAAGCGCCTCGGCGGCCTCGGCATGGACCTCGTCGCCTACGACCCCTACATCGGCGAGGAGCGCGCCGAACAGCTCGGCGCCGACCTCGTGGAGTTCGAGGAGTGCATCGAGCGCGCGGACTTCGTCACCGTCCACGTCCCGCTCACCGACGAGACTGAGGGGCTGCTCGGCGAGGAGGAGTTCGCGCAGCTCGAGGGCGGCTACGTCGTGAACGTCGCGCGCGGCGGCGTCGTCGACGAGGACGCGCTCGTCGAAGCCGTCGAGGACGACGTGCTCGCGGGCGCCGCCCTCGACGTGTTCGCGGAGGAGCCGCTGCCCGAGGACTCGCCGCTGCTCGACGTCGAGGACATCGTCGTCACGCCGCACCTCGGCGCGTCCACGCAGGCCGCCCAGGAGCACGTCGCCACGTCCACCGCCGACCAGGTCGTCGCGGCGTTCGACGACGAGCCCGTGCTGAACGCGCTGAACGCGCCGAGCGTCGACGAGAGCGCGTTCGGCCGCATCGAGCCGTACATCGGGCTCGCCGAGACCGCGGGGAAGGTCGCCGCGCAGCTGTTCGACGGCCGCATCGAGCGCGTCGAGGTCAGCTACGAGGGCGACATCGCCGAGGAGGACCTCGACCTCGTGACGGCGAGCGCCCAGAAGGGCGTCTTCGAGCCCCTGGAGTGGCAGGTCAACGCCGTCAACGCCCCGCGAGTCGCCGAAGAGCGCGGCATCGACGTCACGGAGTCGAAGTCCCGCCAGAGCGAGGACTTCCAGAGCCTCGTCTCCGTCACCGTCGGCGGGCGCGACGACGAACTCACCGTCTCCGGGACGCTGTTCGCGGGCGACGACCCGCGGCTCGTGAAGATCGACGGCTACCGCGTCGACGCCGTCCCGCACGGCCACATGCTCGCCGCGCGCAACGAGGACGAACCCGGCGTCATCGGCTTCATCGGCACCGTGCTCGGGGACGCCGACGTCAACATCGCGGGGATGTTCAACGCCCGCGAGACCATCGGCGGCGAGGCGCTCACCGTCTACAACCTCGACTCCACCGTCTCCGAGGACGTCGTCGAGGAGCTGCTCTCCGACGACCGCATCATCGACGTCCAGGCTATCGAGCTCAACGGCGACTAGCGCTTTTCCGGCCGGCGGCCGTTCTCCCGGTGTGCCCAGCGTCTCCGACACGTACATCGAGAACCGCGTGCGCGTCCAGCCCGACGACACGAACAACTACGCGTCCGCGCACGGGGGGAACGTCGTGAAGTGGATGGACGAGGTGGGTGCGATGTCCGCGATGCGGCTCGCGGGGTCGACGTGCGTGACCGCGCGCATCAACGGCCTCGACTTCGAGCGCCCGATTCCGCAGGGCGACATCTGCGTCATCGAGTCGTACGCCTACGACGCCGGGACGAGCAGCGTGCGCGTCCGACTCCGGGCGTTCCGCGAGGACCCGCGCACCGGCGAGACCGAGCAGACGACGAGCTCGCACTTCGTGTTCGTCGCCGTCGACGAGGAGATGAAGCCGACCACGGTGCCCGACCTCGGCGTCGAGACGGAGCGCGACCGGCGGCTCCGACAGGACGCGCTCGCCGGCGAGGACGGGGACTGACTACGCTCTGACCGGCCGTTCGGTGGTCACGTCGACGCCCGTGACGTTCACGCGCAGTCCGCCCGCCGCGCTCTCGGCGAGCGCGACGTTCCAGCCGTGCGCAGCCGCGATGTCCGCCACGATAGCGAGCCCGAGGCCCGTGCCGTCGGCGTTCGTCGTGTACCCGCGCTCGAAGGCGTCTGCACGGTCCTCCGCCGGAATGCCGGGGCCGTCGTCGGCGACGTAGAACCCCTCTGGCTCACCGTCTCCGACGACGCCGAGCGTGACCGTGACGCCCCCGCCTCTGTGCTCGACCGCCTCCCGCCGAGCCTGCGAGGCAGGGCTCGGCGGCCCGTGTTCGACGGCGTTTCTGAAGACGTTCTCCAGGACGCTCTCCAGCTGGTCGGGGTCTGCGCGCACGAGGGCGTCCCCGCAGTCGAGTTCCAGCGTCGCGCCGTCGGTGACGACGTTCCGCCACGCCTCCTCGCCGGCCGCCGCGAGGCCGAGGTCGGTCTTCTCGGGCGTGTGCAGGTCCGCGCGCGCCATCCGGAGGGTTCCCTCGATGATGCCGTCCATGCGGTCGAGGGACTCCCGGACGCGCTCGAAGTGTTCGGCGTCGCCGGTCTGCTCGGCGAGCTCGACGTAACCGTCCGCGACGTTCAGCGGGTTCCGTAGGTCGTGGCTGATGGTGTCCGCGACGCGTTCGAGGCGCTCGTTCTCTCGGTCGAGGCGGCTGCGGCTGCGCTGGAGTTCGGTGACGTCCCGGAGGATGACGAGCTCGCCGACGCCGCGGGTGTCGACGGGTACGCGGTCGACGGACACCCAGGTGTCGCCGCCGGCGACCTGTACGGGGTCGCTCTCCGTCGCCTCGAGCGCGTCCCGTACGGCCGCCGGGAGCGCGTCGGCGGCGTCGTCGCCGGTTTCGAGATCCGTTCCGAGCAGCGCGTCGGCGGCCTCGTTGTAGTCCGCGATTCGCTCCCGGCCGTCGACGACGAGCACGCCGTCGTGGAGCTCCTCGAAGATGCGGTCGCGGGCGACCGGCACCAGGTCGAGGAGGTCCTGGCGGACCATGGCGTACCCGAACGCGATCGCGGTGACGCCGAAGAACGCCTCCGGCTCGACCGTCGAGGCGCCGGCGAGGTAGGCGGCGTGCGCGAGCCACGGGACGGTCGCGCCCGCGAGCACCGCCACGGTCTGGCGCCGGTACCGGTGCTCGACGCGGAGGCCGTGCTCCAGCAGCATCACGGTCCCGACGGACGTGACCAGCCACGAGTACGCGGTCGCCACCCAGAACAGCGGCCCGAACTCGCGCGTGAGCCGGACGACGCCGGCGACGGTCTCGAGGCCGGCGCTGGTGCGTACGAGGTGGTGGTACTCGTTCGTGAGCACGAATCCGAACATCACGACGGGGAACGCGGCCATCGCGCCGACGGTCCGGCGGGTCACCCACTCGCCGCGGTTCGTGTACTCCGCCGCGAACACGAACCACGCCACGGGCACCGCGAGGATGCCGACGTACTGGGCGTTCACCGCGACGACCTTCGCGTCGAGGCCGGTCACAGCGACCTGTACGGCGTTCCCGCCCGCCCAGACGGCGGTCGCGGCGCTGAACGCGGCGACGCCGCGCGCACCGGGGGCGTCCTTCCGGTAGGTGTACGCCGCGACGACGGCCGAGACGAGCGCCGACGCGGCGGACAGCCACACCCCGGCGGGAAACTGCATGTCCCCGCGTATTGAAAGAAGTGGGATAAGTGTACCCCCGGCCAGAGTACCTTTCAGGCGTTCTACTCGCGAAATATCCGTGGTGCGTGCGACGCGCGTCGGCGTTCCGCGCGACTACAGCGCGTCCAGTACGCCGTCGGCGTCCGCGGGCACGGGCGTCGGGTCGCCGCCGGCCGCGGCGGCCGCCTCGGGGTCCTTCAGGAGGTGGCCGGTGGTGAGGCAGACGACGCGCTCGTCGGCGTCGATTTCGCCCGCCTCGCGGAGCTTCAGGAGGCCCGCGACGCTCGCCGCAGACGCCGGCTCGACGCCGACGCCGTCCTCCGCGAGCATCCGCTGGGCCTCGGTGATCTTCTCGTCAGAGACGGCGACGGCCGTCCCGTCCGTGTCGTAGATGCCGGGCAGCGCCTTCGGCGCGTTCACGGGGTTCCCGATGCGGATGGCGGTCGCCCGGGTCTCGACGTCGTCCCAGCGCTCGACGTAGTCCCGTCCCTTCTCGACGGCCTCGACCATCGGCGCGGCGCCCTCGGCCTGCACGCCCGTGAGCTTCGGCATCTCGGACTCGTCGAGCTCGCCCGCCGCGACGAGCTCGCGGAAGCACTTGTACAGCGCCGCGGTGTTCCCCGCGTTCCCGACCGGGAGCACGATGCGGTCCGGGAGGTGGCCGTGGGCGTCGCGGGACTGCTCTAAGATTTCGAGGCCGATGGTCTTCTGGCCCTCCAGGCGGAACGGGTTCAGGCTGTTCAGGAGGTACGCCTCCCCGCGGTCCGCGAGCTCCGCGACGACGTCGAGACAGTCGTCGAAGTTGCCGTCCACCTCGCAGATGCGCGCGCCGTGCAGCGCCGCCTGTGCGACCTTCCCCGCGGCGACCTTCCCGGCCGGGAGGAGCACGAGCACGGGCGTGTTCGCGCGAGCACCGTACGCCGCCAGCGCCGCGGACGTGTTCCCCGTCGAGGCGCACGCCAGCCGGTCGACGCCGAGCCGGTCGGCGACTTTGACGCCGACGGTCATCCCGCGGTCCTTGAAGCTGCCCGTCGGGTTCGCGCCCTCGTGTTTCACGCGGAGGTCCGCGACCCCCGCTTCGGCCTCGATTTCGGGCACGTCGTACAGCGGCGTGTTCCCTTCTCGAATCGTGACGCCCTCCTCGAAGGGGAGACCCGCCGCGTACCGCCAGACGCCGTCCCCAGAGAAGTCGTCGAACGTCGGGTACTCGGCGTAGCGGGCTTCCAGCAGGCCGCCGCAGTCGGGGCACTCGTACACCACGTCGTCGAACGGCGCGAGGGTCGCGCCGCACTCGACGCACGCCAGCCAGACGCCGTCGTCGGCGACGTCCGGCGTCGGGCCGCCCAGCGAGAGGTCAGTCATGTCTCGAACTCGGGGCTCGCGGTACAAGAAGCGGGTGGTCTCTACCGAACTTGCCTCGGCGTCGCGCTCGGACGCTCGTCTCGGTCACTCCCCGCGGTCGCCGTAGTCCCGGTCGCTCCAGTAGTGCTCGGAGACGTCGTCGTCCTCGAGGTAGTCTTCGAGGGCCTCGTAGACGACGTCGCCGAGGTCCTGTAGCTCGGACTCGACGGCGGCGACCGTACTGGAGTTCCAGGACGCCGTGGCGTCCCGCTCGCGCCAGTCCTCGGGTAGCTCCGGGGGGTCCGCGCGCAGGCGGTCCTGCGTGGGGTCCCAGTAGAAGTCGAAGTCCTGGAACAGGCCGAGGTCGTCGACGGCCCGGACCTGCTGTTCGTTCATGCTCGTGTACTCCGCCCACTCGTTGAACCCCTCCGCCCACGCGCCGTCCTCGAGGAGGGCTTCGATGTCCTCGCGGCGGAAGTCCTCCGCGCCGCCCGTGTCCTCGGTCCACTCGAACTCCTCGGGCGCGCCGCGGTTCGAGAGGTCCGGCGAGTCGGGGATGGAGACGTCGAGGGTCATACCGGACGTTGCACGGCAGCGACAATAAAGCCCGGTCGCCGCCGACGTCAGCCGCCGGGCGTCGGGACGTCGTCGCCCTCGAAGTGGTCGATGCGGCCGTGAACGTAGCCCGCCCACGCGTCCAGTTCGTCGTGCATTCGGCCCTTCACCTCGTCGAGCGGGACCGGCGTGTAGCAGTGTACCTCGCCGCCGTGGTCGAGGAGTTCGCGGTGGCGGTCGACGACGTCCTTCTCGTGGAGGCGTGCGAGCGCTCGCGCGACCGTCGACCGGTCACAGTCGAGGCTGTCCGCGAGGGCGCCCGCGCTCGCCTCGCCGGCCGCGCACAGCACGAGGTACGTCTCGACGTCGCGCTCTTGGAGGCCGAACACGCACCGGAGGACGTCGCCGAACCCCGGCTCCTCGACGAGCATCAGCGTACGGAGGTCCGGTTCCTCGGACATAGTGAACTGTTAGCGCTGCACAGACCTAAAGACTGGCTCGGCTGTGCACCCGCACGCACGCCCGCAGAATCGGTTTACTGGTGGTGCGCGTCCGTTCTCACATGGCAACCGAGACAAACGATACCACGGTCACCACCGCGACCCGACCGGACTGGCTCCGCGGTACCCTCACGGGTATCGCCGGCGGCGTCGTCTTCGGCGCGATGATGTCGGTGATGATGGCGCCCGTAATCGAGAACGCGATCCCCGCGATGTACGGGTTCTCCGGTGGCGCCGCCGGCTGGATGATTCACGTCAGCCACGGTGCCGTCCTCGGCGTCGTGTTCGCTGCGCTCGCTCGCGCCGCCGACCTCTACACCGTCGGCCGGACGACCGCAGTGGGCGTCGCCTATGGCGTCGTCGTCTGGGCGGCGCTCGCCGTCCTCGTGATGCCCGTGTGGCTGCAGGCGGTCGGGTTCCCCGCCGCGCCCGCCGTCCCGAACGTGAGCGTCCCGAGCCTCGTCGGCCACGTCGCCTACGGTGGCGTCGTCGGCGCCGTCTACGCCGTGACCGACCGGTAGCCGCTCAGTCCACGAGCTCGACGAGCAGCGCCTTCTGGGCGTGCAGGCGGTTCTCGGCCTGCTGCCAGACCACGGACTGCTCGCCGTCGATGACGTCCGCCGTGACCTCCTCGCCGCGGTTCGCGGGCAGGCAGTGCATGAACGCGGCGTCCCCGAGCAGGTCCTCGTCCACCTGGAACCCCTCGAAGGCGTCGAGGCGCTGCTCGCGCTCGTCCTCCTGACCCATGCTCACCCAGACGTCCGTGTAGACGACCTCGGCGTCCTCGACGGCGGCCTCCGGGTCCGTGGTTACGGTCACGTCGCCGTGCTCCTCGGCGCGCGCGATCACGGAGTCGTCGAGCGCGTACCCGGCGGGCGTGGCGACGTTGACGTCGTAGCCCATCATCGCAGCGCCGACCGTGAACGACGCCGCGACGTTGTTGCCGTCGCCGACCCACGCCACCGTCCCCGAGTCCCCGACGACCTCGCGGAGCGTCAGGAGGTCCGCGAGCGCCTGACACGGGTGGGCGTCGTCAGTGAGTCCGTTCACGACCGGAGTGTCGGCGTGCGCGGCGATCTCTTCGAGGTCGCCGTGGTCGAAGACCCGCGCCATCACCGCGTCGACGTACCGGCCGAGCGCGCGAGCGGTGTCCGCGACGGGCTCGCCGCGGCCGAGCTGGATGTCGTCGTCACCGAGGAAGACCCCGTGGCCGCCGAGCTGGGTCATCCCCACCTCGAAGCTCACCCGGGTTCGCGTCGAGGGCTTCTCGAACAGCATCGCCAGTGAGCGCCCGGGGAGGGCCTCGTGGGGCATGCCGTCGGCTTGCGCGCGCTTCAACGCGGCCGCGTCGTCAACGACGCCGGCCAACTGCTCCGTCGTGAGGTCGTCGATTGTCAGGAAGTGCATAGCCTGTCTGCTGCTGCGGTGAGTACGTCGACGCCGCGGTCGAACGCGGCGAGGTCGATGCGTTCGTCGGGCGCGTGGTCGAACGCGGAGTCCCCGGGGCCGTACGTGGCCACCGGGCAGTCCCACGCGCCGGCGTAGATGTTCGCGTCGCTCGTGCCGGTCTTCCGGAGGTGCGTCGGGTCGCCGCCCGCCTCGCGGATGCCCGCGCGGAGCGCGCCCGCGACCGACGTCCGCGGGCTCGCCATCACGGGCGGAATCGACTCCGTCCACGTGACCGACCCTTCGGTCGTGCAGTCCGCGACCGTCTCGCGGACATCTTCGGCGGTGGTGCCCGGCGGCAGGCGGAACTGCACGTCGACGGTCGCCTCGACCGCCTGCCCGTCCTCGGCGAGCCCGCCGTCGAAGGCGACGGGCTTGACGGTCACCGACTCGAAGACGGTCTCGTCGTCGTGGAACGCCGCCTGCACGCGCTCGGTCCACGCGGTCGCGAGCTGGACGGCGTTCGGTTCCGGGCGCGAGGAGTGCCCGCTCTCGGTGGCGACCTCGTAGGTCGCGGACGCCAGCCCGCGGTAGCCCAGCGTCAGCGCGTCCCAGCCCGAGGGCTCGCCGTTCACGACGGCGTCGGGCTCCGTGCGGTCCTCGACGAGGTGGCGCGCGCCCGCCGAGGTGGTCTCCTCCTCGACGACGCCCGCGAACGACGCGCCGGTCTCGACGCTCGCCGCGGCCATCGCGGCCAGCGGCCCGGTCGCGTCGACGCTGCCGCGCCCCCAGAGTTCGCCGTCCTCGACGCGCACGTCGATGTGTCCGGGGACAGTGTCGACGTGGCCCGTGAGGAGCACGCTGTCATCGCCGGGCGCGCGGACGTTGCCGGCGTCGTCGGTCCACGCATCGCGCCCGTGGGCCTCGAAGTAGTCCACGAGCACGGCCGCGGACTCGGACTCCGCACCCGAAACGGAGGGGGTCGAGACGAGCGCTTCGAGGAGCTCCCGTGGCGTCATAGCTCCTCGGCGAGCGCGTCGACCACGCGGTCGGCGTGCGACTCGGTGACGGTTAGCGGCGGTAAGAGCCGCACTACGGTCCGTCCGGCGGGGAGCGCGAGAATCCCGTGGTTCAGCGCGAGCGACTTCAGCGCCCGGTTCGCCCCCCGTTTCACCTCGACGCCGACCATCAGTCCCTCGCCGCGGACGTCCCGCACGGGGAGCTCCGCGAGCTGTTCCTGGAGGTAGCCGCCGACGCTCGCCGCGTTCGCCGCGAGGTCGTCGTCCTCCAGCACGTCGAGTGTCGCGAGCGCCGCGGCACAGGGGACGGGCCCGCCGGAGAACGTCGAGCCGTGGTCGCCGCTGTCCTCGGCGAGCCAGTCCGCGACCAGCGTCGCGCCAACGGGGAGGCCGCTGCCCAGTCCCTTCGCGACGGTGAGCGCGTCCGGCACGACGCCCGCCTGCTCGCACGCCCACAGCGTGCCCGTGCGCCCGAGCCCGGTCTGAATCTCGTCGAAGACCAGTGCCGCGCCCGCGTCGTCGCAGGCGTCCCGGGCGGCCTGCAGGTAGCCGTCGGGCGCGGGGTGGACGCCGCCCTCGCCCTGCACCGGTTCGAGCAGGACCGCGGCCGTCTCCTCGTCGACGGCGTCGGCGAGCGCCTCGCCGTCCCCGTAGTCGACGAACTCGACGTTGTCGGGGACCGCGAACCCCTCGCGGTACTTCTGCTTCCACGTCGCCGCCAGCGACCCGAGCGTGCGGCCGTGGAACGCGCGCTTGGCGGCGACCACCTTCTCGCGGCCGGTCGCGTGGCGCGCGAACTTCAGCGCCGCCTCGTTGGCCTCCGTCCCCGAGTTACAGAGCCAGACGTTGTCCGTCGCGCCGGGCGCCAACTCGCCGAGGCGGTCGTACAGCGCGGTCCGCGTCTCGGTCGGGTACGAGCCCTGCACGAACAGCAGGTCGCTGGCCTGGGATTCGACGGCCTCGACCACGTCGGGGTGGCAGTGGCCGACCGGCGCGCACGCGTACGACGCGCCCATGTCGAGGTACTCGGTCCCGCCGTCGTCGTAGACGTACGACCCCTCGCCGGACTCGATCTGGATGGGCTTCTCGCCGAAGACGAACCCGCTCATGAGAGCGCCTCCGGGCGGAAGTGCGTGCCCCCGCCCTCCAGCGCGGCGACGATGGGGTCGCGGCGGTTCGCGTCCGCCACCACGACCTCTTCGGCGCCGCCTTCGAGGGCTTCGGTCGCCGCCATCACCTTCTTCGTCATGAACCCCTCCGCGGCGTCCTTCACGCCGTCGAGGTCCGCGGGGGTCACCACCTCGTCGATGAGCGAGTCCGGGTCGTCGGGGTCCGCGTAGACGCCCTCGACATCCGTCAGCACGACGAGCGTGGCGTCGAGCGCGCCCGCGACGGCCGCCGCCGCGCGGTCCGCGTCCGCGTTCACGGGCGTCCACTCCTCGGCGTCGCCGCTCTCCGCCGCGAACATCGGCACCGACACCACGGGCACGTAACCCGCGTCCAGCTGGGTCTCCAGCAGGTCGGTGTTGACCTCCTCGATGGTGCCGGAGTGCTCGCCGCGGCGGATCTTCTTCTTGCCGTCCTCGACGACGCGCACCGCGGACTTCCGCGGGCCCGACAGGAGCTTCCCGTCGACGCCGTTCAGGCCGACCGCCGGCACGCCCGCGTTCTCGAACGCCGCGACGAGGTCGGTGTTCACCTTCCCCATCGCCATCTCGAAGACGTCCATCGTCTCCGCGTCCGTGAACCGGCCGGTGACGCCCGACGGCGTCTCCACGTACTCCGGCTCCTTCCCCGTCTGTTCGAGCGCGTCGTCGACCGCGGTGGAGCCGCCGTGGACGACCACGACGTCCTCGTCGTTGACCGCGAGGTGCGCGACGTCCGTCACCGCGCCCTCCGGGTCGACGGCGCGCGCGCCGCCGATCTTGACGACTACAGTCATGGGCTCCCCACCGGGTGTAACCCGAGCTGGTCGAGGCCCGCGGTCTCCTCGAAGCCGAGCGCGAGGTTCGCCGCGTGGACGGCCTGCCCCGCGGAGCCTTTCATCATGTTGTCGATGGCCGAGAACGCGACGACGCGGCCGTTGTCCTCGTCCAGTTCGAAGCCGACCTCCGCGCCGTTCGTGCCGGCGACGGCCTTCGGCTCGGGGTAGCGGTAGACGCCGCCGCCGCCCGCGACGATGTCGACGAACGGCTCGTCCTCGTACGTCTCCCGGTACGCCGTCCAGAGGCCCCCGGTCGAGGGCGTCTCGTCGGGGAACACGTGGCAGGTCGCGCTCGCGCCGCGCACCATGTCGACGGCGTGCGCGGTGAAGGAGACGGAGAGGCCGAGCTCCTGCTCGATTTCGGCCTCGTGGCGGTGGCCCGTGGGCGCGTACGGGCGCACGACGCCCGAGCGCTCGGGGTGCGAGGAGGCGGGGCCGCCGCCCGCACCGCCCTCCGAGGAGCCGACCTTCACGTCGACGACGACGTGGGCGTCCTCGAGGAGGCCGGCCTCGTGCAGCGGGAGCAGGCCGAGAATCGTCGCGGTGGCGTTGCAGCCGCCGCCCGCGACGAGGTCCGCGCCGTAGAGGTCGTCCCGGGAG
>SDGW01000783.1_pt1 | contig 21329 bp, 25 predicted proteins | sample 2873831 | NCBI WGS metagenome assembly SDGW01 (sample SAMN08132700, study PRJNA421101) | hypersaline lake metagenome | isolation source: celular fraction 0.22 microns magnesium sulfate-rich crust from ephemeral... | place: Spain: Penahueca Lagoon, Toledo | collected 2011-07
TAGGGGTGCTATCACCGCCGACGCGAGTGTGGCTTATCTGGACGGAGTATTCCGCTCCGTCACCAACACGAAGCTGGTGTCCGTGAGGGCTGGCCGCTTTACTCGACCCGACACTGCCCATCTCACCACGTCTTCCCATGTTTCAGTGCGTGGGTTTTGAGAGGCTGTTACCGTCGGTCCCTCCCTGACTCAACGACGTCCCATAAAATAAAACTGGAGATTGTGGTGGGAAGCGTACGCGATTCACCCACGGGTCGGGTGACCCGTGGAACTCTCGCTGTACTCTTTTAGAAGGTCTCGAGGTAGCGGTCGAGTTCCCACTGGGAGACGTCGATGAGGTAGTCTTCGAACTCTTGGCGTTTGGCCTCGACGAACTTGGAGCCGACGTGGTCGCCGAGCGCACTGTAGATGACTTCGTCTTCCTCCAGTGCGTCGACCGCCTCGCCGAGGTTCGTCGGGAGCGTGTCGATACCGTATTCTTCGCGTTTGGCCTCGTCGAACTCGTAGATGTTCTCGCGAACCGGGTCGGGACACTCGAGGTCGCGCTCGATCCCGTCGAGGCCGGCGTGGATCATGACTGCGAGCGCGAGGTAGGGGTTACACGACGGGTCGGGCGAGCGCAGTTCGACACGCGAGGCGGCAGGGACACGGGCTGCAGGCTTGCGGATCAGTGCCGAGCGGTTGCGGTCGGACCAGGCGACGTAGACCGGTGCTTCGTAGCCGGGCACCAGGCGCTTGTAGCTGTTCACGGTGGGATTTGCGATCGCCGTGATCGCGGGTGCGTGCTCTAAGATGCCCGCGATGAAGGCGTGGGCGGTCGCCGAGAGGTCGAACTCGTCGTCCGCGTCGTGGAAGGCGTTTTCACCGTCTTCGGTGAACAGCGAAAGGTGGGTGTGCATGCCCGAGCCGTTGATCCGTGGAATCGGTTTGGGCATGAACGTCGCGTGCTGGTCGTGCTGGGCAGCGATCGCGCGGACGACCGTGCGGAAGGTGCTGACGTTGTCCGCGGTCGTCAGGGCGTCGTCGTACTCGAAGTTGATCTCGTGTTGGCCTTCGGCGACCTCGTGGTGGCTGGCTTCGATCTCGAAGCCCATCTCCTCTAAGCCATAGATAATGTCCCGACGGACGTCGCTCGCGAGGTCTTTCGGTGCGAGGTCGAAGTAACCACCGTAGTCGCCGGTCTTCGTCGTTGCACGGCCCTCCTCGTCTTCTTCGAAGAGGAAGAACTCCGGTTCGGGCGCGGCGTTGACCGTATAGCCCAGCTCGTCGGCGCGCTCTAAGGCGTTTTTGAGGACGCGACGCGGGTCGCCCTCGAAGGGGTCGCCGGTCGAGGTGTCGATGACGTCACAGATCATGCGAGCCGATGCACCGTCCTCACGGTTTTGCCACGGAAGGATTGCGAAGGTGTCGGGATCGGGCTTGAGCCGCATGTCCGACTCCTGAATGCGAACGAACCCCTCGATCGAGGAGCCGTCGAAGTAGATCCCCTCGGTAAACGCCTTCTCGGCCTGTCGTGCCGGCACGGAGACGTTCTTGACCGTTCCCAAAATGTCGGTAAACTGTAACCGAAGGAAGTCGATGTCTTTCTCCTCGATTTCGTCTAGCACGTCCGTTTCCGCAGCAGTTAGATTTCCGTTCGTCATCTTTTGCTCGAGTAAGACAACGGATTCTACTATTAAAGCTCTGCTGTTGTGGGCGAATATACGCAAATCGCTCAAAAAGTGGTCATATGTGTTCTATAATATCGTGATGGTCAAAATATAGGTGATACTGGCCGAAAATCAGTGATCGAACTGGATAAACGTGTAGTCTTCGCTCGGTTGGGTGGTGTGTCGGACGTTCGTCGTCGGAAGACGGGGGTCGATCGTCAGGTTCCCGTGTCGATCAACAAATCTCAGAACGAGGCTGTGACCTGATAGTTGCAAGTTCGGTCAGTGCCGTCAGACTCGAGAGTCCGGCAGTGATCGACGCCTGCCAGACGGTCGCCGAGGCACGAAGTGTCCGCTGCCACGCGACGAGCGGCCCTGCCATTGCGTTGGACGGGACAGAGTCGGTCGACCGTGGACGTGTGGTGAGCGTGGTCTCACAGTCAGGGCAGATGTATGCGATCGACCGCCGTCGTGGTCGCAACTGCCAGTCACCGTCGATGGTACTTGCGTGACCACACTCCCAGCAGAACAGCATCGCCTTCCGCCGGGTCGGTGTACCGTCGTCGTGGTCAGTTGCGGATTGGATCATCGAGCAGGGGTATGGGACCCAGACATAAAGGTACAGCCGTCTCAAAGTTCAGATAATACTGTTTTTCAGTAAATGTTCGATTGAATACCGTCTACTGATCCGAAACATGAACCCTGTCAACGCACGACATCTGCGGACAGGATATAGGTTTCGCACACGCTCGGCGTCACAGATTTCTGTGGCGGGTCCGTACTCGTCGCCATGACCACGCCCAACAAGCCACGTCAGCTCGAGACTGGCGACAAACTCGATGCCTTCGTAGAGACGCACGACGTTGCGCTCGTCGAATTTTATACCAGCGGGTGTGCGATGTGTCAGGCGATGGAGCCGGTACTTGGGAACGTCGCGCGTGCGACGGATATCGCGATCGGGATGATCAATCCCCGTGACGACGCCGACCTCATCGGCCGCTTCAACGTCCAGTCGGTACCACTGTTGGTCCTGTTCGAGGATGGGACGGAAACTGCACGACTGGCAGACGGGTTCCAGAGCGGCGACGCGGTTACGGAGTTTCTGGCGACGAACGTCCCGGACACCGTCGACGCGAGCTAACCGTCGCCCTTACTCTCAGCTTCACCTCACGTCTGGTCTGGAGCAGCACCGATCACAGCCGCCATACGTCGGATTGAACGGCTTTGCGGTCTGATTGGCCGACAAGGTGTTAGTCGACTGCCAGCTACGACTTCAGCAACTGATCTCGTATGCGTAGCGAAAACCGTCTGTCTCCACACTCACTCGTCTGGCTCGAGTTCGCTCGGATCGAGTTCGCCGTCGAGATACTGTTCGCCCAGCTCGGACACCTCGTAGACGCCGGTCATGGGGTTGTTCAGGAGGCCGTACTTTGTCAGTTCCCGACACCGGTAGGCACCGAAGTTGCCCGGACAGAGCCCTGCCTCGTCGAGTTGGGCGGGTTCGAAGGCATCTTCCGACTGCAGGAACTCGAGGATCGGTTTGTCTGCGGGTTCCATCCACTCGGCGTCCGTTTCCTGCTCCGCTTCGTTTTCGGTCTCGGTCTCGACCGCTGGGTCGTCCGTAGCGTCGGTCGTTGACTCGTCCATGGCTAGATCGTCCACCTCCGAAGAGGAATGTGTTTCTGAATCGGCTTCACTCTGGCGTCGCTTACTGCGTCGATGCAGCGTAATCGACGTGCACGTTCGGGGTCGTCGCAGGCTCTTGCCCCGTGACGCCGCGGTCGACGAACGTGACGTCGGTCAGGTCGCCGGTAAACCGGAACGTCACCGTTCCGGCCTCGATCGTCCCTTCAACAGTCGTACCCGAGCGGACGACCACGTCCGCTGCCCGAGCGTCCTCGGTCAGTTCGATTGCTCCGTCGACGGTCAGTTCGAAACTCGAGGGCGTCCCCTGTCCGATAATCAGCAACGCGTTCTGCCACTCGCCTGCGTCGGCGTCCGACGGCAGTCTCGTTGCTGCGATCGTTGCGGGCGAGTGGGTGTCCGTCGCTGTTCCGTTTCGGGTTCCAACTTCGGCAAGATCACGACTATCGTCGCGATCATCCGGTCCGTTCGTCTGCGCCATATGGTGGAGACAGTCGGGTATAGAACCATAACTCTTCCCACTGAACCAACGGTATATTCGAGTGAAATATAACTACTCGAGCGAAATCACGGCGGAATTTTGCGCGAACGTGCCGGATTTCTATCGAACGAGCAAGCCGATTCGCAGGCTCACGTGCAGCACGCACCGGTACGGTCCGACACATCCGGTGGCTGTATCGTTATACTGCCAGACAGCAGTCAATACGAGGTCGGTCGCGAATTCGCGGCCGGCTCCACCGGTGACGGCCGCAGCAGAGCGACCGATCGTCACGTCGTTCTATCCGGTAGTATTAGCTGGCGTCCTCGAGAAGACCGAGTTCGGTCGCGACGAGATCTGCGATCTGATCGGCGATGTCGGGATCGACCTCGGCGACGTCGTCACCGTCGTGGAGTTGCTCGTTGTGTCGGTCGACTGCGTCGGCCACGTCGGCAAGCGGGATGCGGGAGGTCGTCTCGCAGGCAGGGCAGACGATCGGGACGCGTGGGCCGTCCTCGTCCGGTTCGTTCGTATTCGCCATTTGTCGGGTGTCTCGCGCCGATCGTGAAAATCTAATTGATTCGACGCTCGCGCATCGACCACGGTATCGAGGCACTAGCCCTGAACATCAGTGGTATGACACATGATGTGTTACTCGAGGGATAGGTGTTCCGTCCGTCTGCATCGCTTTGCGTCCGTTTCGGCCAGCAGTATTATAGTGATCCAAGCGAATCATCAGATAGACGGGGGGTACGACAGTCTGTTGGCGAGGTATCCTGCCTCATCCGTTCGCCCCGTCGCCATATGCGAGGAGCTCCATGGTTCCAGGCTACATCAGTAGCCATTCCCTGTCTTTCGTCCTGACACACTACTCGAGTATGAGCCGTTGCAGCGGCTCGAGACTGGCAGGTCGGCGTTAGTTGTGATATCGTGCGAAGACAGCAACCGACAGTGCGACGATGGCCGCGAGCACGCCGAACCCAGGCATCGTATCGCCGGCAGTGGACGGCTCATCGTTGTCAGTCGTCTGTGATTCGTTCGACTCGCTCGAGTTCGATTTGGTGGGTTCGAATCGTTCGTCAGCCGGCGCATCGAGTTGCAAGACGACGACTGCCTGCGCGTGGGTCGCGTTCTCGGTCGCGTTGTAGGTCCAGCCACCGCCGGCTTCTTCGTACGGTTCCGCGGCGTCGATCGGATCGATGTCGGTATCCCAGCCGACGTCCGGACTCGTCCCGAACTGGTCGCCGTCAAGTGGGAAATCGTAGTGGTCGTCCATCGGGAACGTGACGGTCATCGGGTCGGCTTCGGAGTGCCACGTCGTCGCGCCGCCGGTCGGGATCGTCACCGTCGTGTTCGGTACCGACTCGCCGATGACCGGTTTGCCGTTCTCGTTGAGCAACGTAACGCAGAGCTTCCCGGAACCATCTCCGAGGTACGGGCTTCGATACTCGTCACGCGGATTCTCGTAGCTGACCCAACTCCCGTCGTCGGCTGCCGCCTCAAAGTACGGATCACCTCGATCCGGCGCGGGTTGGACGTATGCTTCCTCCGAAACGTTCCCGTCAGGTGGAGCACCCACAGCCCCCGTCGTAGCAAGCCCGATGATGACGGCCAGCCCAACACCGAGTGCGAGCAGCCGTCTAGCCGACGCCACTCGAGAGTGATCACTTTCCGCCATGGTCATGCCTCATCTCCGGCGGTGCTTGCTGGGATGTCGATCACACATCTGTTCGACCGCATTGACTGTCTTGATCGTGTACTCATCATCGGGCTGACGTACTGGATATCCTGCCCTATATATGAGCAGCCTATACTGTAGGTAGGCGGCGTCTACGTGCAGTAGGAACCGCTTAAACGACTGTTTCAGCGCCGTCATTGTTCGATACAGACGCTGTTTACGACACCTTCATCTGTAGGTTGCACGCGACGGACCGAGCATACATGGCTGGCCCCACGCGAACGCCGGCCGGCCGCTTTTCCGATCGGTCACGATACCATCACCGATGAGCAACGAGCAACCGGATCGCGACCGTGTCCAGGACCGCGCCGAACAGCGCCAAGCCGACCGGGCCGACCACACCGAATCGATCTTCGCGAACGTCGAACGCCACCTTGGCGACTTCGAGTATCCCGTTACCAGCGAGGAACTCGCCACGGAGTACGCAAACGAGCCGATCGACATGCCAAACGAGACGGAGTCGATCGGCAGCGTCTTCGATCGGCTGGTAGACGAACAGTACGACTCACCCGAGGAGGTTCGCGAAGCCGCCTACGGCGAACTCACCGGCGAAGCCGGCAGTCCCAACGAGGCGAACCTCGAGCGCAACCTCGACGAGCTCGACGACGAGGAAGAGGGCTCGGTCAGCGAGCGCGGGGGTGGAACGGACTAGTTCTGGCGGCTATCGGCCTAGCCTCTGCGGTGCGATCGGTCACCGTTCCCAGAGGCTGATCGTGATAGCAGAACGGATTTACGTCCCGGTCACCACCTCTCGTGTATGGATTACGACTCGAGTCTCGACCGAGCGATGGAGGACGTCCCCGACATCGGAGGCGACGAAGAGCGACTTCAGATCCCCGATCCGGCGACACAGAAAGACGGCGCGTTCACGCGCGTGAAGAATCTCGACGAGATCGCCGACGTGCTCTCGCGGGACACCGAACATCTCCACCGGTTCATCCAGCGCGAGATGGGGACCAGCGGCAAACTCGAGAACGGCCGCGGCCGGTACAACGGGACCTTTTCCCAGCAGGACTTCAACGCGGCGATCGACGCCTACGTCGACGAGTACGTTCTCTGTTCGGAGTGTGGGCTGCCGGATACCCGCCTCGTGCGCGAAGACCGCACGCCGATGTTGCGCTGTGACGCCTGTGGGGCGTTCCGACCAGTCACCAAGCGCTCGACCAGCAGCCAGCAGCAACAACAGCAGGATGCTGTCGAGGAAGGCAAGACCTACACGGTCGAAATCACCGGCACCGGTCGCAAGGGCGACGGCGTCGCCGAGAAAGGTAACTACACGATCTTCGTCCCCGGCGCTGAGGAAGGCGACGTTGTGGATATCTATATCAAGAACATCTCGGGCAACCTGGCGTTCGCCCGCCTCGACTGATACTGTCGGTCGTCGCTGTCTCCCGGCGTGTTGACCGCGGTTCCAATTGTTTCTGCCGACGGTGACCCAGCACCCCGTCGCCCGCGGACCGCGAAATTAAAGTCAGATTGTGCTAGTCACACTACCGTGGGAGTATCGTTCGACCTCTTCGGGACGCTCGTGACCGCCGATCGACCGGCCGACCCGGCCGCAGCCGTCGCAACGGAACTCGAGAAACGCGACGTCGCGGTCCCCGACGACTGGGCCGACGCCTACGCCGAAGCCCACGTCGACGCACCGGACGGCGCGGAAGTGCCGCTGCCGGCACACGTCTCGCGTGCACTCGCGAGCCGCGGTGTCGACTACGAGCACAACGCGGCCAGACGCGCGGTCGTATCGGCGTTCGATCCGACCGTCGAGACCAGACCGGGCGCGCTCGAGGCCCTCGAGGCCGCCCGGGAACACGGCCCGGTCGCGATCTGTTCGAACTGTAGCGTTCCAGAGCTGGTCGGTCGGACGCTCGTTCGCTCGGACTTCGAGCGCGACGACTTCGACGCGGTTGTCACGAGCGTCGGCTGTGGCTGGCGCAAGCCCGCCCCGGAAATTTTCGAACTGACCGCCGAGGAGCTCGGCGTTGCCCCTGCCGAACTGGTTCACGTGGGCGATGATTCCACGGCAGACGGCGGCATCGAGGCCGTCGGCGGGACGGCGCTGCTCCTCGAGGACTGCGCACTTGCGGACGTGCCGGCGCGGCTGGCGGCGCTGGCAGCCCAGTCATGAGGCGGCGATCGCTGCCGGCCGGCAGGCTGGAGGTGACGACGTGGCGCTGACGACGCTTGCGGTCATCGGACTGGCGCTCAGTCTCGATCTGCTGATCGGCGAGCCGCCGACCCCTGCCCATCCGGTGGCGTGGTTCGGCCGACTCGTCGGTGCCCTCGACCGAGAGTGGCACGAGACCGATCGAGGCCAACGACTGGCGGGCGTCGGGATCGCGGCTTTCGCTCCGCTCATCCCTGCTGCCATCGCCGGCGGTGCCGTCCTTGCGGCGGCATCAATTCATCCGATGATCGGTGGGATCGTCGCCGCGATCGTCCTCTTTCTGACGACCAGTCTCCGAGCACTGCTCGAGTTGACCAAGGAGATTGTCGCGGCCACCGACGGCGACATCACGGACGCTCGCATTCGGATCCGCGGGTTGGTCGGCCGGGACGCGTCGACGCTATCGGCCGGCGAACTTCGCAGCGCCGCCGTCGAAAGCGCGGCTGAAAACCTCGCCGACGGACTGGTCGCCGCGTTACTCCCGTTTGCAATCCTCGCGCCGGTGTCGCTGCCAGCCGCCGCGGCGGTCGCCGCGTGGGTCAAAGGCGTCAATACGCTCGACTCGATGCTCGGCTACCCTTCCAAGTCTATCGGCACCGCAAGCGCCCTCCTCGACGACCTCGTGATGTATCTGCCCGCCCGGCTCTCGGCGGCGACGATCGCCGTCGCCGCAGCGAATCCGCTCGCAGCCGTGCGTGCCAGCCAGTGGGCGCGGGTCCCGCCATCGCCGAACTCCGGCTGGCCGATGGCGACGCTGGCCTGTGCGCTCGCTGTGCGCCTCGAGAAGCCGGACGTCTACGTCCTCAATCCCGACGGCGACCTCCCGACGCTGACGGATGGCGAACGCGCCGTCTCGCTCGTCGGGCGGGCCGGTGTCGTCTCGTTCGTCATCGCCGTCGTCCTCGCAGTGTTCGTTTCGACGGGGCTGGGCCTCAAGTCGATGACGCTCGCGGAGGTGTCTTTGGCATGGCCGTGATCGGCCGCTGGCTCGGTGCCGTCCGCGGGGCGCTTGGCTTTCTCACCCGGCTTCCGGTGGGCTTCCGAGACGGTGACTGGGATGCGTTCCGGGTGACGCCGGCGGCGTTCCCGATCGCTGGCCTCATTTCGGGCGTGCTGGCGGCAGTTCCGCTGCTCGCTGCAGAGACGCTTACAGCGCCGACCGTCGCGCTTGGCTACCTGCTTTCGGTGTACGCTGTGATGGGGATCCATCATCTCGACGGCGTCGCAGATCTGGGTGATGCGCTGGTCGTCCACGGCGATCAGGAGCGCCGCCGTGAGGTGCTCAAAGACACCACGACCGGTGTCGGCGCACTGCTGTCGGTGTCGATCACCGTCGCTGCGCTGGCGCTTGGCGGTCTCGGGCTGGCGGGCCTCCCTGTTCGCGCGGCGGTTGCCATCGCGGTCGGTGCCGAAGTCGGGACCAAACTCGGGATGGCCGCGCTGGCCTGTTTCGGTACCGCAGTCTCCGAGGGAATGGGTAAGCAGTTCACCGACGGAGCCACCGCTAGGTCGTTCCTCGCGCCTGCAGCGATCGCCGTCGCGACGGTTACCGTCCCGCAGCCACCGCTCGGTGTGGTCGCTCTCTGTGGGGCCGTCACTGGCGTTGGCCTCCCCTGGTACTGGGCGAACCGCCATCTCGGGGGAATCAACGGCGACATCTTCGGCGCGGCCAACGAGATCGGCCGCATCGCAGGCATCCATCTGGGGGTGATCGCATGGACGCTGTCGTGATGTGCGGGGGGAAAGGCACGCGCCTCGAGAGTGCCCACGAGAAACCCCTCCATCCGATCGCCGGGACGCCGATGGTCGACCGCGTCCTGTCGGGACTTTCGGCCAGCCGACTCGAGACGATCTATGCCGCCGTCTCGCCGAACGCACCGGAGACGCAGGCACATCTCGAGGCGGTCGACGGCGTGACGACGATCGAGACGGCCGGCGAGGGCTACGTGGCCGATTTGATGAGCCTCCTCGAGCGGCCTGATCTTTCACCGCCGCTGCTCACTGTTGCCGCGGATCTCCCGTTGCTCGAGGCCCCCATTATCGATCGCGTGCTCGTAGCACACGGCGACAGCGACGCCTCGCGAACCGTCTGCGTCCCCGTCGCGCTCAAGCGACGACTCGGCACCAGTATCGATACGCGACTCGACTCGAACGACCACCTCGCGCCGACCGGGGTCAACGTCGTCGGCACTGCATCCGATTCCATATCCATGATCGACGTACACTACGACACACGACTTGCAGTGAACGTGAACCGGCTCGAAGACGCTCGTCTCGCAGCCGATCGGCTGTCCCGGTCGGCGGAGGGCCGCTAGATGCGGATCCTCCTCGCCGCCGGAACGACCGAGACGGCACTGATCGACGGTATCAGCGCTGCCGGGGCTGCCCCCGAACTGATGGCGCATACGCCCTCGGCGGACGTCGAAATCCTCGCGTACGGTGAGCCGACTGCAGCGCCGGTGACGCCCGTGAGTCCGACCGGCTGTCCGACGCCTGCGGCCGTGACCCGCGCGGTGCGGGAGGTCGTCGGCTTCGACCTGTCCGTGATCGATGCGGGACTTGCCAAGTCGACGGCCGCGCCGACAGTCGACCTCGGCGTTCAGCCGGGCGTCGATGTCCGCGAATCTGCGGCGGTCCCCGACGCGAACGCCACGTTCGACCGCGCCTACGACTACGGCGCGAGCCTGCCGGACGACGAGGTCATGATCGGCGAAACGGTCCCCGGCGGGACGACCACCGCGCTCGGCGTCCTCACCGCGCTCGGCGAGCCGGCCGGCGTTTCCTCGTCGCTGCCCGAGAACCCGATCGAGCGCAAGCGACGGGTCGTCGACGAGGCGCTGGCCGAAAGCGACCTCGAGACCGGCGACTGCGACGGCGAACCGCTCGAGGCGATCGAGGCGGTCGGCGACCCCGTCCAGCCGACGGTAACCGGGATCGCCGCCGGCGCGCTCGAGAACGGCACCGACGTGACGCTGGCCGGTGGCACCCAGATGGTGGCCGTCGCGGCGCTGTTGCGCCACGCCGGAATCGACGCTCCAGTGTCGATCGCGACGACCTCGTTCGTCGCCGACGAGCAGGGCGACCGCCTCGCCGAGACCTGCGATCGACTCGACTGCGAGCTTACCGTCACCGATCCCGGCTTCGACGAGGGCGATCACGTCGCGATGGAACGCTACTGTGCCGGCGAGGCCAAGGAGGGCGTCGGGATGGGCGGCGCGCTCTCGCTTGTCCCTGACGGCCGGATGAGCGAAGTCCGCGAGCGACTCGAGACGGTCTGTGATCGCCTCGGCATCGAAAACGACACCGCAGAGGGTGGCCGTGGATCCTGAGGCGATCCGAACCACCTCGCGGGTGCCTCATGGCGGCGAGACAGACCGCGAGCTGTTGGATTTCTCGGCGAACACGAACCCTCGAACGCCCGCGGGCGTCGAGGACGTGTATGCCGACGCACTCGAGGCGTCCCGGCGCTACCCGGACGACGAGTATCCCGCGTACCGGGAGGCAGCGGCGTCGTTCGTCGGCTGCAATCCCGAGCAGGTGATCCCGACGCCCGGTGGACTCGCCGCGATCCGGCTGGCGATGGAGCAGGCGCTCGAGCCCGGCGACGAAGCGCTGGTCCCGTATCCGAGCTTCGGCGAGTACGCCCGCGAAGTCCGGCTTCAGGGGGCGAAACCGCGGTTCGTGCGCTACGATGAACTACACGAACTCGGCCCTTCTGTGCTCGAGCCGTGTGCGCTGGCGGTGGTCTGTACGCCGAATAACCCGACTGGTGACGCGATCGGGGAGGACGCACTCGAGACGCTCGTCGATCGGTGTGGGGCCGCCGACACGACTCTACTGGTCGACGAGGCGTTTCTCGGCTTTACCGATCGGCCGTCCGCAGCCGAACTGGGCCGTGACCACGTCATTGTCGCGCGCTCGCTAACCAAGCTGTTCGGTCTGCCGGGGCTCCGCGCGGGCTTTGCCGTTGCACGCGGTGAGCGGCGAGACGCGCTCGCGACCGCCCGCCGCGCGTGGTCGCTTGGCACGCCGGCCGCTCGCGTCGGCGCACACTGTCTTCGGCAGGACGACTTCGTCCGCGAGACCCGCGAGCGCGTCGCAAGCGAGCGCGAGCGGATGCGCGAGGCGCTCGAGCAACGATTCGACGTCCACGACTCTGACGCACCTTATCTCCTCTGTGGCGTCGGCGACCGGAACGTGGCGACGGTGATCGGTGACGCGCGAGCGGCCGGCGTGGCGATCCGGGATGCGACGACGTTTCGCGCGCTCGATTCGCATATCCGCGTCGCGGTCAAGGACCGTGCGGCCAACGACCGGCTGCTGGGCGCGCTGGGCGTGGGTGACGCTGAAGACGGGACAGTCGAACCCCACGACGATGACTGATGTCGAGTCAGCCTACAGCGCGATCCGACGGGACGGCGTCCTGCAGGTCAACCGCCCGGATACCGAGTGGCTCTCGACCGGCTGGAACGGCGGTCGCTGTACGGCTGACTGCGTGTACAACGTCTCTGTCCCCGATGAGTGGGAGCGAACCGATCTCGGTGCGTATGTCGACGACCGCCTCGAGCGCGCGGGATTCGAGCCGACAGCCGCGGACGCAACCGGGCCGGCACTGCTGACTGGCGTCGACATCGACGATGCTCGTGGTGCGCGCTGTGGCCCCGTTACGGCCTACGCGACCGCTGGGGTGTCGAACCCTGCTGCGTTGCCGATGGAGCCCGAGGCAAATGCCGACTCGGATGGTGCTGTGGGTGATAACGTGGAGGCCGAGGTCGGGCCCGGCCGCGGCACCGTCAACGTCATTGTCGGGACGACGTACGCGCTCGCACCCGGCGCGCTGGCGAACCTGATCGCAGTCGTCGCGGAGGCGAAGGCAGCGACGCTGCTGTCCGAAACCGGCTTTCCGGGGACGACCACGGACGCGGTCATCGTCGGCCACGACCCGGCAGGCCAGCCGGCCGACTTTTCGGGCAGCGGGACCGCGGTCGGCGCGGCGACGCGTGCCTGCGTCCGGGACGCGCTTCGGGAAGCGCTGCGTGTCCATTACACGGACAGCGACGTTACCTGTCCTGACTCGGTTTCGGACGCAGCCTACGGTGTGTCAACTGACACTCGAGCCGAGGTTTTCCGCCCACCAGCCGCGGACGAAGCCGTCGAACCGGAATCTTAACCCATCCTACCACCTACTCCTTTCCGATGGTAGGAGACGACGATCCGACAGCGATCCGCTCGCTTGCGCTGTCGCCAGCAGACGCCGCCGACGCCTACGTCTACAGTCAGGAAAATCCCGGCGAGGCCGTCCTCCGGGCGACGCCGCCGTTTCACGGCCGGATGCGTGCTCGCATCCACGTCTATCACGTCGACGACACCGAACTGACCGGTGCGGTCCACGTCTCGCCCGCTGAACTCATCGCAGACGACGTCGTCGCCGACTATCCCGACCTCGAGTCCGCACTCGCCGACGCGGACGCCGACCCGGACACGGCCGACGAGATCCGCGAACGTCACGCCGAGGCCGTCGAGGAGTGGCAAAAGCGCGCCCGCGAGTCGATCGTCGACAGCGTCACGCTCGAGACGCCTGACGGCCCCCACCGCGTCGCGGTCAAGACGCTCGGGTAGGGCTCGAGTCGACGGCAAACCGGTATCACTAATTCTCCGGACTCGAGAGCGCCGATAATGAAACTCGCGCGGATCGCGACGGACGATGGACCGGTCGCCGGACGGTACGAGGACGGCGTCGTACATACGGACGACGGCGTTTACGAGGTCGGAACGGACGCGGATTTTCTTCCACCCTGCGAACCCTCGGCGCTGTACTGCGTCGGGCGAAACTTCGCGGCGACGATCGATCAGATGGAGTACGAACGGCCCGACGAACCTGACTTCTTCATCAAGCCGCCGGCGTCGCTCGTCGGCCACGAGGATCCGATTCCCTACCCGTCGTTCAGCGACGAAGTGACCTACGCCGGCGAACTCGCGGCCGTCATCGACGAACCCTGTCGGAATCTCTCGGAAGACGAGGTGCCAAACGTCGTCCGCGGATACACGATCATGAACGACATGGACGCACTCGATCAGGGCGAACGATCGCCCCGGAAGGCCTTCGATGCCTCCGGCCCGCTCGGCCCGTGGATCGAAACCGCCGTCGATCCGACCGGCATCGACATGTACACCGACGTGGCCGGCAAGCGCCGTCAGGAGGCCAACACCGAACTGATGTTGTTCGATCCATACGAGATTATCTCGCACCTCTCCCGGCGCGTCACCTTCCGCCCCGGCGACGTGGTTTCGTTCGGCAGTCCAGCGAATCCCGGCCTCGTCGAACCCGGCGACACCGTCGAGATCACCTACGAAGGCGTTGGCACGCTCCGGAATACCGTCGTCGACTCGAGCGAGCGCGAACGGCTGGCGCTCGAGGGGGAGACGGTTCGGTCGTAGCGTCTCGACTATAAACGATCCAGTGGAGAGCAGCCCGAGCGGTGGTGTCTCGTTCGATGACAGGCTGGTCGAGACCGCAACCCGAAACGACGGGTAGAAAGGCACTTGATGCCGACTACCCATCCACGACACGTGAGCGCTGACGCCCCGCGACGCGTCGAAGTCTACCCCGACCGCGAGGTCGTCGTCGAGTTCGACCCCGAGCTTACCTTCGAGTGCGTCGACGACTGCACGTGGTGTTGTCACCACGGGGTGTTGCTGTACGACCGGGACCTCCTAGAGTTAGCCCAGCGAGCCAACCTCGCCGAGACCACGACGGAGTTCCGCGGCGAGAAGTTCGTCACTCGCGAGGACAAAGACCGCGACGACCATGTCGCCGAGGACGGCTGTGCCTGTGCCTTTCTCCGCGAGGACGGCCTCTGTACGCTGCACCTCGAGGAAGACTGGAAACCGACCCGGTGTTCGGTCTTTCCGCTCGGCGTCTGGCTCGAGGACGGCGACCTTCACGTCGACATTCGGGAGTCGGCCCACGAGCACTGCGAGGGGTTGAACGTCAGCGAGCGGCGGGTCATCGAGAACCTCGAGGCCTTTTTGCCGGAGTTGCTGTGGGACCTCGAGAACCCCGATTCGGATCGCGAACTGTAAGTGTCGCGAACGGTCAGTACAGAAGGTTCTTGAGAAAATAGCACCACGCAGCGGTATGGCCAAGAGAGCTGTCATCGCGTGCGCCCCGATGGTTGGACCTCGGAGAGGACGTGATTCCTCGTGACCGACGGCGGCAACTTCGACGTGGATCGCCGGACTGTCCTCGGCACACTCGCCGGCATCGGTGGGACCGCGCTGGCAGGCTGTTCTGCGTTCGAACGCGAGAGCGACGGGCGGACGAGCCAGGTCGACGACGAACGGGCTCGAGAACTCGCGACGGAGTTCGCCCCGACAGTGTACTTCGACGCGTACGAACCGTGGTTTCCGACGGATCCACGAGCCTACGCCAGCGAGCGCGACGGCGAGACGATCGTCGACGGATTTGATGCTCTCGACAGGTACCACGAGCAATACAGCGACGGAGACCCACCGAAGCCGACGGTGTTCTACAACGCTATCGAGTACGAGGACTCGCCACTCGCCGCGGTCCAGTTCTGGTTCTATTCGGTGTTCGACCAGTTCACGACCAACTTCCACTGGCACGACTGGGAAGTGTTGCACGTGTTCGTCGATACGGAGACCGACAAGCCACAACTGTACGTCGCCAGTTCTCACTCCCGGAAGGTGCCGAACAACGAGTTCCTTGATCCGGACCCGGCAATGGTGCCGCGCATCCTCTCGGAACTCGGCTCGCACTCGAGTGCGCTCTCGGTCAACGACGTCCCCGATCGCTTCCAGCGGGTCGCAATCGAGGACTTGCTGGCGGATATCACGAACACCGCGCTCGAGGGCATCGAGGACCTCGCGGACCTCGAGATCCCGCTCGCGTACGGACTGCCGCGAGACGAAGGGTCACGACTCCCCTTTCTCGTCCCGGAGTACGAGGGCGTGCCGATCTACGAGCACGAACGCCTGCCGTCCGTGACCCGCGACTCGCTGATCGACGACGATCTGACGATCCGGTCGTACGACGCGCTGACGTCGCCGCCGACGGGTCTACCGACGCGCGAGACGGGACTCGTCTTCAGACACCGTGAGCGCGAGGCCGATGCAGACGTCGAGTACGACCTCGTGCCGAGCAGCGAGCTCGAACACATCGCGGCCTTCACCGGGCCGCAGTTGAGCTTCGAATTCGCCATCCCCGACGTTGTCGAGGACGCCGTTGCCGGCCACATCACGACGACTGGTGTGCCGTGGAGCCAGCCCCGCTACGACAATCCGGCGGCCGACATCTCCGTCCCCAACCATCGGACAGCACTGGCCGACCGCTACGACGCGATCGGCGAGGCGGCCCCGATACACAGCGTGACCGCTCGCGTCACGGAGGCGGTCACAACCGACGACGCGCCGGAGAACGAGGGAGTGACCACGACGGAGACGACAGTCGAGTCGGTCGTCCTGCTGGAGAGCGACCCCGAGGCCGTCCCGACGTTCGGTGGCGTTGCGGTCGTCCAGGACGTTCCGGCCGGCGAACACCGACTGACGGTCAACGGCGCGGGCCGCGCGCCACACAGCGAACGCGTCGCCGTCGAAGACGACGGCACACCGACTGCGGCCGGCGTCGGCGGCGAGATCCCGCTGGTCGCTCGCGATCGCGCGACGAAACTCGAGATCGGCGACGAGAAGGCAGCCACTGACCTCTCGGCGGTCACCATCGAGGACGATTTCGCCGGTCGGCTGTACGAGTCGCCGGTGGAGGGGAACGATGCTGTCTACGTCCACGCCGGCGGAGCGTACACGACCGAGGTTCGAGACAGCGACGACGCTATCGGCGCCCACCGGGTCAACCCAACCCCCGGCACTGACTCGACAGTCCGCATCGAGCGCCCCGAGACGGGCAAAGCATCGCTTGCGACGTTCGTGGCGGATATCGCCGACGAGACGCGCGCAGAGATTGCGGCGCTGGACAATGGTGACCAGGACAGTGGGTCATCGAACGCCGTCAACGGACTCGAGCGCGCCCTCGCAGCCGTCGTCGAGGCCGCACGAAGGGCTGCCGAGCGGGCACGCGACAGCGAACGAGACACTGCTGACAAGGAGCTTGCCACCGTTGCCGAGCGGCTCCAGCGGGTCGAACGTCGACTCGTCGAGGCCAGTGATGACGTTCCGAAGCCACTCTCGAACGCGGTGCAAAACCGGATGGAGCAAGCCGACCGGCGCACGGAACAGGCCCGGAACGCCCAGAAACTCTCTGCTAGCAAGTGAACGCTGGGTACGCGTCACGGTACCACGACTCTCCAACCATTTAAATGGCTACCCCGCGTAGGTAAGCTGTGACAGAAGACTCCGGGCGACGGAACCTCCGTATGCCCAACAACGACGAAGTATTCGCTGTCGTCACCGAACACCTCGGTGGCAATCACGTCCAGCTCCGCTGTGAGGACGGCAAGGAGCGACTCGGCCGTATTCCCGGGCGCATGAAATACCGCACCTGGATCGAGCAAGACGACATCGTCGTCGCCGAGCCCTGGGACTGGCAAGACGAAAAGGCCACCATCGAGTGGCGCTACACTGGCCAGGACGCAGATCAACTGCGTCGTGAAGGCCACATCGATTGAACCTCGGTAGCGGTTTCGCTGCCTACTAGATTTCTGCGTCGTAATCAATTACCCGGAGCGACTGCGTTCGCTCGCAGAGTCCGATCTCCGACGAACAGCGCTGAAAAATCAGCCGTCCGATACGCTCGAGGACTAACAGAAGTATACCCAGTAGGTATGGCCTTCCGAACACGTAACCGTCGTGTGTTCGCCGAACGCCGCGACCGATTGCCGTACTTGCAAATCCGTCTCCTCACTGGGGAGTGAAACGCGTGCTTCGTCCCCGCAGTGTGGGCAGGTGACCGCCTTCGTTGCGACTGTGTGCATCTCCAAACACCATGGTATCCTACGACACAGAGTTGTATAACCGTTGGTAGCGATCTGACAGACGGTCCAGAAATCGGTCTGGATAACACGCGATCGGTTGTTACTCCCGACTGTCGAGGCGCGCGTCGACACGCATTTCGACGTAGCGATCCGCCCACGTCCGACTGTGGGTCCGAAGCGCCTCGCGTACGGTCGCGATGAGTCCGTCCGTCGGGGCGTGGTCGACTGCGTCAGCACCGTCATCTATCGCAGACTGCTCACCCGGTTTGCGGGGCCCTTCTGGAAAACTCATTGTGATAGTACATTACGAACGGTTCACAGGGAGACGAGAGACGAAAATACTCTTATTGTACCCTTCCAAAGGCAGCGCTCACGGCTCAATGACAGCCTCATCATCGGCTTCGCGGATTCAGAAGGCGTTCCTGAAGTATCAGCACGTGTTCGTATTACTCGCGCCACTGGCGTTCATCGTCGGCGTCTACTTCTTTGCACCCACGCCGGCAGACGCCGGCGCCGGCTACTGGCTCGAGTACTGGTGGCTGTTCATCGCGTTCGCCACCGGCGCGACGATCGTCAACACCGTCGGGATCAGCGGCTCCGCGCTGTTCGTCCCCTTCCTGATCTTCGTCTTCCCATTGGTTGCGTACCCCTTAGAGCCGAATACGCTGGTGAAGATCGGGCTCATCAGCGAGTCCTTTGGCCTCTCGAGTTCCGCGCTTGCCTTTATTCAGTACGGACTGGTCGACCGGCGACTCGGCGCAGCGCTCGTCCTCGGTGGGATTCCGTTCGTCGTCGGCGGGGCGTTGCTCTCGTTTGTCATCCCCGAACCGCTGTTCCACGCGTTACTCGGGCTCGCACTGCTTGCGGCGGCGTTTCTCCTCTTCAAAGCCGATCTCGGCCACGAGGAACCCGGCGGTGGCTCCGGCGGCGAGACGGTTGCAGCCGACGGCGGCACCACCGGCGACCTGCCAAACGACGCCGCCAAACTCGGCCCGGCGGGCGTCGAAACGGACGAGGGCGGCACCGTTACCCGTGTCGACCGTGACGGCAACGACTACCGCTACTCCCGATCGGGATATCTCGAGCGCTTTGCCAACTACAGCGTCGGCGGCGTCTTTCAGGGACTGGCCGGCTTCGGCATCGGCGAACTCGGCATCATTTCGATGCTTCGGACGGAGGTGCCCGTCCGCGTCGCCATCGGGACGAATCACATCGTCGTCGCGACGACGGCTGTGCTGGCCTCGGTCGTCCACGTCTTCGGTGGCGGGCTGGTTCCCGGTGGCCACACGATGAACCTCGCGTCGACGCCGTGGAACATGGTCGTCTGGACAGTCCCCGCGACGACACTGGGCGGCCAGATCGCGCCCTACGTCTCGACCGCGCTGGATACGGGGACGATCAAGAAAGGCGTCGGCTGCCTGTTCGCGATCATCGCCGTCGCGCTGTTCCTGATGGCCTTCGGCGGGTTCTGAGACGGCAGGACCTCGACGTTCACTGCCTATGACGATGACTCCTACCGCGTCGCTTTTTTCCACTCGCCCAGTCCGACGACGGCACCGTCTACCACGTCGGGATCTGCCTCGATTGCCGCCCAGACGAACATCGGCGCGACGGTCTCCGGATCGCGGCCGTGCCCGCCGGTGAGGTCCGTCGCGACGATCCCGGGGTCTAGACATCCCACGACGTACTCGGTATCGGCAGCGAACCCGCGAACGATCGCCTCTGCCGTCGCCTTCGAGATGGCGTAGGAACCATAGCCCGCCGTGCCGTCGCTGGCGACTGACCCCGTCGGGACGAGGACCCGCGCCCCATCGTTCAGATGTGGGATCGACTCGCTGATCGTCGCGTACACGCCGCGGCCGTTCGTCCGCACGTGATCGTCGAACGCAGCATACGATTCGTCGTCGGTCGGCGTGTGACCGGCCTCGCCGTGATAGACGCCCGCCGCGGGAACGACGATATCGATGCCAGCCGTCTCACCCGCTCGCGAGGCGATTCTGGCCAGCCGTTCCACGTCGTACTCGTCCCGAACGTCGGTTCGGGACCCGTCCGCGGTCGTGCCCGTCGCCTCGAGTGCGTCAATGGTCGCCGCGACCTCATCGCCGTCTCGAGCGCCGACGACGACGGTTGCCCCGTCGGCCGCGAACGCGTCGGCGACGGCGCGCCCGATGCCACGCGTCCCGCCGGTTACCATAACTGTCGGTTCGCCCATAGAGTGCCTACGCGCCCAGCCTACAGGAACTCACCGGCCCAGCCAGACTCGACGGTCACGAACGACGTGACGCCGGGTCATCGCTTCGACCCCTCTCCGATAACGGATTGGATTCCCTACGTATGTATGACACACGCTTAACATCGATCGTATACTCATGTCGGACATGGAATCGCTGGCCGGCGTGTCGGTCGTCGTGATCGGAGGCGGAATCGGTGGGCTCTCGACGGCCTGTTATCTCGCCGACGCGGGGGCGGACGTGCGCGTCATCGAGAAGAACGAACAGGTGGGTGGCCGGGCGAGTCGCCTCGAGCGAGACGGGTTTCGGTTCGATATGGGGCCCTCGTGGTATCTGATGCCCGATGTCTTCGAGCGGTTTTTCGCCGACTTCGATCGGACACCGAGTGACTACTACACCCTTACGCATCTCGATCCGCATTATCGGATCTTCTTCAAAGACGGAGATCGTGTCGATATCACGCCCGATCTCGAGCGGACGAAAACCGTCTTCGAGGAGTACGAGACGGGTGCGGGCGAGGCCTTAGAGCGCTATCTCGAGAAGTCCCGGGAGAACTACGAGGTCGGGATGAAACACTTCGTCTACAAGGATCGCGAACGTCTGCGGGACTACATCGACCTCGACGTGGCCCGACAGGCGCGTGGCCTCTCCCTGCTCGGGTCGATGCAGGGCCACGTCGAGGGCTACTTCGATCATCCGAAGCTTCAGCAGATCATGCAGTATACGCTGGTGTTTCTGGGTGGCTCGCCGACGAACACGCCGGCGCTCTACAATCTGATGAGCCACGTCGATTTCAACCTCGGTGTCTGGTACCCCGACGGCGGGATCGGCGCGGTCGTCGACGGGATCACCGAGCTTGGCCGCGAGCTCGGTGTCGAGTACGAGACCGAGCGGCCAGCAACCGAGATCAAGGGCCGTACGGGCGGGTTCGAGGTCGAAACGCCAGCGGGACCAGTCCGAGCGGATCTGGTCGTGAGCAACACCGATTACGCCCACACCGAGCAGGAGCTGCTCACGCCCGAACGCCGCGGCTACGACGACGACTACTGGGACGAGCGGACCTACGCCCCATCCGCGTTCTTGCTCTATCTCGGCGTCGAGGGTAACGTCGACGAGTTGGCCCACCACACGCTCGTGTTGCCGACCGAGTGGGACCAGCACTTCGAGCACATCTTCGAGGACCCACGCTGGCCCGACGACCCCGCCTACTACCTGTGTGTCCCTTCGAGGACCGACGACAGCGTCGCCCCCGAGGACCACAGCGCCCTGTTCGTTCTCGTGCCGATCGCGCCCGGCCTCGAGGACACGCCCGAGATTCGCGACCAGTACCGTGACATGATCCTCGAGGATATCGCTACGAACACCGGGACTGACCTTCGCGACCGGATCGTCCTCGAGGAGCAATTCTGCATCGAGGACTTCGCGAACCGGTACAACAGCCACGAGGGGACGGCGCTCGGGCTCGCCCACACCCT
>SDGW01001265.1_pt1 | contig 21322 bp, 18 predicted proteins | sample 2873831 | NCBI WGS metagenome assembly SDGW01 (sample SAMN08132700, study PRJNA421101) | hypersaline lake metagenome | isolation source: celular fraction 0.22 microns magnesium sulfate-rich crust from ephemeral... | place: Spain: Penahueca Lagoon, Toledo | collected 2011-07
GTGGCGAGACTCGTCACGAGGATGTCGTTGCTGATGCCGAACGTCGCGCCCGGAACCGCCTTCGCGTCGTAGTAGAGTATCATCGAGGCGACCACGACCAGCGCCGGGACCGCCGAGTAGAGCATCGCCCGCGAGAGGTTGACCAGTTCCCACTGGAAGTAGAGCGTCTTGAAGTGTTCGCGCGCCGGGCCGAAGAACGTCAGGACCTCCTCTAAATCGTCGAAGGCCTCGCGCGTCTCGTCGGTCAGTTCGTCGTCGTGTTCGTGGTGGAGTCGCCGCGCGACGAAAATCTTCCACGAGTAGTTGAAGTCCAGCACCGCCGAGAGCAGGTCGTAGCTCCCGAACTCCGCGTCGTCCAGTTGGTCGCTGACCTCGTTGGCGTTCTCTTCGAGCGCGTCGACGTAGTTTCGGATGGCCTCGCGCCACTCCTCGTCGCGATTGTCGCTCACCGTATCGGCGAGGTCGTCGGCCCGCGAGCTGGTCTCGTCGATGAGCGCCTGCAGGAAGGCGGCTGGCTCGGGCGGGCTGACGGGACTGTCGAGGACGCCCTCCACGTCCTCGCGGAACTCCATCGCGCCCTCCATCCGGCCGCGCTGGTCGCCGACCGGCCCGATTTCCTGCGAGAGGACCAACTGGTTCAGCGTCACGACAAGCGTGACGCCCGTGATGATGGCGGTCACGAACGCCTGAAACAGCGTCTCGTTGGGGTCCGAGCCGGCGACCGACTGCTGGAGCGGCGAGGGGTCCAGCACGCCGATGACGACCAACGCGGCGAACACGCCGAGGAGTAACACGCCCGCGACGACCCACCGATTCGCCTCCATCAGCATCCAGAGTTTCCAACTGCTCTCGTCGGCCCGCGCCCGCATCGTGTCGCTGGGCTGGGAGTCGTCGTCGGACCCGCCGCCGTCCGACCGACTCCTCGACCCGTCGTCGCCTCCCGACCCGCCGTCGCTCCCTGCCGTTCCGCCTTCCGACATGTGCGTTCGGCTACGCGCCCTCCACGGAAAATACCCGCGGGCCTTTTGCCCTTCCGTCCCGTGTGTGGTGACATGCCACACTCGACCCGGCTCGCCCTCGCGCTGGTGGCCGCGCTCGTCCTCGCGGGCGCGGCCCCGGCCGCGGGCGACCGGACCGCGAACGCGAGCGACGTGGCGGAGGCGAGCGAAGTCGTGGGAGTGGACGAGGAGACGGAAGCCAACGAAGCGCCGCGGGTGAACGAGACGGCGGAGACGACCGGCACCGACGAGTCGACCGGCACCGACGAGACGACCGACGCCGACGAGTCGGTCGAAATCGAGACCGAAGGGTTCGACCCCGACTACGACCCGACGACCGTGTTGAATCGGGTCGAGGAGCTTCGGGGGCTACGGGCCACACAGGGCATCACGCTCCACGAGTACGACGCCGAGGAGGGGCCGCCCTACGACGTGCGCGACTCGTTCGGGGCCATCCGGCCCGTCGGCGCACAGACCCTGCAGTTGTACTCGAACGCCTCGGCCGAGCGTCGCCAACCGCTCGGCTACACGGTCCAGCGACAGGCCGCGGTCCACATCTACCTGCTCGACGACGAGGCCCTCGCCGGACAGAACGTCTCCCAAGAGGCGGTGCTGGCCCACGAGTTCGTCCACGCGCTCCAGTTCCAGCACGACCTGATAACGCCCTCCCGCAGGCAGTTCCAGTCGGAGTTCGACCGGTGGACGACCGACTCGCGGCTCGTCACTACCGCAATCGTGGAGGGCGACGCGATGTGGGTGACCGAACAGTACTTCGACCGCTACGACGACAGCGACTACTCGGTGGACGAGTACAACCGGACGCTGGCGCGGGCGGCGTGGCCCCACAGCGTCGCCGGGACGCCCTACTACTACGGCTACGAGTTCTACGAGATAGCGGGAAGCACACCTGCCGACCGGTCGGCGGCCATCGAGGCACCGCCGAACTCGACCGCCGAACTCCTGCACCCCGGCGAGGAGGTGTCCGGCGTCCAGTTACCCGAGGACCCCGAAATCCCGGACGACCGGAACCTGACCCAGTATCACACCGACACGGTGGGCGAGTTGGTGGTCCGCCACGCGCTCCGGATGAACGGCCTCTCGTTCGCTCGCGCGGCCGACGCCGCGGAGGGGTGGGCCGACGACCGGATGTACTACTACGCCGCGGAGGGCGCGACCGGCCCGGCGACCCACTGGGTGACGGCGTGGGAGTCGGCGTCGGAGGCCCGCGAGTTCGTCGCGGCGTGGCGCGAGATGCTGGCCGCGAACGGTGCCCGAGCGAGTAGCGACTCGGACACCCTGTTCGTCCCGGCGAACGACGAGGCTCCGGGGATGCACTACGTGATAAAACGGGAGGGCGCGACGGTCCGCGTCACCGCCGCGGAGATGGCCGAGACCACCCGACTGCTCGCCGCGGCGACGGGCGAATCGGCCAGCGAAGCGAACGCGACCGCTTAACTACTCTCGTCGTCGTCTTTCAGTTCTTCCAGTTCGGCTTCGATGTCCTCGTCGGTGCTCTCGGTCTCGACTTCGGTTTCGAGTTCCGCGTCGAGGTCGGCGGGTTCGGCCTCCGTCTCGCTGGAGTCGCTCGACCCCTTGCCCATCTCGGTCTTGAGCGTCTCTAGCTCGGCGTCCACCTCCCCGGAGGTCCGGACCTCCTCGAGTTCGCGGTCGAGGCTGTCCTTGTCCGACAGCGCGTCCTCGAAGACGCCCGATTCCTGCAACTCGTCCATCGCCTCGGAACGGGCCTCCATGTCCTCGGTGCGCTCCTCGGCGCGCTCGATGGCTCGGCCCACGTCCTCCATCTCGTCGCCAGCGCCCGTCATGGCCTCCGAGACGCGAGTCTGGGCCTCGGCGGCCTCGTAGCGGGCCTTCATGCTCTCTTTCTTCGTGCGGAACTCCTCGATGCGGTTCTGGAGTTCGTCTTTCTTCTCGACGAGGTTGTCTTGGGTGTTCTGCAGGCTGGCAATCTGGCCTTCCAAGTCCTCGATCTGGTTCATCTTCTGCTTTTTCTTCTCCAGCGCGCGCCGAGCGAGGTCCTCGCGGTCCTGATTGACGGCCTGACGGGCCTGCTCGTTGTGCTTCTCGACGTTCTCCTCTAAGCGGCGCTTCTGCATTTCGAGGCGCTTCTTCTGGGTCGTCAGGTCGGCGATACCCTGCTTGACCTCCTGCAACTCGTCGCGCATCTGCTCGTAGGAGTAATCGAGCGTCTCGGAGGGGTCCTCGGCCCGGTTGAGGACGGCGTTTATCTTCGACCGGACGACGTACGACATGCGTGAAAGCACTCCCATGTAATCCTCTTTCGTGACCTGACCCTTAAAATCCTCACCTCTCCAACAGTCGTCTGACGGACGAGCGACGTTTTCGCTCGGAGCGAACGCGGCGGGACTCTCTACGCGAGAGTTGCAACCCTTATCAGAACGCCCCGACAAGGAGTCGCACATGAACTCCGAGGAGCTACCGATTCCCGGCGCGCGGGACGTTCGCGCGACTCTCGACGCGCCGGACTCCGGCGACGCCGACACAGTAGTCGTCGCCTGCCCGCCCCACCCACAGCACCGCGGCCACCGCGGCGACAAGCGACTCGTCGCCGTCAGCGACGCCCTCACCAGCGCGGGAATCGCGTGCCTGCGCTTCGACTACGGCGACTGGGACGAGGGGTACGGCGAGCGCGAGGACGCCCGCAACGCCCTCCGGTGGGCGCGCGAGCGGTACGACCGGGTGGGTATCTTCGGGTTCAGTTTCGGGGGCGCGATGGCGACGCTGGCGGCCGCGACGACCGACCCCCAACCCGACGCCGTGGCCCTCCTCGCGCCCGCCTCGCGGCTGGCCGCGGACTTGGACGCCGCGGAGACGCTGGCCGACGTGACCGGGCCGGTGCAGGTCGTCTACGGGACCCGCGACGACACCGCCGACTGGCGGCCGTTGGTCGAGCGCGCCGAGGAGTTAGGTCACGAGACCGTCGAGATGAGCGCCGACCACTTCTTCGTCGGCCAGCACGGGAAGGTAGCCGAGTCGGTGAGTGAGTTCCTGATTCGGGAACTCTGAGAGCGTTTCACGCGACTAGCGCGGGACGCTCGCCGATTTCGACCGGTACCGTAGTCACGTCCCCGTCACGGCGCACACGAACCGAGAGCGTGTCGCCGGGACTCGCTTCGAGCGCGATGTGGGCGTGGAGGTCCTTGTCGGAGCGAATCGGCGTCCCGTCGATGGCGAGGAGGGCGTCGCCGCCGACCGGGACGCGGAACCCTTCGACGCGCTCGACGCTCGTACACGGTCGGAGTTGGCCCGCGGCCGGGGCGTCGGAGGGAACGTTCACGACGAGCACGCCCTCGGCGGTCGGGAAATCGTTGGCCCGCGCGACCAGTTCCGTGACGGTCGTCGTCTGGGCACCGAGGAAGGGGTGGTCGTACTCGCCGTCGGCGACGAGCGCGGGGACGACCCGCCGGACGAGCGGCGCGGAGATGGCGAACGCGATGTTGTCGCCGCCGCCCGAGTTGACGACGCCAAGCACCTCGCCCGAGAGATTGACGAGCGGCCCGCCGGAGTTGCCGGGGTTGACGGGCGCGTCGGTCTGGATGGCGTTGGGAATCTTGTAGTCGCCCGCCGGACTGGGCACCTGTCGGTCCACGCCGCTGACGATGCCGGAGGTCAGCGACCCCCGGAGTCCGTAGGGGCTTCCGACGACCGCGACGCGGGTGCCGATGACCGGTTCGGAGTCGAGGAGGTCGAGCGGTTCGATGCCGTCGGGGACGTCGACCTCGACGACCGCGAGGTCGCTCCGGGGGTCCCGGCCGACGACGCGGCCGACCCGCGAAAGGGTGTCGTCGAACTGGACGCTCGCCCGGTCGGCCTCCCCGACGACGTGGTAGTTGGTGACGAAGTGGCGCTCGTCGTAGAGGAACCCCGAGCCCTGCGAGCCGCGGGGCGTACGAATCAGCGCCACCGAGTCGGAGGTCTGCCGATAGACGCGAGTGTAGACGCTGTCGGCGTCGGCCGTGGTCGTCTCGGAGGCGTCTCGGACCGGTTCGCCCTCCGACTCCGCGGTCGTCGCTCCGGCTCCCTCGTCGGCGCTGTCAGCCGTCGGCGGCGAGTCGCTGGAACACCCGGCGACGCTGGCGGTCGCCGCCGTCGCCAGCGCGCCGAGGAGTCGCCTGCGAGTCGATTTCATCGGTCGCTCCTCCCACTATCCGATAAAGAAGGTTGGGATAGCGTCGGCCGATTGGAGTCGCTGGCGATAACGCCGCGGGTCACTGGCGAAAGCGCCGACGCGAGGCTCGCCGCCAGCGGAGGCAACCGGTGAACGAGTCGCCAATCGTGTCACCCTCTGGCGCTGCTTGCGCGCTCCGAAATCGTTTTGAACAGCGCCCGCCGACACCCAGTATGCCGACAGAACCGGAAACCGATTACGACCCCTCCCTCGGGAACAAGTTCATTTTCGTCACCGGGGGCGTCATGTCGGGACTCGGCAAGGGCATCACCGCCGCCAGTACCGGCCGTCTGCTGGCCAACGCCGGGTTCGACGTGACCGCGGTCAAAGTCGACCCCTACCTCAACGTCGACGCGGGGACCATGAACCCCTTCCAGCACGGCGAGGTGTACGTCCTCAAGGACGGCGGTGAGGTGGACTTGGACTTGGGCAACTACGAGCGATTCCTCGACGTGGACATGACGTTCGACCACAACGTCACCACGGGCAAGACCTACCAGCACGTCATCGAGAAGGAGCGCGCGGGTGACTACCTGGGGAAGACCGTCCAGATCATCCCGCACGTCACCGACGACATCAAGCGCCGGATTCGGGAGGCCGCCGAGGGCCACGACGTCTGTATCGTCGAAGTCGGCGGCACGGTGGGCGACATCGAGGGGATGCCGTTCCTCGAAGCACTCCGCCAGTTCGCCCACGAGGAGGACGAAGAGGACTTCCTGCTGACCCACGTCACCTTGGTCCCCTACTCGAAGAACGGCGAGCAGAAGACCAAGCCGACCCAACACTCCGTGAAGGAACTGCGCTCCATCGGTCTCCAACCCGACATTCTTGTGGGGCGTTGTGAAGACGAACTCGACTCCTCGACAAAGGAGAAAATCGCGCTGTTCTGTGACGTGCCGACCGACGCCGTGTTCTCGAACCCCGACGTCGAAGACATCTACCACGTCCCGCTGATGGTCGAGGAGGAAGGGCTGGACGAGTACGTGATGGAGCGGTTCGACCTCGCCGACGACGCCCTGCCGCCCGCAGAGCGCGACAACACGTGGCGCAACCTCGTCACCCAAGACACCCACGGCGAAGTCGAAATCGCGCTGGTCGGCAAGTACGACCTCGAAGACGCCTACATGTCGGTCAACGAGGCGCTCAAGCACGCCGGACTGGAGAAGAACGTGGACGTGAACGTCCGGTGGGTCGATTCCGAGAAGATGGCCGAGGACCACGAACAGCGCCTCTACGAGGCCGACGGCATCGTCGTTCCCGGCGGGTTCGGCTCGCGCGGGACCCGCGGCAAAATCGAGGCCATCCGCTACGCCCGCGAGAACGGCGTGCCCTACCTCGGCCTCTGTCTGGGCTTCCAACTCGCGGTCGTGGAGTACGCCCGCAACGTCCTCGGACTGGAGGGTGCCCACTCCGCGGAAATCGAGGAGGGCACTCCTCATCCGGTCATCGACCTCCTGCCCGAGCAGTACGACCTCGAAGACCTCGGCGGGACGATGCGACTGGGTGCCCACGAGACCGACATCGAGGCTGGCACGCTCGCCGAACGCATCTACGGCGGCACTTCTTGCACCGAGCGCCACCGCCACCGCTACGAGGTCAACCCCGAGTACTTCGACCAGTTCGAGGAGACCGACCTCGTGTTCTCCGGTCGCTCGGGCAACCGGATGGAGATTCTGGAACTGGAAGACCACCCGTACTTCCTCGGGACGCAGTTCCACCCCGAGTTCCGGTCGCGGCCGACCCGCGCGAGTCCGCCGTTCGTCGGCCTGCTGGAGGCCGTCCTCGACCGAACCGACGAGACGACCGACGCCGACACGGACGCCGAAACCGAACACCCAGAGGAGGTCGAAGCCTGATGGTAAACACCGACGAATTCATCGACGAGAAGGTAGCAGAGATTCGCGAAGCAGTCGGCGAGGAAAACGCCGTCATCGCCCTGTCGGGCGGCGTGGACTCCTCGACGGCCGCCGCGCTGGCATACGAGGCGCTGGGCGACCAGCTCACGCCGGTCTACGTCGATACGGGCCTGATGCGGAAGGGCGAGACCGACGAGATTCGCGAGACGTTCGACTACATGGACAGCCTCCGCATCGTGGACGCGAAAGACCGCTTCCTCGACGCGCTCGCGGGCGTGACCGACCCCGAGGAGAAGCGCCACGCCATCGGCGAGCAGTTCATCCGGGAGTTCGAGACGGTCGCCGAGGAGACCGACGCCCAGTATCTGGTGCAGGGGACCATCTACCCCGACCGCATCGAGAGCGAGGGCACCATCAAGTCCCACCACAACGTCGGCGGTCTCCCCGACGTGGTGGACTTCGAGGGCATCGTCGAGCCGATGCGTGACCTCTACAAGGACGAGGTTCGGGAGGTCGCCCGCGCGCTCGACCTCGAAGAGATCATCGCCGAGCGCATGCCGTTCCCCGGTCCGGGACTGGCGGTCCGCATCCTCGGAGAAGTCACCGACGAGAAACTGGAGGTCGCCCGCGAGGCGACCCACGTGGTCGAAGAGGAACTCGAGGAGTACGACCCGTGGCAGGCGTTCGCCGCGGTCCTCGGCAAGGCCACCGGCGTCAAGGGCGACAACCGCGTCCACGGCTACGTGGTCTCGGTCCGCTCCGTCGAGAGCCGCGACGGCATGACCGCCCGCGCACAGGAAATCGACTGGGAGACGCTCCAGCGCATCCAGAGCCGCATCACGGGACAGAACGACAACGTCTCGCGGGTGGTCTACGACGTGACCCACAAGCCGCCCGCGACCATCGAGTACGAGTAAGATGAAGGTACTCCTCGTCGGACCGGACCGAGACGGACTGGGCGACGCCCTCGAAGCCGAAGGCGTCGAACTGACCCGCATCGAAGACGTCGCGAACCGTCCCGCGCTCGAAGACGCGGGCGTCGTCGAGGCCGACACGCTCGTCCTGACCGACACCGAGAACGCGACCGGCATCTCGGTCGCCAAGGACCTCAACGACGACCTGCACGTCGTCGTCTACACCGAGGCGGACCTGCCGGACTTCGCCCGCGGGCAGGCCGACCTCATCGTTGACCCGCACCTCCTCTCGGCCGACGCGGTGGCCGAGGAGCTGGCGGCCTGAGAGCGGTTTTCACTCCTCTAACCGCGCTTCGAGAAACGGTTTCTGCACCTCGTCGTCGGCCAGTTTATCGACCACCAGCCACTCGTCCTCGACGGCGAACTCCGTCCGCTCTAGCTGGCTCTTCGTCGCCTCGGCCCCGGCGATGTCCCACCGCATCTCGACGCCGCTGTCGAGCCAGTCGGGGTTCTGGCCGGACCACTCCTCGACGCCCTCCGTCAGGAGGACGCGCCCGCCGGGTCGGAGGACCCGCGCGAACTCCGCGAGGACCGCCTCGTGGTCGCCCGCGGGGACGTGAATCAGCGAGTGGAACGCGGTCACGGCGTCGAAGGCGTCGCTCTCGAACGGGAGCGCGGTCATGTCGCCCCGGACGAGCGGCGCGCCGGGGACGCTCTCGCGGGCGAGTCGCAACTGCTCGCGCGAGAAGTCCAGCCCCACCGGGTCACGCGACTCCGCGAGTCGTTCGAGGACCGGCGTCCCCTGTCCGCATCCCGCGTCGAGGACGCGCGGACGCTCGGGGAGCGCGTCGAGAAACTCGGTCAGAATCTCGATCTCGCGGCCCTCGGCGGACCGCTCGGCGGCGTACGTCTCGGCCATCGCGTCGTACGCCCGACGAACGGCGTCTCTGTCGCTCATCGCTTCCACGGAGCGGTTCCCGCCACGTAAGTCTCGCGGTGGTGTGCGTTCGAATACCAACCGGTGAGCGTCGACCCGCCGACCACCGTCACTCGCCCGGTCGACGCTCTACAACCGCTCGGCCAACTCCCGCAGGCGCTCGCTTCCGCGGCGCATGAGGGGCGTGCCGTGGCCCATCGCGGCCATCTCGAAGTCGGGTGCGTCGTCGGCCAACCGTCGGATGCTCCGGGCCACTTCGTCGGTGTCGTAGCTGATGGCCCACGGCGAGGCTTCCAACTTGCCGCCCTCCTCGCGGACCAAATCGCCGAGGAACGCCACGCTCGGCGACTCGGCGACGTACGCCACGTGGCCCGGCGAGTGTCCCGGCGTGTGGTAGGCGGTGAACCCGTCGATTTCGTCGCCCTCCTCGACCGGCCGGATGGGGAGGTCCGGGACCGAGACGAGGGGGTTCGTCACGCGCTGGAGGAGACCCTTGTGGTTGCGCGGGTCCGGCTTGCGCTGGCCGGCCAGTATCTCGGCGTCGGCCCGGCCGACGTAGACGGGCGCGTCGAGACCGAGTTTCGAGAGCGCGCCGACGTGGTCCACGTCGAAGTGAGTGACGAGGACGCGAGCCACGTCCGAGACCCGATACCCCGCCTCGCGGATGCCGTCGCGCACGGTGGCGGCGTCCCGTGGCGTTCCGGCGTCCACCAACACGAGGTCGCCGCCGTCGTCGGCGAGGTAGGCGTTGACGCCGCCGAGGTCGAGCCACCAGACGCCCGCTTCGGTGCCGGGTTCGGCTTCGAGTTGGGTCGCAGTCGCCATATCGGGTGCTACGATAGCATACCTCAAAGCCCTGTCCCCCGCGAGCGCGCTCGCTCGACCCGACGCTGTGCCGTCGCCGAGCGGACGCTTTTTGTCCGTGGGGCCCCCTCGTTCGGACATGGAGAGCCGCTTCCCGTCGTCCGGGTCGATAGACCGCAAGCGGGCGGCGCTGGCCGTCCTACCGTTCCTCGCGCTCGGACTGTTCGACGTGGTCCTGCTGTTGGCGTGGGGTATCGACCCGCTCTGGGGGTTCGCCATCCTGCCGCCCATCCTGTTCGTGAGCGTGCTGGCGTGGATCGCGTTCTCGACCGGCTTCGTCGGCGAGCATCGCACGTAGCCGCCGCGCTCGGTTTCCCACGTCGCGCGGTCGCGTTGCTCCTCGAGCGCCGAGTTACGACGCCGCTCGACGGCCGTTCGAGCGTCCTACGCCGCCGTTGAACAGTTCAAGACCGTTCACTGCGCGGGTGAACGGGTCTGAACCATCTGGACGGTCATCGCGGTTGAAGTGGGAAGCCCGCATAGAGGTGACTGCGGTCATTGCGACCGGCGCACTGTCGTCCCGCTCCCGGCAGTGCGACGACGACCGCAACCGCACATCCCGGCACGACGAGCGGCGACGAACACACCCGGCCGGGCCGACCCGCCCACCGGCCCGGTTTCCGCCAGCGCGACGGCCGACCACCTCGCCGCTGCTCGTCTTCGAGAGGCACACGAATCCGCACCCATCGACCGCCGCACTCTTCGACTCGCCCTCCGCTCGGCCGCGTTCCGACACCCGGCAAGGAACAGTGACGGTGATTCAAGGTGACACCGAGGAGGCCGTCGAGGCTCCCGGCGTCGTCCTCCACGAGCGGGGCGAGGTCCACGGCGCGCGCAACGACACCGACGAGCGCGCGGTGCTGACCGCGAGTCTCTGTCCGCTCCCGTCCTGACCGCGAGTCGCTGTCCGCTCCCGGTCGGCATCGCTTGCTTTCGGCACGACTTCGCGCAGAGCCGCGGCTCTCGGCGTCGTCGCGCGCTCTCCCTTTTCCGGCCCGGCGCGTGCGGGCGCGGCGCGAACGCGCCGCGCCAATCCGCGCGAGGTCTGCGCGAACGGACGTGAGCGTACGGCTCGGGAGCCGCGGTTTGTCTCCCGGTGGCCGAGTAGCGCAGTCGGAGCGAAGCGACCGAGACGTGCGAGACGCGACGCGTCTCGCCCATCTGCGAACGCGGTCCGCAGACAACGCAGGCGGTTGGGGTGGCGTGAGGCTCGCTGTTGCTGTCGCGGTGCGGAGGTGGTGCCGTGCAGTAGTGGTGCCGTGCGGTCACGGTAGACTCCCGATTGTCGGCCCCAGCTCACGTGCCGTTGCAGAGCGATATGCGGACGCGGTGCTGTTGTGGACGCGGTGCCGTTGCGGAGCGGTCGTCGCCACACGCGTCGCTCTCGGTCACATCCGTGACCGACTTCCGGCGACACCACTCTGACTCCAAAAGACGCCACTCCAACCCCGAAGACGCCACTCACGCGATTTCTTGGCTCAGCCCTCTCTCAGGTTAGTCGGACTGGCGGTCCCCGGCCCCGACTCCAGCCGACCGCACGAGGCGTCCGGGCGAGGGTCGTCGCGCTCTCGTACTTGAACCTTGGCGACGACCGGCGGTCTCCTCGTGTAGAGCAACATCTACAGCTCGTAGACGAATGTGTAGTTGGTGAAAAGAATCCAAAATCTGTCCTTGCTGTTGACACCGCGACCGGCGCTGACGAGCGTCTCCCGATGTGAACCGCCCTTCGGGGGCAGAACGCACTTCCGGCGGGCAGACGAGTTGTACGCTAATGGACCGGTTGCAAGCAACGCGCGTCACTGACTGGCTGGAGGGGTCGGTGACGTTCCTCCAGACGGTCGTCGCCGCGTTTTTGGTCGTCTTGCTCCTGTTGGGCGTGGTCAACCTCGGCATCACCATCGTCGCGTCGCTGACGACCTTCGGCGCGACCGAACCCACGGATGTCGTCTCGCTCATCCGGTCGGCCATCGACATCGTTCTCTACCTGTTCGTCGTCGTGGAACTCTACAAGACCGTCGTGGCGTACGTCGAGGCCCAGAGCGTCGTCATCGCGGTCATCCACGCGGGCCTCATCGCGGTCGTCCGCCAGATAATCATCTTCAAGCCCGACGAGTACTCCCCGACCGAGGCGATCACCATCGCGGGCGTCTACGCGCTGCTCCTCGTGGCGTTGCTCGTGGGGTTCTACGTGGTCCACGGCCAGATCGAGGACGAGGAGGCCGTCGAGTGAGCCGACCTCCTCGTTCGTCTGCAGTATCGTGGCGTTCGAGCGAGCCAACGCCTGCTTGAACGGTCGCGAAGGAGCGGCAGAGCGAAGCCGACGCGTCTACCGGCGTCGAAACGCAGTCCGGCGCTCAGTTACTTCCCCCGTCGTCGGTACTCACGCCCGGACCAGTCTTGACGTCGATTCCCGGCACTTGGATGGCTTCGACGCCCAACAGCCCGCCGGGACACCGGTTGGTCCGGGAGATAACGAACGGCGTACCGAGCGGGATGTCGGAGGGCTGTGCGTCCACGAAGATGGTGTCGCGCTCGACCAGTTGGGTCGCTCGTACCGTCGGGTTCCGACCGTAGAATCCGACCGTCCGACCCGCGTTCTTCCAGTCGACGAGGATGCCTTCCCAGACGTTGAGGTTCTCCGGCGGCCACTCGTCGCCGAAGTTGCACCGAGCGACCGCGTCCGCGTCCATTCCCCGAACTTGGTCCGGCGTTCGGTCTTTCCGGTCGGTCATGATGATCAGTTTCTGGCGGACGTCCCCGCCGAGACGGTCGGGATACCGAAGCACCATCCGCCGACCGTAGAAAGAGCCGTCTTGGTCGTCCTCGTCGCCCTCTCGGCCGTCCCCGTCTCGGGCTCGCGCGCCGACGGTCAGACTCCTCGTCGCTCCGCCGACACCGAACGCGCCGACGACACTCCGCTTGAGAAAGTCGCGTCTCTCGAAGTCGAGTTCTCGTTCCTCGGTCATCTCCCCACCTGCTTCGAGACACGTCGCCGATACCCGTAACGGTTGTTGCCGCCCGGCGTCGTGTCGATTCGAGTACGCCTATCCGAACGGCACGTCGTTTCGACGGAAATCGCATTGATTTAAGTCCCTCGATATATATTTTGTGATTGACTAAAATGGCTGAAATATTCGCCGAGGACGACACGTCGGTCGCGCTCGCCCCGGACGAACTCGACGCTCGGAAGGCACTCGTCGGGTTCGACGAGACCGACGTCGAGACGCTCGTGAACCTCTCGTTGGCCGACCGCGAGGAGGCCGTCGTAGACAGACTCCTCGCGGGGTACGAGACCTGCGACGGCGTGGACGACGAACAGGCCGCGACGCTCGCGGACTTCGGTACGGCGCTGACCGCGACGGAGTTCGACGCCGACGCGTTCGCCGAGCGGGGACGCTTCGGCGCGGCCCACGACGCGCTCGACCTGTCGCCGTCGGCGTACCTCGCCAGCCACGCCCGCTGGGTCGAGGCGGTCCTGCCAGTCCTCCGGGAGCGGCTGGAAGCCGACATCGAGGAGACCGTCCGGGAACTCGCGCCGACCGCCGACGACTCGGCCGGGGACGACCTCGACGTGGTAATCGAGCAGGTCGAGGCCCACGTCGGCGAGGCGTTCGAGGAGGTCGCGTCGCTCGCGCGCCTGTCGGCGCTCGACGCGGGCGTCGGCCTCGACGCCTACGACGTCGCCGGGGGCGAGGCGGACGCGGGCCTCCGCGAGGAGGTCGAGCAGTTGCGCGAGGAGAACGACCAGTTGGAACAGCGACTCGACCGCGCGGAGGCCATCGGCGAGAAGACGCAGGCGACCGTCGCCGACTTGGACGCCTCGTCGGAGGACGTGAACAAGAGCGCGCAGGAAATCAGTCAGCTCACCGACGAGCAGTCCGACCGGATGAACCAGATCGCCACCGAGGTCTCGAAACAGAGCGCCACCATCGAGGAGATAGCGGCCAGCGCCGACGAGGTCGGCGAGCAGAGCCGCGAGGCCCAGCGACTCGCCGAGGAGGGCAAGGAACTCGGCGAGCGCGCCATCGAAGCGACGAAAGACACCGACGAGGCCCGCGAGAGCATCGTGGAGGACGCCCAAGCCTTGCAGGACGCCGTGGAGGAGATCGGCGACGCGGTGGACATGATAAACGACGTGGCGGACCAGACCAACCTGCTGGCGCTCAACGCCTCCATCGAGGCGGCCCGCGCTGGCGAGGCCGGGGACGGCTTTGCGGTCGTCGCCGAGGAGGTCAAGAACCTCGCCGAGGAGTCCCAGACCCGTGCCTCGGAAATCGAGTCGATGGTCGAGCGCATCGAGGACCGCGCCCAGAGTACCCTCGACAGCCTCGGCGAGAGCGAGCGGTCCATCTCCGAGACCGTGGACGCGGTCGAGCGGACCGGCGACAAGCTAGAGCGCATCGTGGACGCCGCGACCGAGACCGCGACCGGGATGGGCGAGATAACCGACGCGACCGACCAGCAGGCCGCCAGTACGGAGGAGGTCGCCAGCATGATAGACGACGCCGCCGAGAAGGCCGACCGCGTCTCCGAGGAGGTGGACAACATCGCCGCCGCGACCGAGGAGCAGGTGATGATGATAGCCGACCTCGACGACACCGTGTCGAAGTTGTAGGGCGACGAGAATCGAAGGCAGGAGGCGTCTTCTACGCCGTTCTCTCTCCGCGCTCCCGAACTATCCGGTATTCTTCATCCCGGCCGCGATGCCCTTGACCGTCAGTCGGAGGGTGCGCTCCTCCTCGGGGGTGAGATGCGACTGGGCCAGCAGTTTCGTCTGCAGGAGGTTCAGCGGGTCCACGTAGGGGTTCCGGCGTTCCAGACTCTCCGCTAACCACTCGCGGGTCAGCAGGCCGTCGCGCTCGGCGATGTCGGTCACGAGTTCGACCGCGCGGTCGTACTCCGACTCGATGACCGGGAAGAACTGCTCGCGCCGGTCGCTGGGCGCGAGGTCGGCGTACTCCGCGGCGATGTCCAGATCGGTCCGGGCGAGCGCGAGCGCGGCGTTGTCCACCATCGTCCGGAAGAACGGCCACTCGTCGTACATCTCGCGGAGGGTCTCGACGTCGCCCCCGGAGTCGAGGTAGGCGTCCAACCCGGACGCCAGCGAGTACCACCCCGGCAGGATACACCGGGCTTGGGTCCACGAGAACACCCACGGGATGGCTCGCAGGTCCTCGACCGTGCGCTCGCCCGACCGCGAGGCCGGGCGCGAGCCGAGGTTGAGTTCTTCGATGACCTCGATGGGCGTGGCGTCCTCGAAGTACGAGACGAACCCGTCGGTCTCCAGCAGACTGCGATACGCCTCGCGGGCGGCGTCCGCGGCGGTCTCCATCGCGTCGTCCCACTCGTCGGGAACCTCCTCGACCGGTTCGCGGACCGCCTCGTGGCGCGCCCGAATCTGGGCGTTGAGCATCTGTTCGAGGTTCCGCTCGGCGATTTTCGGGTTGGCGTACTTCTCGGCGATGGCCTCGCCCTGCTCGGTGAACTTGACCTCGCCCGTCACCGTCTCGTTCGGGAGCGCCAACAGCGCGTCGTTCATCGGGCCGCCGCCCCGCGAAATCGAACCACCGCGACCGTGGAACAGTCGGAGTCGCACGTCGTGGTCGTCGCAGATGTCCGCGAGGCGCTTCTGGTTGCGGTAGAGGCTCCAGTTGGCCGCGAGGAAGCCGTTCTCCTTGTTGGAGTCCGAATAGCCCAGCATGATTTCTTGGGTTCCGCCGCGGGCCTCCACGGCGGCGGCGTACGCCTCGTTCTCGAACAGCGTGCCCATGATGCGCCGGGCACCCGAGAGCGCCGACTCCGTTTCCAGCAGGGGCACGACGTCCAGCCCCGAGTAGCCCGGCAGGTCCACGACCCCGGCTTGGTCCGCGAGGAAGAGGACTTCGAGGACGTGACTGGGCTCCTCGGTCATGCTGATGCAGTAGGTGTCGATGGCCTCGACGCCGTACTCGACCTGCCAGTCCGCGGTGCGGTCGAACAGCGTGAGGACGCGCTCGGTCGTCTCCGAGAGGTCGTCGCCCCCGTCGAGGTCGATAATCGGCTCGTCCTGTAGGATGGCGTCGGTCAGCGTCTCGACGCGCTCGTCTTCGTCCATCTCGCCGTAGTCGATGCCCTCGCGGGCCAGCGCCTCGGTGACGGCTTCGGTGTGGTTCTGCTGGTGGTCGCGCAGGTCGAGGCTCGCCAGCGAGAGACCGAAGGTCGCGACGCGCCGTCGGAGCGGGTCCACGCGGGCCTCCGCGACCGTCTCCGCGCCGTTCTCGCGCAGACTCGCTGCGATGGCGTCCACGTCCGCCAGCAGTTCGTCGGCGTCGTCGTAGCCGCCGGGACGCACGTCGCCCACGCGGTCGAGGCGTTCGCGCATCAGCTTCAGCTTCTGGCGGTAGGGTTCGTCGGGGTAGCGCTCTCGGGCCTCGTCGGCGACGCCCGGCAGGCGCTCGCGGTCGGCCTCCAATCGCTCTCGCAACTCGTCGCCGACCGCGACGCTCCGGTCGTCTTGGCTCAGGACGCCCGAGAGGCGCTTGCACTCGTCGCGGTAGCGCGAGACGACGACCTCGCGCTGGCGTTCCAGCGTCTCGGCGGTCACGTCGGGCGTGACGTAGGGGTTTCCGTCCCGGTCGCTCCCGGCCCACGACCGGAACTCGAAGAGCTTGGGCACGTCCACGTCCTCGAACTCGTCGCCGAGCGCGCGCTCCAGTTCGTCGTAGGCGTCGCCCACCACGTCGAACAGCGTGTTTTCGAGGTACCACTGGACGTTCAGCGCCTCGTCGGTGACCTCGGGACGGCGCTGGCGGACCTGCGGGGTCTGCCAGAGGCTCGTCACCTCGGCTTCGAGGTCGCGCTCTACCAGTTGCTCCTCGCGGTCGGTGAGTCTGCGCTCGTCTAACGTCTCGATGGCTTCCGCGACCGCCCGGAGTTTCGCCTTCACCGTCTTCCGACGGGCCTCGGTCGGGTGGGCGGTGAAGGTGGGTTCGACCAGCACGTCGTCCAAGACCTGCTGGACCTCCGCGGAGTCGGCCCCGTTCTCGGCGAGGAGTTGGGCGGCCTCGGCCACGCTGTCGGCGAGGGTGCCCTCTTGGCTCCCCTCGCGGACGGCCCGGACGCGCTCGCGCTCCTCGGCGAGGTTGATGAGCTCGAAGTAAGTGGCGAACGCGCGGGCCACGACCCCGGCGCGCTCGGGCGGCAGGTCCGCGAGGTCAGCGCGCAGGTCGTCGCGGCTCTCGGTGTCGCCGCGCCGGTAGTCGATGGCCTCGGTGCGGACGGATTCGACCATCTCGAACGCCTCCGCCGAGGTCTGGGATTCGAGTACGTCTCCGAGGAGCGCGCCGAGTTCCCGCACGTCCCGGCGCACGTCTCTGGCGTGGAGTTGCATACCACATGCTACGCGCTACGGGGGCTAAAACGTCGGGAAGGTGTGAAAATTGCCACTCGAAGACGAGTAAATTAGCTCCGGCCGCGTGCCTCGTGACGTGAAACTTATGTATCAGTTAATGTGCATAGAGACAGACTCAAATTAACCGATGTTCTTCGGTGAATCGAGCGAAGAAAAGTGTTAAGTTCAAGTCGGGACGACGAGAACACACGACAAATGCCAGTCTCTACGGGGAGCGACGTGTTGGACCGAATCCTCGACGGTGGGTTTCCGGAGAACCGTTCGGTTCTAGTGTCCGGTGGACCGGGAGTCGGCAAGAGCACGCTCGCCATGCAGTTCCTCCAGCAGGGACTGGACGAGGGCGACGAGTGTCTGTACGTCTCGACGGAGCAGACCGCCGACGAGTTGCGCTCGGCGTTCGATGGGTTCGACTTCGAGTTGGACCACCCGAACCTGACGCTCGTCCACGTCCACGCCCGCACCGGCCGCACGCTCGAGGAGGGCGAACAGAACTTGACGATGCAGACCTCGGCCGACGAACAGGTGCTGGGTGAGGGCTACTCGGCTCCCTTCGAGATGCAGTACGTCGAGGAGTACCTCTCGCGGTTCGGTCCCTGCGACCGCGTGGTGTTCGACAGCACCGCGAGCCTCGCGGGCATCGAGAGCGATTCGCACTTCTTCCAGCGGGCGATTCTCGACCTCGTGCGCCTGTTCACCGACGACTTCGGGGCGACTTCGCTGTTGACCGCCGAATCGCCCGCGGGCGACTCGGGCGAGGAATCGGGCGACAGACCCGCGCCGGACGCGGTGCTCGAGTTCTCTACGCACGGGGTCGTCCGACTCCGCCGCAACGAGGTCGAGGGCAACCCCCGCCGGTTCCTCCGGGTCCTCAAGATGCGGGGCATCGACCACGACACCCGCGAGTACGAACTCGGAATCGACGAGAGCGGCGTGTTCCTGACCCCGAACAACCGGACCCACGACATGGGGGCCGACCGCGAGGACGTGATATCGACGGGCTTCGAGGGGCTGGACCGGATCAGCGGCGGCATCACCAAGGGGAGCGGTGCCCTCTTCGAACACGACGGGCGGGCGTTCGTGGACGGACTGGTGGTCGGCATGGCCGCCAGCGCGGTCGAGGCCGGGATGGGCATCTGGCTCGTCCCCTCGCCGTCGCTCACCCCCGACCGCTTCGAGTCGATGCTCCCGCTCGAAGCCGACATCGGCGACCTGCTGGACTCGAACGTGATGTTCGTCCTCGACTCGTTCAACGCGTGGAACACCTACGGCGACCACCGGAACGTCTACACCGTCTCGTCGAGCGGACTCCTCAGCCGACTGGTCGCCAAGAGCAAGACGCTGTCGATGAACTTCGTCAAGCGCGTGCTGGCCGACATCACCGACCGACGCGACCTACCGGTGATGGCGCTGGTCTACACCGAGGCACTGCTCCGGTGGTTCGAGCCCTCGCAGGTCCGGGAAATCTACTACTGGGCGCGCGAGGACATCGCGTTCGACGACGACACCGCGATGTACGTCCACAACCCCGACACGATGGGGACCAACCTCGCGGAGTTTTTCGTCTACGACGCCCAGCACATGTTCCGGACGTGGAAACACGAAAACGGCATCCAGTACGTGCAGGTCGAGAAGTCCATCTCCGAGACCAGCAAGTCGATGGGAATCGTGGACCACGTCGAGGAGGCCCCGTACGTTCGGGTCGTCCAGTCCATCAAGTAGTCAGATTTTGCCCTTCGCCCGGAGGAAGGACTGGAGGACCGTCTCCATCCCTTCGACGTACGAGGTCGCGTCGATGGCCGAGAGGTCCGCCGCGAGCCGTTCTAACTCCTCGTAGTGGCGCTGCCACTGGTCGAAGAAGACCGCTTCGACGCCGGCGTCCCGAAGCTCCTCGATGACCGTCTCGCGGAACGCCGGGTCGGTCCGGAGCCGTTCGAGCTCGTCGTAGTCCAGCAGTCCCGATTCCAGCGCGTGGACGACCGGACCGGAGCTGAAGTCGGTCTCGTGGACCTCGCGTTCCCACGTGGCGATCCAGTTGCCGATGCGGGCCATCATCTGAGCCTGCCACACCATCCGGCGGAGCGTCGCGAGGTCCGACCGGGGGAACGTCGGGGCGAACATCAGGTCGATGTCCGCGTACGCGAACATCATGATGTTGTGCGACTCGTGGACGGTCAGCTCTCTGGTGTTGGCGAGTTCGGGGTATCGGTCCAGCAGATAGGAGTAGTGGACCGCGTTGGTCGCCTGCTCGGCGTCGAACCGCAGTAGCGGGAGATACTCCTGCGACCGCGGGGCGCGTTCCAGTACCTCACACAGCGTCGTCCAGACCTCACCGACGAGTTCGAGTTGGCGCGTCTGGACGCCCTCGCGGTCGGTGTCGGCCTCGTAGGTGGCGTGGGGAATCTTCACCGCCTCGTCGAACGTCTCGCGGTCGTGGTCCTTCTCCAAGAAGTCGTCGACGATGGTGATGAAGACGCCGGCGAGCATCTTCGCCGTCCGGGCGTCGGCGACGTGTTCGTCGGGCACGAACGAGAACGTGAACTGGGGCGTCAGCCAGTGAAACCACTTCCAGAGGAACGGGTCGCGGGTGCCCTCCAAGCGCTCGTACTCCTCGACGAGTTCCGTGACTTCCGCCGGGAGTTCGTGGTCCGCGATAGCCTCCACGTCGGCAGTGCTGTCCCCTGACGTCACTGCCTCGACGAGTTCCCGCACGTCCGCACCCATTGTATCCACTGTCAGACAGCCAGTGGTGATATTTATAGCTTGGTGTTTGCTGCAAAGATGAATCAGGTCTCGATTCGACGGCAGAGACGACGAGGACGCGACCTATCGCCATCTCGGACCGAGGAGGTCAGCTACTCCGGCCCCCGGCGTCGCCCGCGTTCGGAGTGGTCGAATCCAGTAGGAATTAGTTGCCGACGGTCGTCTCCTCGGACATGAGTGACGTGACGCTCGTCTACGACGACGACTGTGGCTTCTGTACGTGGTGGGCCGACTTCTTCGAGCGCCGGTCGGACTTCGAAATCGTCGGATTCTCGAACCTGACCGACGACCAGCGCGCGCGCCTACCCGACGACTACGAGGAGTGTTCGCACTTGCTGGCCGACGGCGAGGTCTACTCCTGTGGCGAGTCGCTGGAGGAGGCGCTGGTCCGGTCGAACGTCGGCGACGGCCTCGGGCCGCTGGTCGGGTTCCTCCGGAACTTCGAGGACTACGAGCAGTTCCGCGAATCGGTGTATCGAGCAGTCGCCGACCACCGGAGCGAACTCGGGTTCGTGGTCTCGAAGACGCCGCCCGCGAGCGCATTCGTCGCAGAATTGCATGTCCGGAGATAACTCGCGGGTACTGATAAGGGCCACGTTCGACTGCTCAGGCCGGTCGTTCGCCGGTGTGGATGCCGTTTCGACACGGGACGTTTCCTACGCGGAAAACGAAGTGTGAGTTCGGAACCGAGGAGCCGCCACGACCGTTCGGCACCCGGACGACACTCTATCGCCGACCGCTATCGTCCCGCGAGTTACGACTCGTTCGACTGGTTCTCCTCGTCGGTGATGCTTCCGATGTCCTCCTCGCCGTCTACCACCATCGGGCAGTCGGCGACCCGGAAGTGGTCGGAGTCGACCATCGCCAGAATGTCGGTGCCCTCGTGCGTGCAGGCCAACTCCGGCGGGTCGCCGAAGTGCGGACAGCCGTGGCAGGTCGCCTTCGGAATCGTCCGCACCTCGCGGCCCGCGTGGCCGTCGGCGGTGTCGGCCGCGTCCGCGACCCAGTCGGCGGTCGAATCCGTCGCCGCCGAGTCCGCCGTGGTCCCGGTCGTCGCGTCCGCCACGGTCGCGTCCGCCGTGGCGTCGGCCGTGGCACCCGACGAGACCGCCCCGTCGCCGGACCGCTCGGCCGGGACCGACGCCGTTTCCCCCTCGCCGCCAGCGGCCAACTCCTCCCAGAGTTGTTCGCCGTCCACCTCGCCGACATCGACCGACTCGAAGGCGTCGTCCTCGCCGCGCTTTCGAGTCCGACGCTCGTCCACCGCCGCGGCCACGTCGGCCAGCGGCCCCTCGCGCTCCGAGCGGTCGGCCCGCTCGTCGCGTGTCCGGCGCTCGCCGCGACGCTCTCGGCGCTCGCGCCTCTTCCCCGTCCGCTCGCGGACCTCCTCGGCGAG